>Ga0209632_10000308_pt1 | contig 51755 bp, 40 predicted proteins | sample COG_10_FD_184754 | JGI IMG/M metagenome (GOLD analysis project Ga0209632, IMG submission 184754) | Pelagic Microbial community sample from North Sea - COGITO 998_met_10 (SPAdes) (version 2) | ecosystem: Environmental > Aquatic > Marine > Neritic zone/Coastal water | place: Helgoland, sampling...
TACGCAGATTCGGGAACCGACGACTACTAAAAAATTAAGTTTTTTCCTAAATTTCTTAATTATTAGTAATATTTTAATTTTTTCTAATTTTTTTACTGATTTTTTGCCCAATAATCAACTTTATGATTACATGTTTATTTATTTTGTTACCATATTACGGTAATAAACTAAAAAATAGTATAAAATAATAGATTATCAGTGTAATTACACCATAAATATATTTTTACCATATAATATTATTTTTTGTTACCATTTATGGTAAGATAATTATTTTTTACCAAGAATAATATTTTTGTTACCATAATTCATTTTTAATAATTTGTTTAATATTTTATTACCATATATGGTAACATTTTATTTATATTTTTATTTATTTATTTATTATATCCATTTTAAATGCTAAAATCATTGTTTAATTTATAATTTAAAAATAAACACATAAAACAACAATTATCTCCCAAACCATAAATGGTAACAAAATAATATATTATCCAAATAAAAAAAAAATAAATACACAAATTCCTAAATAAAAAAAGTTTAATATATTATTATAAAAGATTTTTTTTTCTCGAAAAAATATTTTAATTATAAATAAATAACTCCTTTGCTTTTTTTCCGGGGTTTTTAGAATTAATTGCGCGTCTTGCAATTATTTCTTCGCGGTTATAATTCTCAAAATTTTCAAAAACTAATTCAACATTTGCATTACTCATCAAAAACTTGGTGTTTTTTTCGTTGAATTTTTTTATTTCCGAAAATAATTTTTGGTGTTTCTCCAAATTAAATCCCGATTCTGTATAACCTACAAAGGAGTTTTTTTTCTCGGGGGCATACGGCGGGTCTAAATATACAAAATCACCCCTTTTTATTTTTTTTATAGACACCTCAAAATCCGCATGGATAAATTCCACTTCTTGTATTAATAAACTTACATTTTTCAAAATATTTTCATCAGCGATTTTGGGTATTTTTTTTGTATCTTTCAATCCGTAGGGAATATTAAATCCTCCTTTTTTTCCTTCTCTATACATTCCTCTGAAACCTGTTTTATTTAAGAATATAAAATAAGCGGCAGCCATTGTGTCATTTTTTTCACACGCATTATATTTATCGCGAATCCAATAATAATAATTCTCTCTAGAATTTTTATAAGTTGACTCATTTATATTTTTAGGCTTTCCTCTCTGCCCCAACGTATTTATAGGAATTCCCTCAAACTCTTTTATCAGCGAACAAATATCCCTAAAAACTTTTTCATGGTTTTTTTTTATTTGGTCGAAAGTATTTATTAAGGACGAATTAAAATCATACGCATAAATTTTTTTTTTTATTTTAATCTTGTCGTTTTTTTTTAAAGTCAATAAAGCCAATAATACACTACCTCCTCCCAAAAATAACTCGTGATAATTTTCCATTTCGCGAGGAAATTTTTCCATAATTTTTTCTATCATTTGTGTTTTTCCTCCAACCCATTTTATAAATGGTTTTTGGAATTTTTTTTTAGACATGGTTTATAATTTAATATAACCATTTTTTTAAAATCAATTTTATAAAAAAATAAATATTATTTTTTTTTATAAAATATTTTTTTTTATTTATTTCCAATAAAATACGCAATAATGGCAACTCCAGCTGACGCCCAAATTGTAACATAATACTTTGAAATCTCAAACTGTAAATAATTCATAAATTGGCAGAATGGAGAACCCAAATTTATAATATTTGTAAAAATTCCCATCCAAGACAAGTCTATGCACATTTGCGAATAAGAATTCACTAGACCCCAATGTAGGAATGCTGTCATAAATACGACAAATATAAATTGTCCAATAACTTTAATAATATTAATAGATGCTTCGCTTGTAATAATTTTCATAATTTTTGATTCCATTGTTTTTAAAATTACTGATGTGTCTGTATACATTCATAATTTATTATAAGTAGGCGTCAAAATGTTTTCAATTTTAAATATTTTAAAATAAACGTTTCGTATAATTTTTAAAATAAATTTATGCTTTAATTTCAATATGAATAAAACTTTTAATAATATTGAAAAAATTCTTAATTTAATTTTTCAAGATAAAGAAAATTCTTTTTTCTTTATAACCCTTTTACATTACAATCTTTCTCTCATAGTTTTTTCTCAAATCTTTTTATTTCCGAGCAATCATTATTATTTTAAATTAGGAGTGTTCTTTTGGAGTTTGATGATGCTGAGTAATATTTTTTTCAATGGTAGTTTTTTTATTCGTTTAGAAAAACATATCCTGAGAGAAAAATCATGGGATGGTATTTATGAAATATTACCTTATCTTAATATTTCAAAAACAAAAGAAAATATACGCAAAACATTCCATTATGTTTCATTAATTATATATTATACTATTCTTATTAAAATCTATTTGTAACAAAGATGCACCCATGGTGCTGTCGGCTTGCTTGTTTGATTAAGATATCCACCTGCATCATCAAAATCAGTTATTGTTTTTGTTACTTTAACCCAAACACCAGCCGTATATCCATCGGTAAAAATATTAAATGCTTGTGCACGCACACCCCCGTTTCCAGCGTCAGAACTTGGTCCATTCCAATCTCCAGCAGAACCACCAGTTACTCTTGTGTCAGTGGTCATGTCCACATAAGTAGTACCATTATAATAATAAAGTTTTTCTACAATATTATATGGATCAATTAATTTTAGATTGGTATAAAGACAACTTTTATACCAACCAATCATTGTCCATCCACTTTTTCCAGCATTAGCAAGATTTACCGGTTGACAAATATCCTTATTATTGACGGCTTTGGTGGTGGTGTTGTTGGTCCAATTGCTAGACGCGGCGACCTCAGTCGAGTTATTTTCAGTTATATCCGGCCATTGTATGACCCCTTGATTCCCCATTCCATAATTCTTATCTGTTATTGCAACATTCCACCCCATATTATTTCTACCTATTAAAAGATATAACATGGGACCGTCGTCACCATGCATCGGCATCTCCCCCATGTCACTGGCAATGGTTATACCTGACTCCAGCGCCCCCGCCTCCATTTTTGATATACCAGTGCCATCGTGTGGTATATTAACCGAACCAGTATCTATATCCATTATTTGATTCTTCTGCAATGTAATCCTATCACACATACAATATTTTAATTTTGGATTTTCCTCCTTGGTCGTGCCGTTGGAGTTCACAGTCTGCCACTCTGGTTGTATTATTGCAAATTTACCGTGAGCGTTATCGACAGCTGTCCCACTATCCTCATGAGTTATAATACAGATACGGTCATCTTTATCAGCTGTAAAAGTTGTTGTTGTATTCAGCTTCATTCCTGCATCTGTATCTGTAGCGCTCGGTAACAAATAATTTCCACTCACTTTTGTTTTTCCATTATAACCTATTTCATGCCAATCACTATCGGCTTTAATAAAAATTCTAAATCTACCATTATCGTGGAAGTCGGTCATTATATAATATATAATTATAAAAAAATTTACAAATCATCAGACATATATCCTATCCAACCTGTTTCTTTAACTTTTATCCAATATCCCTTAGCATTTACATTCCAATATTTATATCCCATAGGATCATCATTCATGCATTTTATTGGTTCAAAAGTTACACCATTAAAACCATAAATAATATCATCATCAACTATACCATTCATATCGATAAATTTAGCATCACTACCTTCATTTTCGTGAGTTGCAAATAAATTCCATCCAACTTTTGGAGCAGATAAAAAACCATATTCAAAATCTGATACAATAGCTGTTAGTTCTTTTAAAGTTGTCCCATAAACATCTAAACCACTATTTATTTCTACAAATCCTAAATACGGTCTAGTATATTCTTCCCGCGAAAGACTTCTGTACCATTTTAATTTATTACAATATTCATATTGTCCTAAAGCATTTGCACTTGCATCTATTCTATTTATAGGTGTATATCCAGTTTTTCCATCATAATTCCAGACGTATGTATTACCAATTACTGGCTCAATAACTATTTCTCCATTAGCACTCAAATCTCCGTTTAAACACGACCAATTATTGACACCATCTACTGCATTTGGCCAATCTACTTCCCCATCTTCATCAACAATCACTTTATTAAAAATGTCTTCACACCAATAAGTTACATTTTTTATATTTCCTGAAACATCTAAAGATGGTATATCTATTGACACATTGATTTTCCATCCTATTTGTATATTATTCATTTTAAATGTAGAGTTTAATGATAAATCACATATATATTCACCCGGAAAATAATCCATTTGAATTGCACCAACAGCACCTCTTGTTTTACGAAGCCATACTTTTACTTTACCATTTGCTAAATTAGCATAATCTAATTCCGATTCATAATTATTAGAAACATCATTATATGTAGTCCAAGAATTTGGAAAAAACTCATAATCATTTACAGAGTGTTTATATTGTCCAATTGTATAATATGGTATTTCTTTTCGTGTCCTATGCCCCTCTTTCCACCAAATATCTGACATTTTTATTGTATAATCCATTTCTAATTCCCAAACTTTATCATAACTCCATCCCGGGTATGGAACAACATTTCCAACAATATCCTCAAAATTAAATTTAATTTTCCATATTCTTTTTAATTCATACTGTTTCTGGAAGCCGATGTAGTCGTACTCCTCCGTATTATTAATCATATTCGCCTGTGCTGCAGCGTACGCTGCTGTTGATGCTTCTGTTGCTGTTCCCACTACTGCTGCTGCTGCTGCTGCTGCTATTCTTGCTTCGTAAGCACCGCTCTGCCAAAAATCACTATAACCAAAATATCTTAATTTTTTTAATAGTTGTTCTACATAATTTGTTGAATTTAATGTATCATGACCTTTTAAATTTATTTTTACTGTGTCTTTCCAATCAATATCTAAATTTTCTGATATTTTTGTTGCATCTTGAATTATTATATCATTAAATTCAATTGTTTTTGGAATTAACGTATTCACATTCGTCATAAAACCAGCAACATACGAGTATCCTGTGTTGTAACCTGGCGTCCATATATCTTCATTCATTCCATTATTAACACCATGACCACTAATATCAATATAATACTTCATAGACATCTTACCACCCACCATAAATGGCCCTGTATTTTCATCAAAATGAAAATAATGAATAAAATTTTCAATATTATTATTAGTTAAATGATTATTACTATCCCAGTCTGTATCTCCGTAACCAGCAGATGAAAAATTATTTCCTTCAATGTCTCCCCCATCTTGTAAATCAACCTCTGCCCATGTCAGTGTTCGACCACCACCCGGTGTATTTATTCTATTTTTTGGATAAGACCATAATCGCATAAGCCATTCTAATTTTCCTCTCCATCTTTTAATGTAAAAATAATCTCTATATTTTATTATATTTTTACCACTTATATCTTCTCCACCAAAACTATTCTGATAAAAAGTTTCACCATTTCCATCATCTTTTAATTTAAATGTTATGTTATATGATATTTTACCATATTTATTTACCCCGTTCATTACAATTTCATGCGAACTACCATTTAAAGTATAAGTATCCCCGAGAACCAACTGACTACTTGGGTCGGTAGTGCTTAAATAACTCGCACTGTCTTTCAAATAATTTTCACTCGCAACTGAACCATCTCCAAATCCTATATTTTTAATATTGGAAATATCCAAAATATCACCCTTTCGAAGAACAGTTCCATATGGTCTACCTCCCGCATTTGCATGAGATTCTTCACTATTTCCATAGTTACTTATTGGCGCTGAAGCAATTATTGTATTTGATGTATTTGAAAATGTATGTGAAATAGTATTTTCTCCACTTATATCTATATCTATATCAAATAATTCTAAAAGTTCTGTGTTAATATAATTATTCATATAAATTCCCCATTTGTGACCAGATGTATCTGGAACATTATTAAATGTTACATTATAACCCTTTTTATCATTATATAAAATATCATCTATCCAAACAAAATTAATATCCAATTTATCATAAGCAGATATCTTACTATTATAGTTTTCAAAAGACTCTATCATTGGCAAAACAGGATTTAATGTTATCACTTTTATTTTAGAAACATCTACCATATTTTCTGCAGCATCTAACATATTTAAACTTAAATCTATTTCATCACCACCATATTTATTTAAAAAATCTATAAAATTCGAATCACTACTCCAATCCCCAGAAACATTATTCTTATTATTACTCAAATCATTCCATAACGTTCTTAAATCATAAAGTATACCTGTTGAACCATCAACATCGGTCACATTTCTTATCCATAAATTTTTAAATTCATTATTTGGTATTTCTATTTTTCCTTCTGGATTTTTTAAATTATTTCGAATAGACACATCAGAAAAATATTTATTATCATTAAAACAAATATCAATAACACCTTCTTCATTAACTTCCATAATAATATTATTGGAAAAATCCAATGTTTCTGATATATTTATATAATTTCCTGGATTTTCGAAATTTACCCCCCAATTTGGTTTGAATAATAATATTTTTGGTGGTGTTATATCCACCGTAAAAGTAATACTAGATATATCTGATGAATTTCCCGCATTATCAGAAACATCTATATTTATTGTATATTCAGTCTCCGATAAGTTTTGCAAATCTAACGGCGATATTTCAATAGTTGCATTTGAATATTCAACAATACTTAAATAATTTTTTCCATTTAAATTAAGATAAAGTGTCTCACCACTCGCATCTGGCGTTGTATTAACATTAACAATTCCACTTATATCATCTTCTAAAGCATTCAAATAATTTCCCCATGACAAATTTATATCTTTTATTATTGGATTTGTTCTATCTACTATAAATTTAATTACCGTTGAAAGCAATACCTCATCAATATGATTAACCAAATTAACACTTATATCATAAACTTGTCCTTCTACTTTATTATTATCTGATAAATTTTTTACATGTGCATATGGTATTTCAATATTCGCTGAACCATCTAACACTATACCTGAATAATCTATCCCATTTAATTCCAATTTTATTATATTATTATCTGTATAAATATCTGTCATCATTATTTCAATATTTCCATCACGATTATCCGTTATTGTTTTTTTATTAATATATTTATTATCCCTTCCTACTAACAAATCAAATATTACTGATTTAAAATATGGCGTTTCTTCTGTTACAGTAAATTCTATTGTTTTTTCTAACGCATTATTCTCAGCCCAATCAGTTGTATTTGCTCTTAAAATAAAAGGATCTAACTTATATTTATAATCTCTCACTTCATTTATTACACCATTTTCACTCACATCCAAATCTTTTAACCAATTTTTAGATAAATAAAACTTTACTTGTGAAATATCTATATTTTTACTTAAAAATAAGTCATTTGAAAATGGCGATTCAAACATAAGATTTAAAACTCTATCATCCGCATCTTCATTTGTCATTTTTATCAAAACATTTCCCGATTTATCGTTTATATTAAAATTAGTGGTTTTAATAGTTTCATCTAAAAATAATTCTATTGAATCTATTACTGGTTTTGTTCTATCTAAAATTATATTTATTGAGTCGTTTGCTATATCACCCCACTTACCTATTACCGTAACACTTAAATCATAAACAAAACCACCTACCTCATTATTATCCGATAAATCTTTAAAAATATCATAAGATATATCAACTATAACATTATCATCTGCACCAACATAATCATTTGTTATATATCCACTATCATTATAAGATAATAAACTTCCATTTGAATTTACATCTTTTAATGAAAAAATTACATTATCTACACCCCATTGTCTATTTAAACTTATATCTATTAATATATTACCACCATCATTAACATAAGTTTCAAATTCACTAATATTTATATAATCACCCCAAGGAATATTAATTGAAGTTATTTCTAGTTGTCTTGGATTTACATAAATATCTGATAAATCATTGACTCTAAATGAACTTGAAATATCATTACCAAGATAGTCTACATTTGGATATTTTATTTCTAATTCAAGTAAACCAGAACCAACATCGTTACTACTTACATCATAAAAAATTACCCATTTTTTTGAATCATTTGATTCTATCGTAAAACGATTCTCTATGTCTATTATATCTTGATTATCTATTTTCCAGTATTCAATTGTTGGAGAAGAAACAAGAGAATTATCAAACGTAACATTTAATGTTATTCTATCTCCCTGTTTAGCTCTATAATTATTAATTGTATTATTTGTTGATATATCTGTTGACACACGAGCAATAGACATTATTTAAATATATATTATTCTATTATTTTATTAATTATAATATTAAACTAGTTTTAAAATTATAATTTTAATTAAAAATTAAATAACTATTTGTTTTACATTTAACACAAATTGTTCCTAAACCAATATTCAATTCTTTATATCCCTTAGCATTTATCGTATAAGGTATAATTATCATTCGTCCGCCCACCCGTAAACGAGGGTATTGCGAGGTTTTCTATTCAAAAGTCCAAAAATTAAATAACCATCCTTTTTACATTTAACCCAAATTGCCCCTGAATCAATATTCCATTCTTTATATCCCTTAGCATTTATCGTATAAGGTATAACTTCATAATATTGTGCATCATTGGCATCAAAATTATTATTAATCCTGTAAATTTTACCATCCATTATTTCATTGTTTACATCTATTAATCTTTTATCATCTGTATGATTCAAATATGTTCCAATTATATTCCAACCGGGATGAACGGTGATAACTTTCGCCCATGGATATTCTATCATATCATGTTCGATTTCTACACTATAACCATTTCCTAATTTACTAATTCTTGTTATTAAATTAAAATCTAGCTGCCAATGATGTGGAATGTGATCCCATGTAGGGAAGGTTGCTAGATTACCACCAATATATGTTTCAGCTGAATTGTTTAATAATGCATAATTATCAATCGCACCTTGACCGACCGGGACGGTGTTTTCCGGACCCGAAAATGGGGGCGTTGTGTTTGCATCCGTCGATACATTATCTACTTTACTTGCGAACCAACCATGTTCTAATTGCAAATTTTTAATGTCTTTTAACGTCTTCGAGAAATTATGATCTTCATCGCCATACCATGTATCTAATGAACACCAAAAATATATAATTTCTTTTGCATTTTCATTTCTAAAAAAATGATTTTTATTTATTAATGTTCTACCCATTGAATCATATCCTATATATGGATATGATGTATATCTTAGACTTATTGTATCAGTATTTTTCAAGTATGGGAAATTTGCTTTATTCTCTATATTAAAATAGGTTGTATCCGAGTCAATTGGGGGCTGTTCTACATTATTTTTTAAAATATGAAAATCACCCGGAAAATGTCCAGCTGCTCCATAATCATAATTTATTCTTAATCTAGCTGAAGTATCATATATTAAATCATACATATTAATAATTAATCCTTTACTAAATTTTTTTGCCGAATTAACATTTTTTACGCCTCCAGCTGGTTCATTTATCTTATCTCCTATTTTTATTTGAGAATTAGTAAGCGTATACTTTAACCAATTTTGATTAGCATTTATTTTATTATTAAAATTATTAGTAGCTGTATACCAGTCCTCGTCACTAAAATCTGATTCTAAACGAAATGTTGTAGGATACCTTTTTAGATTCTCTTCAATATTATTTATTATCCAATTCCATGGCCAGCCGAAAAAAACGCCTCCTATAAATTTATTATTATCAATCAATATATCTGCACCCAATTTATCTGCAGCAAGATTATCAAAACGGATGTATGGGTTTTTAGAGATATCCCGTCCTTGTGTGACGTTTTCATGGAATATGCTCATACCAAAAGTTGACCCGTAAGTATTTGAGACAGGACCTTCTAATATTGTTATTTTTTTTCCAATTAAATCATTTTGATCAAAATCATGTCCCCGCAATGTAAAATTAAAAGTAATGTCACCCACTCTATTTGTTGTAAATTTTATAATATAAATAAATAATCCCTCATCAGAAATATTATTTTCAAAATCACCAAATTTGAAATAATCCGGCCATATTCCACCTTTTCCACTATTAACGTTCGCAGTTGGTCGATAAATATCTATATCTGTATTATCTATTTGGACCGAAGAAATATCTATATTTAAACTATTAGCTATATCATCAATTACTGAATCTAGTGTATTAATACCAAATGTAGGATTTGTTAACTCTAATTTTAATAATATCTCTTCACCGCTTATTGCATAATCACTTATAAACATATCCATCACGTCTTTGTTCCCAACTTTTCCAGCTATCATCCTTAAAATAAATCCGTTTTTACCAATTGGTCCAAATCCATTAGGACCATTCACAAAAGAATCATTATCTGCTGAAGACCAACCATTCATTTCACCTGTTTCAGGAATATATTTCTTAATAGTTGTTCCAACATTATCTAAATTTAACCAACTTGTTACATTTGGTTGATCATCTCTTAAAATTGAACCCTGTGCATACCATCCATTATCTCCATTAATATATCTAGTTGCTTCGATTTTTTCTACTGGTCCATTTATTACATCATTTTGATATAAATTAATACGATATCCACTCATATCATCGATGGCAATAGCTAATGATAAAACACCAGCACTTATATCTTCAGCTAATGTATATTCTATTGTAAATAATTCTGACTCTATATCTCCTCCATTTGTATCTGTTATTTCAATATCACCTATTTTCCATTTAATATTATTATGGGATGAATTCAACTCTTTAGTTCCAATATTTCCGCTAATATCATTACGAGTTGTTTTATTTAATACTATAATTGTAAATGTTATTGTATCACCATAATTTTCTTTATATACTGAATTAGCAGCATAACTTTTATCACTTTTTATTATTGCTTGTTTAAAATTAAAATGGAAACGTGGACAATCTGGAGCTTTTTCATAATCATCCCAACCAAAAAAAGAAGGATTTTCAAAACGGGTTGTCCCCCATACTGCATGGTATTTATCCCATCTCCAATTACCAGAATCTCTAGACTTTACAATATCATTATAATTATCTTGTGTAAAATTAAAAGTAAATTTATTATTTGAAATTTCTACTATTTGTATAGATGATTTATTGATTTCATCTCCTATTATAATACAACATTTGGTATAAACATCAGTAGATGATGTAATTATTGAAGCGGATAAATCTACATCAAATTTATTATTTAATGATGCCGAATCAAATCTTGTTTCATATGTTGGAAAATTATCAAAATCTGTATACCATCCATTTGATACGTATTTAAATGTAACTAATTCATTAATAGAAATATCAAAATGTTTATTAGTAGATACATTTGCATTTTCTGTTTCTTTCATAGCTGCCCAATAAACGATTGAATTTTCATCTGGGTTTGCTATACTTGTTTCATTAAAAGGATGTGAAATATTTCTGAAATAATAACTATCTTTTTCAGTTTCTGAATTAACTTGTATTAGAGAAGTCCCTATGAATTCTTTCTTTTCATGTGTATTAAATTTATAACTATAAGTTCTTTCATTAATTTGATAAGGAGTTGATAGATACGATAAACTTATCTTTTTGAATGCTGGTTCGCCCATGTGTCGCCTTTCCGATGAATGCAAATCAATAAATAAATCATTATTTATTTCAGAAAAAATACTTAAAGGATCTCCAAGTCCAACTGCCAAACTAGTCGGAATATCATCAACGTCTTTTGATAATAACTGATAAGTTACGGGCTGGGGAGTATAATTGCGAGTTTTTGCTACATACATATCTGACATTATCTTAACATCTTTTTTAAAAAAATCTATATATAATTTTTGAATATCATTATCTAAATGTATTTGAAATTTATTCGTGCCCCAATTTAACCAATGTTTTAATGGGAATAAAATATTTTTATCTGTAGTATAATCTATTGTAACATCATAACCAGAGCCAAGTTGTGTATTTGTTTCTGTATGCCATGGTAATATAACCATATTTGGATAGTTGTATAAATCTATGTTATTCGCATGGATTCCTTGAAGGCCACCGTGCCCCATATAGCTGGTTAACTGGTTGAATGATTTGGGATATCTTGAATGAAAAAAATGCGCTTGATTTGCTATATCTATACTTAGCGGATTTGGGTCATTCAGATCGCGAACCCACTCTGTTTCTTTTACTCGGAAATTTGTAGTTGAAAGATTATGTAATTTTCCAAAGTGTTCTCTTCCTTTCCAAGTAACAGTTAAAAATTGATCTAGATAATCGAGTACGTTATCTCGCGGCGCCCAGGGGTTAAATTGCACCTGGCCGCTAACCACGCTCCCGCTTGACATATGTTCTCCTAATGCAAGCACCTGACCAATTGATTTATATTGCCATTTTCCATCCTTTAATGTCGCATTTTCATTCTCTTCATTGGGAATACAAAAAGAATTTACCGGGTCTTTAAGTCTCCAATGTCTTATTTTACTTACACTACCTCTTACTTTTTCATATTTTAATATAAAATCGCCAGCTTCCGTATCATTTGGTAAATTAATCATTGCTTGTTCCAAATCAGGTTTATATAAAGCTTTATATGAATTTAAATTCGTTAATGGATCTTCATGACTACTAATATTTTCATAACCAGTTATGTTTTTTGGTGGGTCCCACAAATAAAATTTATTTTGAAATTTATAATATGATTTTGAACCAGTTAAATTACATAATTCCATAGTATTTCCCAACGAGTCTTTTATATCAATATCAAATGTAGATATCACGGGCTTGATATCATAAGTATAATATTCCATATGTAATTGGTCAGAGATTAACATAGATTCGTTCCACGTTTGGGAACCATCAACATCTTTTCTTTTAATTTTCCACTGTCTGAGATGCTCGCTGGTGCCATATAAAAGTTGCATCTCAGCTGCTGTCATCCAACCACTTCTGCTGCTTGTAACATAGAGTTTTGGATAATTCCTCGATTGACTTGCCAGTACTCTTTCCTCGTGATAGTTTTTCATACGCGTTTTAATACTGTCTTGACCATTACTGCCATCGAAGTCACTTACATCAATCCCGGCCCCTTTGTTATAGTAATAATCCCACAAGTACTCGTCCCAATCACGCCACGTACGTCGATCCGGATCATTAAGGGAATACAATCTGCTCCATGAGAAATAATACAAAAATCTCTCTTTCCCTTCCTCCTCGTTGTTTATTACTATTTTCCACTCTGCTCTATCATTTTCTCTATGTTGTCCATACTTTTTAGTTTCTATTAAATACTTTAAGTCTGATGCTGTTAACTGAACGGTAATTGAATTATTATTTATTGTTGCGTGATAAACATGAGCATTCCACTTATTCTGCACCTTAAAAGATATTTTTTTATTAGCATAATAATAAGACGATGTTGTAACATAAGGATTATTGTCTGCGTCCTTTCTTACAAGCGCATAATTAGCATCTCCTCCTATTCTTGTTCCGTCAAAATTACCTATTTCATAATTTGAGTCTACCTGATGTAAATCGGTTATTCTCCGATTAAGGCCCACAAACCCCGTTTCTACCGGAAGATATAAATCATCATTTACTCCAGTAGTTTCATAATTTATTATAGGCTGCTCATCATTATCCTTTAAAGTAATTATTAGAAAACCTGAATTCGTATCGAGAGTTTTTCCACCACCACTTAGCCAAGCATGGCCACCACTGTTATACTTGGTAAAGTTTTTCCATTTGTATTTTTTTGAGTTAAGGCTTTTGCCCATCCCGGGGCCGCTGCTAGCCATCACGTGCAACATCCACAAGTCCAACATATACTGTGCCCTGTTAGAATGTGAAAATGCGTCCCATGCATTCTCGACTACCGGAGAAGTTATATTATATCTATATTTTATTTCAATCTTGTCAATGTCTTCCAAATGCCTCAAACGGCTGGGTATGTTTTTTGTGCCGTCTTGATTCCATGGTGTAAATATATTAATATCATCTTTAATTTCACCATCATTTACAACAGTTGCACTTAATACCCCCCCTCCCATTTGTGGATATTCTTTATGTATCTCTATATTTGTTTTCATGCCAATTCCTTTATTCCATGTTGATGTGTAATTAGTCCCAAGAAATCTTTTAATTTCACGAAGGTCATGATTATGTCGGTCTCCACCAAGCCCGGTGTTGTTCCAGTCGGTAAAATCTGCCCTCATCTCTATTCTTTTTTCACTCATTTTATTTTTAAAGTCCGTGGCGGCGGCAGATGGGATGGCCCGAGCTTTCTCCCGAGCGTATTGGACATCATCATGTAAAAAATATTCCCTAAGTAAGGAAACATATGTCCCAATTTTTATTTTTCTTATACTATTATTAATATTTCCACTTCCAAAACCTTCTGATGTTTTTTCAAATAAAGAATGTTTTGTTAAATTTATATTAAATTCATAATTATAGGAATCTTTCGAACTGCTCCGTGGTAATTTAGGTTTATATAATGTGGAATTTATGAGATATCCACCACTGGCCGGGTCGGTGGGGTAATCGGACGGGAACGTAGTCGGATTTGCCACATAATTAGCATAATCGTCAAATTTGGAGTAGGGATAACTCGATGCCACAGAGTAGTAACCCTGTCCGTTGAACTGCGCCGGAGCCCAGTTTGCAAAGGCATTTTTTAACCTGTAAACTTTTAAAACTGGTTCGGAAAGAGTATAATTTCCAGACCAATCCCGCTCGCTATTAGCTGCATGACTATCTTTATATGTTCCACCATAATAATGACTTCCGTCTAATGTAATTACTCCATTAATACTCATTTGCTTCAGGATGCCTTGTGTTGTTACTCCGAAAAATGTCTTATTTTTATATTCTATATACGGTAAAAACATATCAAGAGATGTTGCATTTTTATACCATGATAAATAATAAACATTATTTTCAGTGTCTGACCAATTTTCATAAGGTCGGGTCTCTGTGTAGCCTCTGCCACCATAGTCATCGACACTGCCCGGATTGCCGTAATTACTTCCTTCTCCCTGCACCGTCAACTTTTTTCCCCCATTTAACAATCCTCCATGACTTACCTTCCAATTTTTCCCGGGTATCGATGGTTTATCCTCTCTATAAAACTGGGACCAAGGAGCAATATCATCTCTATTATCAATACCCGCCCAATATGCAGGCTCGTCGTAAAACTTGCTCACCGCAAATACGCTGGGAGTTCGCAAATTATTAGTATAATCAGGCCAATCCACACCAACAGAAGGCCCCACCAACGCTGGCCTCCCTGTAATATAACCATATGGAAATTCATCATCAAAAAATGGATAGACATTCGCATAGTGTTTGGCGTCGAGAAGCCAAGCCTGCACGTGACCATATATACTCAGGTCTAAACTCTTCAAATCGAGATATGTTCCCCTTAAACTATGCTGGCCCAGGTACCCCATCATGTTGTTAAATTGACGCCATTGTGGTCCTCTAATAACAAAATCACCGGGGTTAAATGTTGTTTGAAGTGTTCTTTTAGATATATTTAATGTTAATCCAGCTGTTTGATTTAAATCTAATTCACCATACATTCCTCTACCCGGCATTGAACCACTTAATAATAACTTTTCTGTTGAATTACCTATTGTTCCGTCATTATTTAACGATGATAACTTAATATTCTTTTCAAGATATCCTTTATCAGAATAATATTCATTACTATGTTTAATTATTATATTTATTGGTCTTTTAATTTTGTCACGAGAACCAATAATTATTTCAGCATAATCATCATATATATAATGAGCTGGAATTATGTAGTTGTGACCAGATATATCTTTTTTATCACTATCTTTTTCATATATTTTACCTATTGTATTATTATTATCATCTTTAAATTCAAAATTAAAACTAATATCTTTTGTTTCATCAACTCCATTTTTAAATATATTAACAATCATGTCATAATTTTGCCAACCTCGCAAATTATAATATAAACTTTCATTATTAGAATAATCAGAATGCGGGGAACTTCTTTGATCTAATAAAGCTCCATCACCAATTGTAGTTAATAATGAACCATTATTATAATCCCTATTTACATTACTTTGTAGTTTATGGTTTCGTAATTGATGACTTTCAATATAAGCATAATTACTTGTTCCACCGGGAGCACCCGTTGGTCTTTTTGCGGGATATTCCCAAGACGCCAATGGTATATTAAAATTACATGAATTATCTACTATATTTTGAGAATAATCTATTGTTCTAATATTATGACCATTATACAAACCATTTACATCAAAATATTCTATATTACCTGATGAACCTCCCATTAATTTTTGGTTTGGTTTAAAATATATTATTACATTACTAACATCTTCCACAATTTTAAATTCTATCTTAATATTATCATATTTTGTTTGAATTTCAAAATCTCCAAAATCCTCCCCATCCATTTTTACATTTATACAATCACCAGCTGTTCCTTGCATTATTCCACCTTCATATAATTTTTCCTTATTAAAATTATGGGGCCACCTTTTTCCTCTGCCCAAAGAATTTGTTATCCATGGTTTAATTCGAAAAGTAAGAGAGTTTGCCATATCTGCTATTTTACTTGCTGGTAAATACATTTCAAATTCCAATGAATCATTTATAATAGTTCCAGAAATACAATGATTTTCTAAATTAAAATTATACCAACCATTTTCTTTAAAATAATCTCCAAATTCACCTTTCATTGAATTACCATATTTATCCATCCATTCACCATTTTCATCTGTTATTACAAAACTTATATTTGTGCCACTTGCATCATTATAACCATATGTATCTATTAAATCAGGACTAAAAATATTATCCAAATTTTGAAATGGTTTTAATTTTAAAGTCATTAAAAATCGTTTATTTACTTCTGCTGGTGGTATTTCACAAGTAATAATACCCGATTTCGCTTGTACATTTTTAGAAAAATCAATCAAATTAGGCACGTATTCTTCCAATGTTTTCACCGTCTCCTCAGACACGAAACCCCCAACTCGTGGGATGTTATATTTATCATTTATTTCAATTCTAAATCGGTCATGATTCCATTCACCTTCTGGTAATTTTACAACCAATTCATAATTACCATTGTTATTTAAATAAAGTGATTTTTGTATTGAACCACCGCCAAATAATTGTTTTATGAGTAACCCTAGATGAGTAAATTGGTATACACTGTCATCATCAAAATAAAGTGACAAGTTGCTCTGTCCAGATTTTGGATATTCATATTGCAAACCATCTTCTCTATATGCATATCCTTCTATTTGTTCGTTATGACTAACATCAATATTCAATTCATTTATTAAGTTATTCTTTTCTTTTATATACAACTCTCGCAATGTATCATTTTTATTATAAATCTCCAAATTTTTTTCAAGAATATCCAATCTATTAATGTTATTATTATATTTTTTTATGTTTTTTTCTTCACTATATTCGCCATCAATTTTCATATATTTAAATTTTATTTCCATGTCTTTTCTTAACATAGATAAATAACTATTTTTATCAAATTTAATATTTTCAGAATATATAAAATGGTCATCCCCTGAAAATGCTCCCTTTCTCGGCAATGGACTTCTCCACCAACCTCTATATATTGGATATTCCATAGCATCCAATTCAGCTGCTGTCATTTCAAATACAGCTCTAACTTCACCTGATAACGGGTCTCTTTTTTCATCTAAAAGCGCCCAATAAACAACGTCATCTGTAATTCCCGGCGGATGATATGGGTCACCATTTTTAGAAATATACGAAAAACTTATCATATCATCATCAACTATAGTAGGATAATCCAATGTTTTTGAACTAATATCTTTAAATTTTAACTCTTCTTCTTGACCATTAACATATGACCAATGTCTTATTTTTTCTTTTTTTACTCGAGTATTGGGATTTCGACGATATACGTTAATTTTACGCCTATAAAAATTAGACGGTAATAAATTTTTTAATTTGTCTTTTTCTACATCAAAATTATATAAATTATCTGTTCCATTTATTGGAAATGTTATTTTTCTATACCATTGTGCCCCATTATTATCAATAACATTCACACATATATCACATTGTATAATATAATCAGTATCTATTTTTAATAATTCACTAATAAAACTATAATTTTTATCACTAATATCGCTATAATGAGGAATTTTGATATTCGCTGATGTATTTATTACATCTAATTGTGTAAATGACAAATCAGATTCTTGAATCATATTATTCGCACTAAAATCAATACTAACAGATTTTCCATGAGCCCTATTATTCGCAAAATTTACTGTAACTATAAAGTCAACATCTCTCATTATTATATAATTTTTATTTATTTCATTTGGATCATTATCTGATGATGGATTATACCAAGATAATTCAAATGAAGTAATTAAATTACCATCTACTTCAAACTCTTTTGCACTAAAACAATCATTACCAGCATTATCAGAAACATCTATTCTTAAACTATAATTTTTATACCATTCTTTTCTATCATTTACTATACCACTAATATCTTCTTTTGGTATTGAAATAATTGCTTTAGAATAATTTACTATACCAGAATAATCTCGATATAATCTATTAACATTATCTGATGGTTTAAATAAATTTAATGTTAATTTTTGTCCACTAGCATCATCATTTGTAAAATTTATTGTTATATTTTGTTCTGAAATATCATTTATATCTAATATTTCACCCCAAGGTAAAATTATATCTTTTATTACTGGCGCTGTTTTATCTACTATAATTATTTTTGATATATCATATAAATTACCTAACTCATCTGTTATTGTTAAATTATAAGATTTTCCACCTACTATTTCATCTGATAAATTTACTATATCGATTGCTGGTATTTCAAATACATGGGATATATCAAATCTCTCTTCATAATTTTTATTATTTAAATAAATAATAATTTTATTATCTCCAGTTAAAATTGTATCCTCAAAACCGATTTCATCGTTAGATATACTAGTATAACTTAAATCTACCTTAATTTCTTTTAATGAATCCCTATTACTAATATTTATATATGGTGCAGTATCCCAAAGTAATTCTATAGAACTTATGTCAACAGGTTTTCTTCTACCAACTGTAAATGAAAACAGTGTTTCTATAGAAGATATATCTGCACAAGTTATTATAGAACTATAATTATTATCTGATAAATCTTGAATATCATTTAATGATAATACGATATTTAAAGAACTATCCGATATTACACCAGAATATATTTTATTATTTAATGTAAATGATAGTGTTTTCCCATTTGCTGAACTATCTGTCATTATTATTTCAATATTTTGTGGTGATAACGCATCTGTATAATTAAGAGTATTCTCATCATAAGAGTTATTATCATAGAATAATGGTTTAAACCAAGACATATTTATTTTTGATATATCTGTTGCGACAGGATTATATAAAAAAACTACTCTCTTCTCATTCGCAGGATTTCCGGCAGCATCCGACACATTCACACTTAAATCTAAAGTAGTCTCACTAGATATGCCTGTATTCTCCAGAGATGTTTTAAAAGCATACTGTGGTATTTCAATATTTATGTTACACCCGTCAATTATACCAGTATAATTATTTCCTAGAAATGATACCATCATTATTTGTCCACTAGCATCTGTATTTGTCATTTCAATACTAACATTTTGTGTTAAATCCAAATCTGATTTACTAATATAAGTGCCCCACGATAATTCTACAGAACTAATATCGGGTCTTGTTTTATCTACTGTAAATCGTATCGATTTACTTATATCAACTGCGAAATTTACACATATATCATATACTAATCCCCCTACATTATTATTATCCGATAAATCCTGAATATGTATTCTTGGTATTTCAATATTAAGTTGAGAATCCTCTATTTCCCCTGAATAATCATACTGTAATACACTATTAAGAAAAATCTGAGCTGACACATCATATGCATCATATATTCCATCGGGATTTATCATAGTCAATATTAAATTTTGTGACATATCCATATTCGAAATATTAATATATTCAGGAAATTCAATATCGAATATATTATCTGAAGGGTCAATCATTTTACTATATTACTACATTTTATATTTAATTTTTTAACAAATAAAATAATATATACCTAATATAATTGTATTATGTCCACTCTAAAAAAAAATAAATATATATACAAAAAAAAAACACGTAAAAATATATACAATACATTAACACCAAATATTATTCATATTAATGGATTTTCCATTTTATTATTACCCATAAAAAAATCAAAAGTCATTCGCGTTGAAGGATTGTTATTTGGTGGAAATATTGTTGAAAATAAAAATAACACTGGTATTTCTCATCTTTTAGAACATGCTCTCATGGAAAGTTGGGAAAAATGCAAAAAAAAGCACTGCACATATTTTTGGGAAAAATACGGAACTTTATCAAATGCGTATACTAACAATACTTATTTACATTTTTGGAAACAAGGTTTGCAAGAACATACCGAAATTATTCTTGATTATATTATTTCAATAATCCTTAATCCTCAACTTTCTAAAAAAATGATTGATAAAGAAAGACATGCTGTGCGTAATGAATTAAATATGTATTTAAATAATCCCAAATGGAAATTATTAGACAATTTATATAAGCATTTTTACAATATTGAAGGACTTCATTATAGCCAAGATTATATGCAACAATTAAAAGTATTAAATTCATTTAATAAACAAAACTTATCATTATTTCTTAAAAGACAATTTAATCAAAAACGTATTTTATTTGTGATAACTGGTTCATTTCAAAAAAATAATATCACCAAATTACTAAAAAAAAAATTAAAAATAAATTCAACACATAATCCCATTTGTTTTAAACCATGTTATTCTCTAAAAAAAAAAGTATTATTTGTAAAAAATAATAAAGCTAAAAATACTGATATTAAAATACTATTTCCAATATTATTACATCGAGGCGATAAAGATTTTCCATATCTTTCTATTCTAGCTAATATAATTGGTGGAGATTTCAATTCATTATTAATGAATGAGTTGCGAGTTAAACATGAACTTGTTTATAGTGCAAAATGTTCTTTTTTTACCGATTTTTGTGGCTCTGGATGTTCTATTGACATCTCAACACTCGATAAAAATATAATTAAAGTTTTGAATATTGTATTCAAAATTATAAAAAATTATAAAAAAATAAAAATTCCTAAGAATAAATTAACAAATGTCAAAAATAAACATTTAATTAACTTCTATGAAAATTCATTTGAAAATACAGATAAAATTAGCTCATTCTTTAAATTTCAATTCTTATTTCAATTACATAAAAAAAACAAGAAAATATATTCATATAATCAATACATCAACATATTAAAAAATACATCACAAAAAAAAATACAACATTTATTTAAAAAAATTTTCAATACAGAACAATGTATTGTTGGATATATAGGTAAAACTAAAGTAAATTTTACTGAAAAAAATTACTAAATAGTAGCATCCCATATTTCATCTGTATTGATTTGGTCATATATTATTTGAATTTTTTCTTGTTCTGTTAAACAATATGACTTACAACAACATCGACAACTTTTACAGCAACAAAAACAAGCATTATTTAATTTTGATAACACATTTCCCATTTAATAAAGATATATATTTTTTTATATCTTTATTTCCGAAAATTTATCTTCTTAATTTTTTCGTTCTATTTCTTTTATTTCTTCTATTTTTTCTATTTCTTTTATTTCTTCTCGTTCTTATTTGTCTTTTACCCCCTAATTTCACCCTAACATTTTCAACTAAATATTTATAATATTTTAATTTATTTTTTAATGGTTTATCTTTATTTTCTCCTTCAATTAATTTAAATATAATATTTTTTAAAAATGAAATCTCTTTTAATATATTAATATTTTTAGTTCTTTTATCAAAAAGTTTCATTTCCTTTTTATCTATATTATCTATTAAATCTTTATCATTATTAAAATAACGAAATAATGCATCATATGTTCTGTAAAAATACTTTGAATTTTCAATAAAACTTATTTTATTATTTTCTATATGAGATAATAGAAACCCAAAATTTTCAATCGCACTTCCTTTATAAATTTCCCTTTTATGTTCTCTCGTAAAATTTTTTGGTAAAAATGTCAAATTAACATCTTGTTTTCCTGTTTGCATACCCAACACTACATGAATAATTGGAAATAAACTATAATAAGCTTCCGTTGAATACCATCTCACTAAAGCTGCATTATCAAAAATATTTTTTTTCATTTTTGTTATAGTTACACTGTTACCATCATCGGATATATTTGTTGCTTTATTAATTATCCATTTATCCATAAAATCATTTGCACCGTTTAAATAATGTTCCAAATCCAAATATTTATTATTGCAATATTGTTTTTTTAAATTATGTAATAATTTTTTTGAAATATTATCTAAAATATAACTATAATTTTTTTTAAATTTTTTATTAAAGTGTTTTACACCATAAGCTAATTTTAAATTTGCCCATTTTAACTGTCTTTTAATTCCCACATTATTATTTTCATATAACATCCAGTATTTTTTACCTTCTTTTGAAAAATGAATACTATATGTATCTCTTTCTGTGTCAATAGTGCTAAAACTTACCATACCAATATATGTATTATTATCAAATTCTTCACTTGTTTGACATGAGTTTGTTAGTGTTCTTCCCCAACAATCTTGATTTGTATCGCTATGTAATTCCATCATTTTACTTAAAATTTTTGCAGAATATTTACCCTGAGATGTCCCATCTAAATCTGATGTTAAATTTTTACTACCGGGTGTTATATATGTATGATTTGCAGTTGAAAAATATTTCCCTACTTCCTTTTTAGATTCATTAAAAAGTTTTGGAATATACCATTGTCTAAATTTGATAAATAATTCCAGTTCGTTTTTTATTTTTTTATTATTTTTATTCTTTTTATAGTTATTTATAATTTTAATCCAACCATGTTTTAATTTATTCTTTATTATTTTATTAACATTATTTTTTTTTATATTATTCTCTTTTTTCCATTTATTTATATAAAAATCAATATCAACATTTGTCATATATACAATATATATATATTATTAATTATTTAAAGAAAATAATATAAAAAAAAATACATTGTTAAGCACACATTAAAAAAACAAAATTTAAATTGATTTATTATTATACCATTATTAATAATAATATACATATGGGACAATATCTTACTTTACCGAAAATTATGGCAGAAGAAGCACATCAAAATGCTTTTCGAATGAAAGACAATGGTAAACTTCAAGTAATTACACCAGACATTAATACATGGCATCCTTGCATTAGCGGTTATGGATTTAACATGAATCGAGAAATTAATGATATGATTAATACTACTAATCGCCTTGAACTATGGGAATGGTTTCAAGAATATGAACCTGAAAAGGGTTTTATGTGGTCTAATCATGATAATATTGCTGCAATTTCTAGTGGTCTTGATAATAATAATCATTCTGGAGCCTCATTTGGTATTTGTATGCGGCAAATTCAATTTATTGCTCAAAATAGTTGGGAAGATTGGAATATACAAAATGGACTTTCCGTTTCTAAAGCTAATGAACATGCTAAGATACAAATGCAAAAAACGGATTGTATTGACCCGGGTGCACATAATGTTGAATTTTAAAAATTATACTTTATAATATTTAAATTAATATAGTCTTCGTGACTTTTTTTTAGTGCATTTTTTTTCGTGTTTTATTTTAAAGGTTTAAGAGCCACCTGCTTTGATACATCTTTCAATACTTTTTTCATATTTTTCTCTATATTCTCATTATCACCAAGTAATTCTTTCAATATTTTACAACGTACTACTGACAAACTTTCATCTTGTTCCCAGTTTGGATGCGCTTTATCCCATTCTTGCAATGCTAAATATTGTTTCTTTCTCATCTTTGATATTATACTAAACGCTTTACCTTTTTTCGTTATATTATCTTCCTCCCATTGATTATTGTCCCTTATAAATAATTTCCCGTCCTTTTTATTTGTACAATGAATTGGTCTATCACCCATTGGCATATCTTCTAAACCTTTTAACACCACATTTGTTATACCATTTGTATATCCCTTATTATAAGTATTCATTACATCTTCCAATGAATATTTTAAATTATCTATAAAATCGGTCAAATTTGTTGCTTCATTACAATATTTATCCAAAAAAACATTAATTGATATATTTGTTGTATTATTTGTTATATTCTGGACTGGCTCTTTTATCATTTCGTTATATGCCTTTATTTTTAAAAAATCATTTTCACCTTTTAATATTTCATGTTGATTTTTTAATATTTCATAACATTTTTTACTATGTCTATTATAGCCACTTTTCGTTTTAAACGATTTTCCACATAAACAAGCTTTATAAAATTGAGAATGAACTTTCTTCACATGTCGTTTTAAATTATATTTTTTTGTTGTAGTATAATTACATTTTTCACATTTCAAAATATTTTCAGTCATTTTTTTGATTTTATATATAATATTGTCATTTTTTTAAATCAATTGCTCACCTAAAATGGACGCATTGAAAAAACTTTTTTTTTACACAGCAAATATTTGACTTCCTAAATGTATTCAATTTATTTTTTTATAAAATCGCATTTAGAGCAAAATAGTTGCTCACGAGCAATTTTATGCTCTGTTTTGAAAACACTGTTTATTTTTATACCTTATTGTAAATGATGCCATTTTAAGAATGATTTTTTCTGTCAACTTTTTCAATGCGTCCATTTCAGGTGAGCAATTTATTTTTTTTATTTTTCAACTTTCAAAAAAATTCTCAAACTTTTTAAAAGCATAATATCATAACAACCCATGTTGGCAATTTGCCAAAATCTCTCCCAGTAAGGGCCTTTTTTTCAGTGATTTTTCACAAAAAATATCAAAAAATTCGCTAAAAAGGTTGCCTACATAAGCTGCCTACATGTTTTTAACTTTTATTTTTTATTTTCCCCCTAGGCGATGAAGGTTTTGATCTTTTTAAGCGATTTTTGAAAACTTTTTTCTGAAAATATTTTTTTTTTCCCAAAGACAAAAAAAAAATTTCCAAAATACTTTTGAGTTTTTTTTCTCAAACTTTTAGTTTATGCTTTCATGCCAAATTTTTAATTATGTATTTTAGAGCATATATTAGCTAAATTACCTTAAATAAGTTTGATCAATTTTTGATAAATTAATTTTCAAAAAACATAAATAATTTTATTTATATTATATATTAATGAATCTTCCCGAAATATTTCATCATAGAAAAATAATGAGAATTCCTCGAGAATACCCAACTTTAGTTTTTATCATTGCGATTACAATCATATTTTTTGGTAAAAGAAATGAAGGTATTATTTTGTTTTTAGCATTCATGGTTTCTGAAATAAGTAATAAAATATTTAAAACATGTTGTAAAAAGTTTATGAAAGATAAATCTTTTCCAATTTTAGGTAAAGGAACACGCCCACCAGTAGCCCTTTTTCAACTTCCTCAAGATGGAAAAATGTATAAAACATCAATATCATCTTATGGTATGCCATCTGGTCATTCGCAAATAGCTGTTTTATTTTCAACCTATATTATTTTAAGAACCTATCACAATACCGCATTATCATTGCCAAATAAATTATTTATTTATGGTCTTATGATATTCTTAGCATATTACGTAATGTATAGTCGCGTAAAAGAATATTGGCACACTGTTCAACAAACTATAGTTGGCGGCACAATTGGAGCTATTTTGGGATACTTCACTTATATTATTTATGAAAAATATAAGTAAAATTATTCATTCGAATAAATACTAATTATTCCAAGACCTACTATTGTAAACATAATACCTATTAATATTTTCCAATTAAAATTGGTTGAATTATCAAAGAATAAACTTGAATATAAATATATAAACAATACTGATAACGATATCATTATTACTGGCCATGTGACATCAGACGCATAATATATAGACTTGGTAAATGAAATATTGAATGCATAAACAGCAATAGCTAGTAAAAATATATAAATCATTGGTTTAGTTTTAATTTGCATTGGAGTCCTACATTTTCTATCAAATAAATAATGTATTATACCCATAAATCCAGCAAAAATAGCTAAGTAAATTATCATCTCATCTACGTTTATCATATTTTTATCTAAAACATATTTTCTACCCAAATCAACAATGCAAACAAATATTATTCCAAGTATTGAATATCCAAACCATTTGCTATTTACATTAAACATATATATATATATATATAGTAAATAAAATTATTAACATGTTAAATTCTCTCGAATCCAATTTTTAATTTTATTATTTGTAGGTATCATAATTGATAATAACCCCTCCATTAAATATTTTTTATGTTCTTCATTGGTTTCATCTTCTAACAGTTTAAAAATATTAAATATTATTGCTAAAAACTTTTTATTATATAATAATGTAATATTTTTGAAAACATTATCTATTGTGATTGCTTGCTCATTTGTTTCTTTAAATAAATCTGGTGTTTCTAAATTCAATATATTTGTATAAAGTGATAAAGTATGCTTTATTGATATTTTATCAGTATTATCATACGTTTCTTGCAATTTTTTCAATCCTTTAATGGCGGTTTCTAATATTTTTGAATATATTATACAGTCTTCGGGTTTATACCATAAATAATAACGCCTAATCGCCTGAAATAAATAATATAAATCATCTTTATTATCCTTCATATACCAACGCCAAATACCCTGATTCCACGACGGATGTTGAATATTTAATAAATTCTCCGAAATACTTAATTTTGTTCCAATTGGACAATGTGATAATAATGCCAATTGTATCATTACCTGTAAAGGTTCTAATATCATATCGCTTTTTTCTTTAATATTTATAAATTTGTCCATATTTGATGTAGACAAACATTTTAAATTTAACAAATGGACTTAAAAGGAGTGATATAAATATATGTGTAAGAATGGAACAATCTAATATACAAGTATCGCTTCCAAATTCAAAATGTTTATATACTTTTATTTCATATTCAAATGAAATAAAAATAAAAATTATCGAAATGGGGTTAGCCGCAATCGAACTAATACAGAATCAACAACTTCGTAATGATAATTCTGAATTTAATGAAAAAATTAAAAATATGGAAAATATCAATAATGGTATTATTTCAAAAATGAATGAAGATATCGCCAGTAAGGATATGGAAAATACTAGATTGAAGGAATCATTTTTAAAAAAAGAAAAAGATATACATGATACTTTAAAAACATCATTTGAATTGCAATTTCAAAATAAATTTAAAATGAAAGATGATGAGATGTTACAATTGAAAGAAGAAAATAAACAATATTGTTTGGAGATTAAAAATGCTTCTCAGAAACATTTTGATGAAGAAAGAGAAAGAATAGACACTATTTATAAAAAACATCAAATAGAATTAAATAATTTGCGGGATAATTGTGAAGAAAAAATGAATGAAATGCACAACAGAATGTGCAAAACTGAAGAAAACTCGTCTATTAAGGGTAAGATTAGTGAGAATGCTATGTTACAAAATCTAAGTATGCTATTTCCTAAAAATAATATTGAAGATACTCATAAAGAATCTGGTAGAGGCGATTTTATTATGACTGACCAAACAGATTATAAAATTTTACTTGAAAATAAAGATTATAAATCAAATGTACCTAAAAAAGAAATTGAGAAATTTGAGCGTGATATGAAAACAAACCCGGATGTTACTGCTGGTATTTTTATGTCAAATGAATCGGGTATAGCTAAAAAGGACGATTTTCAAATTGATATCATTAATAATAAACCTGTTTGTTATTTACACAATACCAATAAAAATATTGATAAAATTAAGGTCGCTTATGATATTATTTTGTCAATTATGAATTCTGGGATTGATTTTTCAAATAAAGAATTACTCGATAGTTTAAATCATATGTCATCTGAAATTAAAAGAAAAATGAAAAAATGTCGTTCACAAATTGAAAAATTTTCTAAAAATATACTCGATGATTTAATAGATGTTGATGGAATTATTAGAAATGTTTTTGTAGGTATTAAAATTAAATATTAAACAATTATTTACAATGATGTAAATGAAAAATATTATGATTATATATATGAATGATGAAAAATATATTTTAAAAATTATTACAATGGGTGATGCTAATTCCGGAAAAACACTATTATGTAATCGAATATGTAATTCAAGAATAGACAGAGGATATATGCCAACAATTGGTATTGAATTTTGTAGTACAGATTTAGTAATAAATGATTTAAATATTAAATTACAATTATGGGACACAGCTGGTCAAGAATGTTTTGCACCCATTGTGAGAAGTTATTATAAAAATATTGTTGGTATTTTTTTTATGATAGATTTAACATCCCAAAAATCTATAAAAAATATAGATTTTTGGTTAGATGAATTCGAAACAAATCGTGTGCATGATTGTAAAACAATTATATTGGCATTAGGTAATAAAATAGACTGTGATGAAAGATTAATTTCATATGAAGATATTTCAGAAATTTTTAAGAATAAAAATATCGACTATATGGAAATATCTGCGAAAAATAAAAATAATGTTGAAGAATCTAAATTATTTTTAATAAATAAAATTTTAAATACTTTTGATATTGATAATCATCCAGGAATTCGAACAAGAGATTTAAGTAAAAGTTTAATTATAAAAAAAAGAGATTCATGTAGTTACTTATACGACGAAAATCCTAATTGTTGTTTAATTAGTTAAAGATGTTCATGCATCTTTATTAAATTCTATATCCTGTCCATACTGTGATGATATGAATTTTGATTGTTCGGCCAAACTTAAACTATCGCTTAATCTTTGATTAACAGTAGCCGTATTACCAGCAGTATTATTATTTGTTAATTGTTCTATTTCTAAATTAAAACTCCAATTTCCTCGCATTTCAACTTCATTTCCACGTTCATTTAATAAACGAACGTGAAACTTTCTTAATGTAATTGGATTATATACTGTATCTTCTTTTTTATTAACAGGTATAGATGCATATTCTCGAAGACCCTGTGCTGTTGGTGTCCCAGCAAGGGGCCAATTTGTTGACTGATTTGATGGTTCTTTTGAATTATTAAAAATTAATGGTATATTACATAATTGATTGGATATTTGTGGACTGTTATATTGTAGTGTTTTAGAAGTATTAATGGCGTTTCTAATATTTGTAATTGTATATCTTTGTGCAGATGTTAAATTCTCTATTGAATCTGGGTTAGGTTTTTTCTTTCCGCAACTAGTCGGTGGGTCATCTGGTGGAACATAACATTTATCACTATCTAACATTTCACCATCTATTGCGGTTTGTGTCATTGTTGTTTTTACATAATATGAAGGCATATTAAATGAACTAGGATTATTACTATATGTTATACCAGTATCATTTTGTTTATTAGAAAATTCATCTAAAGAAATATATAGACTTTGTGTTCCATTTAAATTTAGATTTTCTTCCGCCAATATTAAATCGTTTACATCACCAGAACGATTTATCACTATTAATGTTTTTCTAAATCCCAATAACCACCCGAGATTATAATTTATCTTTGGTCCTGTGCCATAATGACTACAAATATGTGTATTGTCATTTTCATAATACCAAAATATACTTATTTTTTTAGTACCATTATTTTTTATTTTTACTTTATTCTTTCGTGTATTTAAGCTAAAAGATATATTTAAATCGGCATCCGTAATTGCATCATTAATTGTTGTAAATAAATTGCTTTCGCTGGATAATGCTACAGTTCCACCATCATGATATGACCCTTCTTCTATTTCTATTTTTGTAACATTTCCACCAGCTTCTCTAATATAAAAATAATTAGTTCCTTCGTGCTTAGAAAACACATCCCAACAATGATTAATTGTAGTATTTATAAATTTTAAACGAACTACATTTTTTATAGGTTCTGTTAAATTTAACGTAAAATTACTAGCCCTATCAAATAGTTTATTATCTACCTTTTTACATTTTTTTGATGTGAAAATATTCCCACTATAATCTAATATAAGTATTTTATCACCATCTCCATTTAAAATCATTTTTGCTTTATTTCTGGGTTGTTTATCCCCAATAACTGTCGAATTATTTAACCAAGTCGTTCCACCATCACGTGAATATCTCATCTTTCCATTATAATTATTCCAAACTGAAACTTCATTTCCTGTTGAAGAACAAGTTATTGAATTCCAATAACCATTAATTCCAGTATTTTTAAACCAACTTAATCCAGAATCAACAGAATACCATATATTAATATGATGTATATCCAACAATGTTTCTGCTATAACATATACCTTTGTGCCATCATCATTTGTAACAATATTTTTCCATTGAATATCTTGTAATGCTGTTGTTTGTGTTATATCAGTATAACTATTGTTTATTATAGTCCAAGTAGCACCATTATCATTAGATTTAACAATATAATATTTAGCTGTTTTTTCATAAATAGCATACATTATATTACCATCACCACTTACAACTATATCTATCCAATTTTGCGATAAATCAATAGAATTAGAAATACTTCCTGTTAAATTAGCCCATGTTTTACCACCATCATTCGATTTATTTATCCCATTATATTTATACACACCACTACCATCAACCCATTGTCTTCTAGTTACATAAACATTGTTACCAGTTTTATCCGAAGTTATAGCTGTCCAATTTCCTGAAATTTCTATATTACTAATATCATCAACGCCTTTTTGCCAACTATTATCAATCCCTTTATCATTTGAATACCATATATTAGAATTTTTAGAGCAAACTATGACATTTGTCGCATCTTCACTCATTGTTATATCAACCCAATTTTTACAAATATCAACATCAGATATATTATTACTAAAATCAATTTCGTGCCAAGTTGGTGTAACACCTACATCAAATCCTTCTTTATTTAATCTATATATTTTTTCACCACTAACACCAGCAAATAAAATTTTAGAATCTCTACTAGATGCAACAATAACGTTGTTTACAGGTATTGTGTCATACTCTATATTATCGTAAAATTCTATAGTATCTGGGCAATCAGGACATACTATTGGGTCAGCAATTTTACGAAAAGCACTATCAATATGAATTGATGTTTTTTTTAGATCAGAATATAAGCTTTTTTTGAATCTATTATAATGTGCATCTGATTCAATGATTCTCCCCTCTTCTCCAGCTTTAGCCTTATCCCAGGTTTCCATTGCTTGTCTAATTTCTTCATCATCACTATAATAGTCTTCTTCGAATTCTTCTTTTTTATAATTTTCTAATTTATTCGCTATTTTATTAAAAAATATTATAAATTCTTCTTTTGCAGTATAAGCCTTATCTATAGCATTATTATACTCTGGTATATCGCTTAAATTTGAAAAATTATTTAATTCTATTGAAATTTTATTATTAAAAAACCCATTATTTAACATTGAATTTTTTAATAAGTCTTTAAATCTTTTTATTAAAATTCCATTAGACCAAGTATACCAATTATGAAAAGTTCCACTGCGTTGTGTTATATCTTTAATTCTGATTGGTAATGTTTCATTATTTCCAGACTCGGTTTCTGGAAAAAATACACTATGCACATATCCCCGTTTATTATTATTTCCTGGTGTTTCTTGATTACTGGGTAATTCTATTCGTTTCGATACAATTATTCCATTATATTCTTTATCCCATACTCGGGTTCTTCCATCAATTTTTGTTGGGTTTACTGTAACTTTATCATTTACTTCAAATGATTGCTTATTAGAAACAGGGTTAAAAAATATACGTTCAAATTTTAATAAGTCTCTATAAAAATTTGGATATGCTTTTTCATAATCATAATCAAAATCTTTGTCAGGGTGAAATAATTCAAATAAAATTTTACTTACCTTAATAATATATTCATTCTCTTCATATTTGTCTTCAAATTGTTCAATCATTTCATCTATTCTTTCTGATATTTTAATATTATCCAAGGGTATTTCACTACCAAGTCCTAATATATTAATTAATTCTTCTACACTATAATTTGTTATATCAAAATCTACGTCTGACATTATATAAAATTATCATATATTTTTATATTTTTATATTTTAATATTTTTAAATAAAATTGATCAGTATTTATCTTGTATTTAGTTTAGTAATTCACTATGAGCGATTGTTGCATTTGTTATGAAGAGTTCAAACGTCTTGTATCTTGTCCATCATGCGATATTAAATGCTGCGTCGGTTGCACAAAAAAACATATTATTTCATTGCCCAATGAACCAGCATGTCCTTCATGTAAATTCATTTGGAGTACAGAATTCTGTAATAATCATTTAAGTAAATCATTCATGAATAAAGCATATAAACAAAGTAGAATCGATTTAGTTTATGAAGCTGAGCAAACAAAACTAACAAAAACAATGGTGGATGTTAATAATATGATTGAATCTGAAAAATATACTGAAAAAATTGATAATAGTAAGGTAGAAATTAATGAGCTGCAAAAATTATTGAATGAAAAAAAACAAGAGCTGCACAAAATGCGCGAAACTCAAAGAAATCTTAAAAAGCCTAACTATAAGAAAAATGAAGGTTTTAAACTAAAATGTCCCAAGAGTGATTGTATGGGTTGTTTAAAAAGTGATTACATTTGCGTAGTTTGCGATGCAAAAGTTTGCGATAAATGTATGGAAATCATTCCAAATCACAATTCTTCTGAAGATGGTGAAAGCAAACATAAACAACATGTTTGCAATCCAGATATAGTCGCAACGGTTCAAATGATACAAGATGAAAGTAAACCGTGTCCGGGTTGTTCAGAACTAATTTCCAAAATAAATGGATGTGACCAGATGTGGTGTATTAAATGTAACATTGCATATAGTTGGGATACAGGTAAAATTGATTATGGACGTGTGCATAATCCTCACTTTATTGAATGGCGGAGACAAAATAATAAAACCAATACTAGACAACCGGGTGAAATTCTATGCGGTGGTCTTGCAAATAAACATGAAATATTACTATGGAAAAAATTCGCTATGAATGCTTACACACTCCCTGTCGTTGCCGATGCACAAGGCAATACAACTGAATATTATCATAAAATAAAAGGAATTAGTGTTATAAACGAAAATAATGCGCGCAAAATTGAAATGAGCAACAATCCGCGATATGGGAATGACCCACGCCTCACAATGTTTCATATTAATTTTCCAATATTTAAAAATATAGAAAATCAAGAAAGGTTCTTTACTTGGTTATATGAACTCCGTGACAATATTGATACGTTCAGATATTGGACATTAGACCATTACAGAACACTTGCAACAGAAGAAGATATTACAAGAAAAATGCGAATAAAATTTATCCGTAAAATTATAAATGAAGAAACGTTCAAGAAAAATATTTATAGAATGACACAGAAAAAACAAAAGAATTTGGAAATTCTCCATGTATTTGAACTTTGTTATGTTGTAAGTGTAGAACAATTTAACGAAATATACCATATATTAAGTAAATTAGATACGGATATTTGCACTAAATATAAAAATGACATTTATACGGAATCTGTAAAAGCTATTGGAAAAAAACAAACACTACTTAATTATAAAAATTACAGAATAAATATGTGGTTGAAATTTTATCCAAAAATTTTCGAATGTATTGAAAATATTGAAAATATTATCATGTTTTGTAATAAATTACTTCACAATATAGCTCTCAAATATAAAACATCAACACCGTTTCTTAATGAAAATTATACGATTGGGAATTTTACAATTAAATCATCTACTCGCGATATGTATTTTCTACATAAAAAAAATAGTTTACAAAGAGTAAACAGATGTCGTTATAATAGAGATGATAATAATTGGGAGGATTGGCAAGATGATGTTGTTCCAGTGAAAGGTTTATTTGACCTTAAAATATATGCAAATAAAATAATATTTCATAAAGATGGTTCTTGGTATGAAGATAAAGGAATAAGAAGAAATGAAGATGCTAATAATGAAGATGCGAATGAAGCGCAAATAGTGAGAGAGCCAGATGGTGCAATTCGAGTTTAAAATAACGTTTTGAAAAATCTTAAAATAGCACTAATTTTATTTTCATCCTTTTGAATACTTGTGCAAATATGACCTTTCTCTAATTTACCACAATAAATACATTTTTTTTTCTCTGTTGGTTTATCAACTGGTTTCACTCGTGATTCATGCTTACAACTACGCGAATTATGTCCATATCGCCCACATTTTGCGCATTGAACAGGCTTTCTCTTTTTCTTTTTATAAATCATACCAAATCTTTCGGGAGGTATTATAATCACACCGTGACCACGTTTAAAATGCCGCGAACCTTTAAATAATGTATTTTCAATACTTTCAATAATATCAGAATGAATATCCATTAATTCACCCCTATCTAATCTGTGCTTACTTTTATAAACAATTCGGTTATAATTTTCATTTTTATATATTTTTGTCCGATTTTCAGACAAGAATATATATTTAATTTTACCAATACCCATTATTTGATTTGTAGTATTATTCATTTCAATTACATAAATGGAAGAACCATATGGAACTTTTTCAGGAATTTGTTTATCTAACCCATAAATACAACCATTCCAATTGTTTTCCGCGCGCCAATTCTTATTTTCTTCCCATGTATCAGAATTAAAACGCACGGTTCCAATCTGTATCATAATTTAATTTCAAAATATATTCTCGAGAGAATAATCAATTTAATTTTTAAATGTTTGAATTAACTCAAATAATGATATAATAGATACTGCCGTGGCTCCGTTTATATCTGTATCTTTTTCATCAAAAGATACACCACCAATATCTACATGCATCCAATTTGTTTTTTTTGGTATAAAATGACTGAGAAATATACCCCCCAAAATAGCACCGGGTGACGCATTACTCGCATTTTTTACATCCGCTACACTTGAATCCAACAGTTTATTATAATCTGACCATAATGGTAATTGCCAAATTTTTTCGTTTGTTTTTTCACCAATATCTTCATACGTTTTCAATAATTTATCATGATTACCCATAATAACTATAGCCATGTCATTAAATATACTACCTGCCTGACCAGTTAAAGTAGCTACATCAATTAAACAACACGGGTTGAATTTTTTCGAATAAGCAAGGGCATCTGCCATTATTAAACGGCCTTCGGCATCTGTATCTGTTATTTCAACAGTTTTACCACTATAACTCTTTATAATATCACCCGGTCTTGATGCCTTAGATCCAACCATATTTTCTACTAATGGTATAAGACCAATTACATTCTTTTTTGTTTTATTTAACATACATAAACGAAGTAAAGCATAAACTACACTAGCTCCAGTCATATCTGTTTTCATATCTACAAAATCATATTGTTTTAAATTAATACCACCCGTATCAAATGTTACACCCTTACCAACAAATGCAATAGGTTTTTTATTTTTCAATGGTAACCATTTCACTATTAATAAATATGGGTCATTTTCACTTCCCTGATTAACAGCTAAAATCAAATTTAATTTTTCTTTTTTTAATTGACTTTTTTTAATAATTTGAATTTTCAATGATTTTTTTGTTCTTTTTACAAAATCAATAAATGCATCTGATGTCATAACATTACCGGGTTCATTGACCATATCTCGCATATCATTTATTATATATGCTTCTTCTATGGCATTTAATATTTTAGATTTTATTTTTTTAACAGCGCAAAAATAGATACTTTTTTTTGGTGCTTTTTTTTTCGTTTTGTGTTTATCAAATAAATATAAATAATATATTGTTCGTAATACTTGTTGTCTAATGAATTCTTCAATAGGTATTAAAAAGAACTGAATATTAATCATTTTATCATCATCTTTTATAATTGAATAAATATCTTTTAAAATTTTTTCAATATCAGTAAAAGAACATTTTTTTTCATTTATTTTACCTATAATAAATATTTTATCCTTTAAAAAGAATTTTGTAAATTTATTTTTATCACCTTTAAAATAAGAGTAAAGTTTTTTTGGGAATTTAAATTTAAATTTTTTTTCCAATAACTTAATATTCTTATCAAAATCGGAGCAAGAAATATAAATATAAGTATCTATATTATTTGAAGAAACAGCATTTGTATAATGAAACATATAAATATTATGGATATTAATTTTTATTAAAATTATTAAAAGCTTTTACAATTTTTTTTACAATTTTTTTATACCATGGTTGAAATTTATCCATGTGGTATCGTATATTTTCTAATTTTACCCATTTAACTTTCTCTTTTTCATATAAACCATTTTTTGCTAATTTTTCTGGATGTTTTTTCTTTATTTTATCAAAAGCTGTTTTAAATCTCTTAGGTAAAGTTTTATCATAATCAATTAATACAATATATAATAAATATTTATTGGGTGTTTTTATTTTATATAAACACCTTTTTTCAATTAAATATTTTATATTATTTTTACTTCCTAAAAAGCCGTTTGATTCTTCCCAAGCCTCCCTAATCGCAGTTTGTTTAAATGTTTCACCCTTTTCAGTTGTGCCACCAAAATCACGCCAATCTATTTTTTTTTTATATTTTAATTGATATTCTTTTGAAAATAGAAAATAAAAATGTCCTTTATAATAAGCTACTGGTAATACGCCGCCACCCATTATATATAATTTATATATTATTAATCACTACTGCATTTTTAATTATGGCAAAATTTCTTGAAATAATTCATTTTTTGTTTCGAAAATTTGTTGAATTGTATCATTGTTCACATTTATTTCATATTCATGTTTCCAATATAAATATAAAGGAGCTGCTGGAGATGTAATAGTAAAAACCAAATACATAACCTTCCTAAGAATATAATTATTATTCAATATTAATATACTTTTTTTTAAATACTGGGGTGTTTTCTTTTTAATTTTTTGAATAAATCTTGCTAATAAATAACTATGTTTTATAGAAGGATTATTTACTTCACAAATATCAAATAATAAATAAAAATGTTTTTTTCTATCATAAAAAGATAACCAAATATTAAAAAATTCACTCAAGCCTTCGTCTGTAATATCGCCACTTAATTTTATTTTTATTATTGGGAAATGTGTTTTATTAATTGAATAAAATTTACTCATTTAATAAATAAAAACAAAAATTATATATATTTTAAATTTATTCTTTCTTTTTTTTTGGCATTTCTGTTTGTATTTTTTTTTGTTTTTTATTTTTAAAAAAACATATTTCTTTTTTTAGTTTTTTTTGATTACTTTCCAATAAATTAATATTTAACTTTAATCTTTCATTTTCTTGTGCCGCTAAATCATTCTTCAAAAATAAAGCAATATTATCAAAAAATAAAAAAAACTCACGATTTTCATTTTTTCCTAATTTTAATTTTAATAGTTTATCTTTTATTAGCGAAATATTATTTTGAATAGTGACGTAATCATAATCATCGTTTAAATTTATTAGTGTTTTTAATTCTTCAATTGAATAATTATAAATATTTAAGTCGAATAAAAAATGACTCATTACTAATATATAAAAATAAATTAATATTTAACAAAATTTTCCTTTAGAGTATCTAGGGCATAAAATTGAATGGCCAATGTTGGAAAAGTTTTTACATAATTCATATATAATCCTCTGTAAAGGCCGTATATTCCTTCCGTTTTATAAATTTTTCTTACACAATCCATAATACCACTGTATCGAGGGACTTCTAGTGAAAAACTTTGCAATTGCAATCTGCGACGAACTAGGTCAGAAGGATAAGTTATAGTGATGGCAGTCATACCAGCCATACCACCACATAATAATTTAAATAAACTAGGTGAACCATCTTCGTATGATTTGAATTCTTTTTTATAATAATTATATGATGCGAAATTGATTGCATTCCAGGGACCATATCCAAAACAGGTTAATTTTGAACCGGCGTATAATTCTCTCAGAGATAATTTTTTAAAAACATCTGTTAATCCATTATATTTTGATTTATTAAATTGTAAAGCTAAATGTGAGCGTGCTGTTTCTAATGGGTAAATCGCCATTATTGATATAATACCACTAGCTCCTCCTGATAATAAATGAACAGCATTTTCATTATCAATATATTTATTTGTTTCATTTTTAAATCTTTCATATAACATAAAATTCGTGGCATATTGAGGAAATATACGAATACAATTAGTATAATTACCCTTCCATAAATGTCGCAATCCTTCATTGCGAATAACATTACTAATGTTATTGTTTTTTAAAAAATGATTTTGTTTTTGTAAACGAATGAGTTCTAATGGTGCTGTTGCCGTTCTTGATATAATTGCAGCTGTCCCACCAATTAAAAAGTCTTTTGACATAATAAATATATTTATTATTCTGTATTTATTATGTTTGTTCAATAATATTAATTATCAACTTTATTATTAATATGCTGCTTTACAATCTCATATACTTTAAACTGTGCCGCATTGACTATAACAGCTCTGGTCGCACATACACTATACCCCCTCCATAAATTACCCTGATTATATGCTTTTTTTATTGAAATATTTTGAGCTATTTGTCTATTACGAACCACATCAAGTGGATACGTCACTGTCCAATTGCATAATCCCGCAAATCCTCCTGCTATTAGTGGGTCTAAATCATGTGTTTCTTTACAGTAATTATATGTTCCAAAATATAAAGACATGGCTATTGATTCTCGAAAAGTTGTAGAAAATAAACCTTTTGTTTTATAAAAATCTACTGGTTTTATTTTTTGTCGGGTTTGCTCTTTAATTTTCCCAACATCGAAACTATATGCTATCGGAGAAACAACAATACCACTTAAAAATCCGGATAAAAAATGATTTTGCGTATAAACATATGTTCTCTCATACATTGGAAATATGGTAGCATTAAATAACATAGACATACACATTGGATAACGCCATCCTCTGTATAATTCACTCACTCGTAAATGTTTAAATTGTTGTTTATTTTGTAACAACACCTTCATGGTATCAAATGGATGCCCTACAGCAGTTTGAGTAATTCCGGCGCATAATCCGGCAAAAATATCACTCATATTTAAATTGATTATATAATAATATTAGAAATATTTTAATATAATTAAGTAATATGTTTTCATTATATTTTGATGGCGCTAGTCGAGGTAATCCGGGTCCAGCTTCATTAGGCGGTGTCATTTATGATTCTTTAAATGAAGAAAAAATAAATTATAAAAAAGCTTTTGGCGTTGCTACCAATAATTATGCAGAATATCAAGCTTTATTAGCTGGATTGAAAATTTGTATAAAATATAATATCGATGAAGTAAATGTATATGGAGACTCTAAATTAGTCATTGAACAAGTAAAGGGAAATTGGAGGGTAAAAAGTGAAACATTAAAACCACTATATGATGAAATTAAGAAATGTATTACTCCCGAATTTTTCAAAAAAATTACGTTTAATCATGTTCGTAGAAATTTAAATAAACGTGCCGATGAATTAGCGAATGCTGCTTTAGACAATGCTTAAATCCGGAAATGGATTTTTAAACTTTAATTGTGTTACTTTTAATATTTCACCCATAATATTTTTATTAAAATTATGAATATGACATTTTACACAAAAATTATCCTCGCTATATAATGTTACTTTACCATATTTACTCTCTCCCGTATAAATACCATTTTTTAATTTAGTTCTTACTTTCATATTTGCTGTAGGATAACCATATGGTATTGTTTGACCTGTTCCTTGAACAACCTTTCCACTTACTTTTGGTAAAGGTAATTTTAAATAAGGTAAAACAGCATAACTTATAAATATAAATGCAAACATTAATAGTCCTATTATTAAAAAATTTGACTGTTCCCTCAACATATATATATAGAAAATGTTTAAAAATATTTTAATAAAAATTAATAATTATGGAAAATACTGAAAATACTGAAAATACTGAAAATACTGAAAATAAGAAACTTAGTAAAGAACAACGTGATTTTATAGTAGATAAAGAACGAATAAAACTTATGAATTATGTTCAAGAATATAAATATTTAGTTATTGATTTTGAAAATAAAATAAAATTATATAAATCATTGCGAAATATTGAGAAAGAATTGAAAATATCTTTTTCAGGTATATCTAAAAAATTAAAATTATCAAATTATTGTATTTGCGTTGAAAAAAAAACAACAAATGTATACTATATTCAAAATATTAATTCTGAACATTAATCTTTAGGTTCACCAACATTAATTGGTTCTTTTTCATCTAATAACATTATACCCATTGCCGCATAATTATGTAAATCTATTAAAGTATCACGTAATGATTCATTATCAACCATTTGAATACCGTTTTTCGTAACAGATAGTAAACGTTTTATTTTATCTCCCATTCTAACTATAACTCCAACAGGACCATATGTTGCAAAAGAATCTCCATAATCTCTATTTTTTTTTGAAAAAAGTTCAAAAGCTTCTTTCTGCACTGTTTGAAGTTGTTGTTCTCTTTTATTCATTTTAAAATAAATATAATTATTTTTTTATATTTATTTAATACACATTTATATATATATATGAATTCTTGGTATAAAAAATTAAAAAAGGCACCATGGACGCCACCTAGTCATGTTTTTGGAATTGTTTGGAGTATTTTATATACGTTACTATTTATATCATTTTTTTTAGTATGGAATAACAAAAAATGTTTTCCATATTGCAATGCACTGACATTTTTTTTAATTCAATTAGTTCTTAATTTATCTTGGACAACGGTATTTTTTAAATTTAAAATGCTTAGAATAGCTTTAGTAAGTTTAACATTAATAATATTATTTACATTATTAACATTCAAATTATTTTTAAAGGTTAACAAAATAGCTGCTTATTTATTAATACCATATATTGCTTGGTTATTCATAGCAGCATCATTAAATTTGTATATTGTTTTATTTAATTAAAATATTTATTTTTTATATAATGAAATTAAGTGATTTATCTTTAACAAAACATCCCAATTCTAACGGTATGGGATATTTTAAACACATGTATTATTCATTAAAATTTACAGTCATGTTATTTATCGCTTCTATTAAAGCATTATTACATGCATTATTTCCGTTTTTATTTTCAACATCTACATCTGATGTGATTAGAGATATTAATAAAATACAAAAACAAATAGGTTGCAAAAAAAAGAAAAAAGTAAGATTTAGACTTTAATCACATTGCAACTGAACTATATTCCAACCTCGTTTTCTAGCTAAATATCTTTCATAACTCCCATGTTTACGGTCAACACCGGCATTACTATTTGCATGATACACTCTAACTAAACCTCTCTTTTCAATTGAAGCAACTTTATCACCGGGTCCACCAATTTGTGTTACACATTTATTATTATTTGTTGGTGCTGCTTGTCCTTGAGCTAACATTAAATTACCACTTGGACCTAAAACGGTTAATGCTTTTTTTCTATCAACATATGAAGAAGAAGTAAGTCTAAATTGTTTTTGATTTTTCATTGGATTTATAATTTTAGGTGTATCTCCATTGCATCTTAATATAGGATTCGTATCATTGCATAATGACATATATATATTATTAAAATATTATAAATTGATTTTAAAAAATAATCATTTTATATGTATAAAAAATGACCGAATGTTCATATTGTGGTTTAAAAATATGCAAACATTGTAAAAGCGAACATACTCTTAAATGTCAAAATATGAGCATGATTCAAAATAAAGATAATTTATTAGCCACACCTAGTCTTCACTCTATTTATAAAATGGTATTAAAATTACAAAAAGAAAATGATAAATTAAAAAATAAAATAAAAAGACTAGAGCAAAAAACGTTTAAAAAAAAGGAAAAGAAAACCATTTTAGAATGGTTAGAAATTCATGGAAATACTATTTATGATGAAACAATTTTGGAATACTCAACCATACATGATAAAATTATACCAAATGAATATGATTTAATACATCTGTTTCAATCAGGATATATTGAAGGATATGGTAAAGTTATTCAAAAATATTGTTCTGATGGAGTATGTTATTTTGTAGCTTGGGAACAAAAAAAACAAATATATTGTTGGAAAAAAGAATGGAGTCTTTTAACTATAAACGACATTTCACTTATTATCAGTAAAATTCAAAGAAAAATGATGAAGTTATTTTCAATTTGGCAATCTAAACAGACAGCACAAATTAACATGCAAATGAATAAATATATGGGTATGATTTTGGGCGGTGAAAATAATGAACGAAAAAAGAAAAATAAAACAATATATTTAAATTTATGGAGCACTATAAAAAAAGATTTTCATAAAGAAACGGAATATCAAATCTTATTTTAATAATTTAAAAAAATAATCACTAAAATCAGTATATATGAAGAATATTTGGTGTATTAGACATGGCACTGCATTACATAATGTTTTACATCAAAAAATAGGTTCAAATGCGTATACATTACCAATGTATACCGATACTTGCTTAGTTGATAAGGGTCATAAAGAATCACTAGAATTGGGTGAAATTTGGGGAAAAAATAATGAAATAGAAACTATTTTTGTGTCACCTTTAACGCGAACATTACAAACAGCAACAAACATTTTTAAAAATACAAATATAAAAATGATTGCGAATGATGATATTATGGAATATCCGCAATCTATAGAATATTGCAATAAACGCCGCAACAAAGAATTATTAAAATGTGAATTTCCTCATGTAGATTATAGAAATATTCCCTTCGAATCTACTTATTGGGAAGATAGTTCAACTGTGGAAACTTTATTTGATTTGAAAAAAAGGTCTGACAAATTTAAAGAAATGTTAAAAAAAAGACCAGAAAAAAATATTTGCGTTGTATCCCATAGCACATTTTTAAAAGAATTTTTATTAGGTGATGTTGGAAATATCGAAGAAGAATTAGGTCACTGTGAACCATTTTTTTTTCAATTATAAGTTAAACAATTATTAGCAGGTGGTTTATTTTTTTTATCCCATCTATTATCTTCCTCTTCAATAGCGGCTTCAGCATGCTCTGGACAATGTTCACCGTCATCCGTCGCAAACCAACCTTGGTCATATGCATCCTGTAGACTATTGCACGTTTTCTCTTCACCGCAATCTACACACACAACTGGATAATCCCCTTCATCATCATGGTCATCAATATCTTCCGGTTTTGATTGATTGAAAATAGGTGGTCCATATCCCATTGATGTGTGTCGCCAAGTCTCACCATTATCATGAACCCAATAGGGGTCATTGTAATACTTTGAATCTTCAAATCCTTCCCACACTTTTATGTCATAATCATCATGTTCGGGTTTTAGTAAAGACCATCCATATTCTCTAGCTTTATTATCAGCAGCAACCTTTTTCAATGATACTGGATAATCATCAGTTACCATAAAAGGTACATATTCAGAGATACATTTAAATGCTACAGTTAATTTATCATTTAATGACAATGCAATAGTTGGATGACTAATCGTGATTACTGCCGAACTTGCACGAAGATAATCACCCTTAATAATTAGCTTATAATCATCACCTTCCTTTACAACACGGCTAGTCACGCTAACTTCCTCGTCACCTTTTTCCCAATTTACAACTACAGTGAAAGGCTTTCCTTCTTCAATAAATTCTTGAGGAGTAAGTGAAAAGTCCTTGAAAAGTCCAGAAAAGAATTGTTTTTTGATATCCATTTTTTTGTTTTATGACTTTATTTATTAATAACTTATTAATAACTTATTAATAACTTATTAAAATCAATTTAATTTTTATCATAGATATAGGTAATAGTCCTTGATGATATTCTAAATTCATTTGAATCATCAGAAATAATATATTCAAGAATATTTTCTACTTCTTCTGGATATACATTTAATTTATATACATCTTTATTTACTTTTATACTATAAGCTTTTTCATTTTCAATTATGTTTACAAGATGCATTGAATAAATCCAACCTGTTTCATGCCAGCATACTATTTGGTCTTTCATTTCATTGTTTGAAAGAATATTATGTATACCACCCACCCATTTATGTTCACCAATTTGTCGAACTACTTTTGGTGGTGTAGACATTTTAATATAAAAAAAATATTATATTTATAAAATTTTATCAATTTAATTACATATAAGCATCTACAAATTGATTCTTAGTCATAATGTTTACTCCTAATTCTTGTGCCTTTTTCATTTTACTAGTTGTAGTATCCATTGATTTTACAACTAGCATATCTACATTAGAACTAATTCCACTTGAAATTTTTCCACCAGCATTACGTATATTCATCTTAAAATCTTCATCCCTAAAACCAGTCATCAAAATGTTTTTATCATACAGAGGATGCGTTGTATCATACGACACTTTTTCTTGAATATATTCCAATTTATATTCCAATTCATTTTCTTTAATAAATCGTTTAAATGCCGGTATATTTTTTACAAATTTCTTTGCAGTTTTTTCTGCAAATCCATCTATATCTACAACCATTTCCCGTTTGCGAGGAGAACTCGCTTTTATTGTCAAAATATCAGGATATTCATCCAAAATCAACTTAATTCTATTTTCACCCATTCCGTGACCAAACATGTTAGACGCATCCATCAGAAGCGGCAAACTCACATTTTCAATTCTATCCCGAATACTATTATAAATCTTTTTAGACATTGTTTCTTTAAACCCCGGAATTGTCATAAAATCATCTACTGTCATATTCAAAATTTTACTAATAGAGTCATAACCAGCTTCTATAATTTTCTTCATATTTCCCTTTTTCAAACCATCAACATTGATAGTTTGAAAGAATGCCAAAATAGTTTTATCTCTAACTGTTTCATCATTAGCAATATCTTCCAATATCAAATCAACACCACTTTTATTCCACTTAACACCCATTTCTTCTGCTGGCATTTTAGGTTCCTTCGCTGGTTTTACAACCTTCAATACCTTTGGAATAACATCACCACTTCGAATAATCTGTATAACACTACCAATACCGATTGAATTATTCACAATAAATTTCGCATTATGTGCTGTTGCGTATGTAATCTTAACGCCACCAATTTTCACAGGTCGAATTTTGATTTTCGGTTTTACATAACCATATTGCGTCTTAGACCAAATTACATCGGTTACGATAGATTCGCCAATTTGGTCGCCCATGACCTTTTTGAAAGCGAAAGCGTGGTCGGGATTACCTTTTGTTTTTCGTTTATATTTTTTATCTTGAATACAAATTACACCATCAATAATATAGTCATAAGTGTCTCGCCATTTCATAAGATAATCTGATAAAATATCTTGGTCAATTTTTTTGACCTTTTTATTAATTACTGTTTGAAACTTATTGGATTTTAGAAAACTATATTGAGCAGATGGTTTAATATCGGGTTGAATTACTTCATAAGCGACAAAATCAAGGTCTTTCAGTTTTGAAGTTTCTAGTTTTTTTCCATTCACCATACCAGCGGCAAATGAGCGTTCATTTGAATAATCTTTTTTATACTTTTTAAAATTATTTTTAGATATAATCAACTCACCACGAACAACTACATCCTTTTTCAATGTGGGTATTTTAATATAAGGTGCCAAATGAGATATATCAAAACCTTCATTACCTTTACCGCGTGTGTAAATTTTAATAATATCATTCTCATAACAAACCAAACAACTCATTCCATCCAGTTTTGCAGAAAGAACATAATCACCCGGATATTTCTTTATCCAATTATTCAAAACATTTGTATCAGGTTTAATTTTATCCATTGAACCTAGAAAATAAGGCAACTTTACCTTTTTTTTTGAGGCTGTAATCGTAATACCCTCGTGACCCTTTTTAATAATTTCATTTTCTGGAAATTCATCTTGTGACCATTCCCTCAAAATATCATATTGTTCATCTGTCATCAATGATTTATTTTTTCCATAATAATATTCATCAGCTTCTTGAACCATTTCTTCGATGTCTTTTTCCGATAAAGAATATAAATACCCATCTCCTTCCTTTTTAAAATGCTTAATATTCATTTTAGCATTTACATGCTTATTTGGAATTTTTTTTTTTGATTTGCTTGTCAGTCTCTGTGAACGACGGAGACTTTTTTTTGGTGCGTTTTTTTGTGTTTGTTTCTTTTTCTTCTTAATAGTTACTTCCGGTTGAACAACATTATCTTCTTCAATAAGTTTAAATGAATTACCATCAATTCTATTTTTAGGGTCTCGCCATTCAATACCCAAGAATTCAAATATTGATTTTTCATCTGTAAATTTTTGTTGAATTTTATCACCTTTCTTATTTTTAACCATATGATGCATCCCGTGTTCATTCATTGTATATCCCAAGTCTAATGCGCGTTTTCGCATAATTGTATTGAAAATTTTACTTCCTGTAAAATATAGAACAGCAAACGGAAATTCCTCTTTCGTTGTAAACATAAAATCAATTCGCCTAGCTTTTGACGATGGTGTTAATTTAGAAATACCCAACGTTTTAATCTTTCCACGCGAAAGAACTTCAATCAATATTTTATTTTTAATTAGTAAATCAATGAAATTTTTATAAACATTGTTGTTACTACTACTCATAATAATATCAATATCACCCGATGTTTTAGCTTTTCTTCTCCAACTACCAACAATTTGCATTTTACTATCCTTTCCTTTCACTTTTGTAAATAGTTTATTAAGTTTCAAATAATACTTATCAATCTCCTTCCTTGGAATCCTTGCCAAAATATCAGCATAGTATTTCAATCCTTTCTTTTGAACATTATTCAAAATATCATCTTGCTTTTCACGCAATTCGTTAATTGTTTGAATACCATGTTCGTTTACTAGCTTTGCTGCAATTTTAGGACCAATACCATATACTTTTGTAAAAAGATATTTAGGGTCATTTTCAGCATCCTTCAATTTTTGAACTTCACCTGTTTCCAAATACTCTGACAACATTCTAAAAACACTTTTACCTTCTTTAAATGGCCCCTTACCAAGAATATCTTCTTTTATTTTAATAGGATTATTAATTAACATAATTGTTTCTTTCGCCTTACTATACGCTCTAGCCTTAAATGGTTGACCTTGAATATACATCAAATTTTCCATTTTTTCCAAGATATCAATTATGTGATTATTCGCCATTTTTATCTTAATAATGTTTTTATTAAGATAAATTATTTATTCAATTTAATTTTATTTTCAGTTTGAAATACTTTTATTTTTAATTTTTTCCTCTTTTCCTTTATTTTTGTTTTTAAAAGATTTAAAAAATTTATATCAGGAAATTTTTTTATTGGGAAATATTTAATATCTTGATTTTTTTCCATATATTATTATTTTTTATTCATTTCTTTCATTATTACCGAGTCAGATTTAAATAATGTATTATTTCTTTTTTTTTCCAAATATTCTTTTGCTTTATATTTATCCATTATATTAAGATACCTTCTTGATGCATACATCATTTTAAAAATACAATTATCATATGATATAGACTCAATTTTAATATCTTTATTTTTTTTTATAGTTTTTATAAATTTTGAAACATTTTCTTCATTTTCTTCAAATAATATTGTAATCACATAATGATTTCTAAATATAGTTCTATTCTTACCCATTATTTCGTGATTGTTATATAAAAATGTTTTACCATATTTGTCTGCTAAATCAACTATAAAATTTTTTAAAAAAATAAAATTTTTCGTCTTAATAATATCAAAAGATAATTCTATCAAAAATCCCATCTTTAAAATAATAATATATTTTTTTTACCTACAATATTCTAAGTAAGTTAATGTTGGTATTAGTTTAATTATTGTATTTATTATATTATTACTAATAAAAAATTACTTTTTTTTGATTGTTTTTAAATAAAATAAATATATATTAAGAAATGAGCGGAAGGCCTCCTTCATATGTGACAAAATCGTTATTAACAAATTATATAGAAAAAACTGACCCAACTGATGCAGTTGGCGATACTGAATCATTTTTTGTTAAAAATGATACAGGTAATACTAAATTTGGTGTTGGAACTACAACACCATTTAGTAGATTATCGCTAGGAGATACATCAGTTACTTTAGAAAATAGCAAAGCTGCAATAGCTTTTACTGAAGATAGCAATGGTGATTATGCAACCGGTATGTTTTTATATAAAAATCAAAACAATCATGGTATTAAATTTTCTGTAAATAATTTACCTAATTATGCGACAACTGATAATTTTGATATTAAAAACACAAATTTGAATAGTATTAATCCTAATTCATTAATGATTTTAGAAAAAAAAAGTGGTTCAGGTGATAGAGTTTATATTAATTGTGATGAAAATATTAGTGAGAATTATCCAAATGAAATTGGATTAGACGTAGATGGTAGTGTAACAATTTCAAAAAAACTTAATTTTAAGAATACAAGTCTTTATGAAGGAGATGTTATTGCTGATGATGGTACTAGATCTTTTGTTTTAAAATATATAGCATCAGATGGAAATCATATGGATTTATTAACAAGAGCTGGACAAAATAGGGTTGCCGATGCAAGTACTGCTCTTATAAGTGTATTACCAAATGCAATAACAAATGGTCCCGGTATAGGTCCAGCAGACCCATCTGGTATATTTTTATTTAAAAACTGTGATTTTGTAATTGGAAATGGTGAAAATGCCGTGGAGTCGCAATTTGGTTCTAGTAATATAACAGAAAAAGACTATTGGGAAAGGTTTTCAGAGATTTCAACATCATTTATGAATATTCGAGGAAACACTGTATTTGCACACATAGATGATATTTCTAAAAACACTGTTCCTATAATATCTAAGGCATATGAAAATATTGATTATAGTAGAAATGGTGTATTATATTTACAAAATAATTTAGGAATAGGTGAAATGCAACCAGCAGCCATTATTGATTGTAAAAAATATAATTTACCATTTTTGAAAATGGGTGAAAATATAACAGATATTAGTAATAATTCTATAGCAATTGGTTCTGAATTAACAATTAAAAATTCAATAAATTCTTTTATTTTTGGATACAATAATAATATAAATACTAATAAAACATTTGATTATAATTTTCTATTTGGACATGATATTAATTTAAGAAATGCTGCAAATAGATTAAATTATAATTTTCTATTTGGGCACAATATTGAATGTCAAGGTGATTATAATACTGTTTTTGGAAATGATCATTCTATTAGAAATGATGTATCGCATTGCACCTTATTAGGTTATGGAGGGAGAATTGCCAGTAATGATAATGTGTCTTTAATGAAATATACACTCGGAAAAAATGCTGATGATACACCAAATGATATATTTATTTTAGATAGAGAAGGAACTTTAACTTTAAAAAAAAATATTAATGCAGATAGATTAACTTTATTTATAGATGGACAACAAAGAGATGTGAATAATATTATTACGAATGCTTTGGCTGATGAAAGATGGAATATTACTTCTAATGGATTATATGCAGATAAAAAAGTTGCTATTAATTATAAACAAGGAAATCAAATTAACAAAACTAATCCACATAGACAGTATTACCCTAATTTCGATTTAGATATTTCAGGTAATACAAGAACAAGAAATTTGGTTATGGGGCATTTTGCATTAAATATAATGCCCAAAATGACTGATTTTAGTGCAAATATAAATAATTCTTATAAAAAAGGAAAATATGATATTTGTTATAATGATATTAGTTCAAATAATAATGTTGTATGGAAAATGTTTGATGGGAATAATAATACTTATTGGGCTTCTGCGAAAAAATTTTCAGATGGTTCATCAAATACTATAAATAGTGATATTAATTCATCAATAACAATTCAAAATGGTTCGGAATATAATATTAATGAAAGTATTTCTACTATTCGTGGTGAAAATATTGAAATTTCTTTACCAAGAAAATGGCAATTAAAATATTATGGATTTAAGCCACCTCACATAAGCGACCTTAGTAAAAATATGCCTTCTAAATGGAGTATACTTGGTTATGATGATTTAAATTATAAAAGATGGGATTTATTGGATAGCAAAGACATCTCGGGACAAACACAATATTTTCAAGAAAATAAATTTTATTATTTTAAATTTGATGCAAATAATACTTATTTTAAAAATTCTTATAAAAAAATTAGATTTATTTTCAGTAATATTTTTAATAATGACATAGATGTTTCATGCAATATTGGTGATATTCAATTATTTGGTGAAATGAATAGCTTACCAAAATTTAAATCAAATATAATTCAAACACAAATACAAAACAACACATTAAATTATAACGATATTAGTGATATAAATCAAAATAAAACAAAGAATTTATCATTGCAACCATTTGGTGGAAGAGTTGGTATTCATACTGATAATCCAAATGTTATTTTAGATATTTGCGCAAATGATGCCATTAAAATACCTATTGGAACGACAAACCAACGACCAACCAATGGGATAAATAATATAAATTATAAGGGTAGTATACGTTTTAATAGCGATTTAGATAAATTTGAAGGATTTAATGGTAATTATTGGAGTAGTTTAGCTGATATCGATACAAGTTTTAATATTTTAGATATAAGTAATACTATTAATGTAAATGGTGTTACGAATTTGAAAAATACATTTATTAATGGTGATTTATGTGGTAATGATGCGAGTTTCAATGCATTAGAAGTAAGCGGTATAAATGTGTATGATAATCTCATTCATTTATCCAATAGTAAACAAGATAATTTTACAAACATAATGGATATTTGCTGCAATGATATAAGTGCAAACGGCGATATAAGCGCGAATGGTAGATTGTTTGTAAACGGTGATGTCAGTTTCAACGGACATTTAAACGGTATGGATGCAAGTTTTAACGCGGTAGAAGTAAGCGGTATAAATGTGTATGATAATCTCATTCATTTATCCAATAGTAAACAAGATAATTTTACAAACATAATGGATATTTGCTGCAATGATATAAGTGCAAACGGCGATATAAGCGCGAATGGTAGATTGTTTGTAAACGGTGATGTCAGTTTCAACGGACATTTAAACGGTATGGATGCAAGTTTCAATGCATTAGAAGTGAGTGGTATAAATGTTTATGAGAAACTTATTGAATTATCCAATAGTAAACAAGATAATTTTACAAACATAATGGATATTTGCTGCAATGATATCAGTGCCAACGGTGATATAAGTGCGAATGGTAGATTGTTTGTAAACGGTGATGTCAGTTTCAACGGACATTTAAACGGTATGGATGCAAGTTTCAATGCATTAGAAGTCAGCGGTATAAATGTTTATGAGAAACTTATTGAATTATCTGGCAATCATGGACATAGTGGTGGAATAATGTTTACAAACGCAACAGATATTTGCTGCAATGATATAAGTGCAAACGGCAATATAAGCGCGAATGGTAGATTGTTTGTAAACGGTGATGTCAGTTTCAACGGACATTTAAACGGTATGGATGCAAGTTTCAATGCATTAGAAGTGAGTGGTATAAATGTTTATGAGAAACTTATTGA
>Ga0209632_10000309_pt1 | contig 51650 bp, 43 predicted proteins | sample COG_10_FD_184754 | JGI IMG/M metagenome (GOLD analysis project Ga0209632, IMG submission 184754) | Pelagic Microbial community sample from North Sea - COGITO 998_met_10 (SPAdes) (version 2) | ecosystem: Environmental > Aquatic > Marine > Neritic zone/Coastal water | place: Helgoland, sampling...
CGGTTCCAATGCTATGGGTTTGTTTCACCCTTTCATTAACGACACCGAGGTGGATTTGGTGGGTGTGGAAGCAGGTGGGCATGGCCTGTCAACCGGGGCCCACGCGGCTCCGCTCAACGAAGGTTCGGTTGGTGTCTTGCATGGCAATCGCACTTACCTGATGGCTGATTCAGACGGGCAAATTCAGCAGACACATTCGATCTCGGCCGGGCTGGATTATCCGGGAGTTGGCCCCGAGCACGCTTACCTGAAAGATATTGGTCGAGCCCGTTACGACAGCGCGACAGACGACGAAACAATGGCCGCGTTTCGGCTACTCAATCGTACGGAGGGCATCTTGGCGGCACTAGAGACCAGCCACGCTATTGCTTGGGTTATGACACATGCGCCTAAAATGTCGAAAGATAAAATTATTGTGGTTAACTTGTCCGGTCGGGGAGATAAAGACATCAACACAATCGCTAAATTAGATAATTTGCAGCTGACATGACCCGCATCAAGCAATTTTTTTCCGAGAATCCGGAACGCAAGGCATTGGTGAGTTTTTTAACGGCGGGGGACCCTACGCCCCTGCATACAGTGCCAGCGATGCATGCTTTAGTAGAGGGTGGGGCTGATATTCTGGAAGTTGGTGTTCCGTTTTCGGACCCCGAAGCAGAAGGTCCTGCCATTCAGGCCGCAAATGAGCGGGCGTTAGCCAACGGTATGAGCCTAGCTAAGGTGCTTCAGCAGGTTGCACAGTTCCGGCTGGAAGACAGCCAAACGCCGGTCATTTTGATGGGATACCTCAATTCGGTGCTCGCGATGTCCGATTTTGCCGCGCGAGCCCAGCGTGCGGGGGTAGACGGTTTGATTATGGTTAATCTGCCGCCGGAGTCCGGCTCGAGCTTGAAAGAGCAGCTCGAACAGCACGATATTGACCTAATCTATTTAGTGGCACCCACAACCACCCACAAGCGGGCGCAGCTTATTCTCAATCAGGCCAGTGGATTTGTTTACTATGTTTCGCTCAAAGGCATAACCGGCGCAGGTCATCTGGATACGGGAGAGGTAGCGGAGCGTTTAGAAGTATTGAGATCCCAGACCGATTTGCCGATATGTGTTGGCTTTGGCATTAAAGACCCTGCCACCGCGAAACTGGTTGCACCGTTCGCTGATGGCGTAGTTGTCGGCAGCGCGTTGGTTAATCTGCTGTATGAGCATAAAGACAACCCGATTGCAGGCGCGCAGGCGCTGAAAGCAGCGGTTGCCGCTTTGCGCGCAAGTATTGATTGACCAAATTGATTAATTCGTTGCCACAGTGGTTAGATCACATATCGCAACAGCATAAAGATGTGATAGATCTGGGATTGGATCGCATGTCGATTATGGTTAATCGGTTAGGCTTACAAAAACCCGCGTCCAAAATCATCACGGTTGCCGGTACCAATGGCAAGGGTTCGACAGCGGTGGCCTGTGAAGGGCTCTTGATGCTCAGCGGGGCCCGGGTGGGCACAACACTGTCCCCACATCTTTTTCGATTTAACGAGCGAATTCGACTTAACGGCATAGAGGTTGATAATGAGGTCTTATGCGCCGCATTCAGCGCTGTTGAAGCTGAACGTGGGGGAATCACCTTGACCTATTTTGAGTATTCCGCGTTGGTCGCTCTGTGGGTTTTCAAGCTCAATACATTGGACGTTGTTATTCTCGAAATAGGCCTCGGCGGACGGCTTGATGCGTTTAACGTGATTGATGCTGATGTTGGAATCATCACCAGTATCGGGTTAGATCACCAAGATTTCCTCGGCGATAATCTAGAATCAATTGGCGCAGAGAAAGCTGGCATATTAAGACTCGGGCAGCAGGTCGTGTTGGGGCCTGATCTCCCAAAAAGTGTGCATCAAAGGTGTGAAGAGCTACAAATTATGCCGCAAATCTACGGCGAAGTTTATGCCGCTCAAGCGGAAAGCGGGCACCATGGTTGGTGCTTCAAGCGCGGTTCATCGCGCTTGGTTGGTCATTTGCCTTGGGGACAATGTGCGCCTCAGAATTTAGTTCTGGCTTATTTAGCGGTGCAGACATTTCGTCCTGTTACGCCCGAGGATTTGAAGGCAGCAGCCGTGACGCTTAAATTACCCGGTCGAATGCAAAGCATGAGTTTTGGTAGCAGAACGTGGATGCTGGATGTGGCGCATAACCCCGCCGGCGCAAAATTTCTGGTGGCTCAATTGAAACAGCGCAATGTTGCTCCCGCGCTTGTGGTGTGCGGCATGCTTGAAGGTAAAGATCCTACGGGCTTGTATGCTGAAATAGATGGCCAGTTTAGGGTGCCGTGGTTGTTGGTCAGCACTGCCGGTGAGAGGGCAACCTCGGGGCAAGCACTAAAGCAGGCCTTGGGGCCGGATCCTTCGATCTCGGTTTGTGATTGGAGTGTCATCCTCGGCGAAGTTTATTCGGCAACCAACGAGGGGGATGTTATCCTTGTGTTGGGTTCTTTTAATGTGGTTGAGCAAGCCAATCAAATTCTGTCTGTCATAGGACAAGGTTGAGCGGCGTAAACCCCGATGGGTCTATTGATGACAGCGCACTTGTAAATTGATGAACGAACGCACGCGTTACCGCAGAACAGGTTTGATATTTTTCGCTGCACTAGCCGTGATATTTTTGCCAATGTTATTTGATGGTGCTGGCGTTGCTCTGCAGGAAACCCCACCCATGCCTCAAGCCAGTGTGAGCCCGCAAATTCTTGTTCCTGATTTCACAGAGGTCATCCCCAAATCAAGTATTGTTGAAGATGTGAGTGCGCTTCGAGAGGAAGTGGATGAGCAGGGCTTTAACGCTGAAACAAACAGCTTATTCGGTGAGCCTGTGCTGTCGCCCGTTGCCGAGACAACCAAAATTTTTGCGGTACAAGTCGCCAGTTTTGCCGAACAAAATAATGCGCTGGCAACTCGAAAGCAATTACGTGATGAGGGTTATGAAGCGTTCATTTCCACGATAAAAAAGCAATCAAGGCCTTTTTACCGGGTTGCCATTGGACCGCTGTTAGCGCGCGCTGATGCCCTTTCAATACAGAGCAAAGTCGGGCGATTATTAGAGCTTGAACCCGCAATTGTGGCGATGACACCATGATGGGATTTGCGGGTTTAGATGTCACGATTGCCTGCATAGTGTTATTGTCAGCGACGATTGGGCTGGTGCGCGGCTTGGTTAAAGAAGTTCTGTCCCTGATCGGTTGGATTATGGCTTTTGCAATTGCGGTTTACTTCTCTTCCACGGTTGTTGATTATCTCCCACGGGGGTGGGGCAGTGACGGAATCCGGTTGGCCATTGCATTTGTACTGTTGTTTATTGCCACGCTGATCGGTGCGGCCATTGTGCAATGGCTAATTGCCCAGCTGATTGAAACCACGGGCTTAACCGGTACCGACCGCTTTCTGGGTTTCATTTTTGGCAGCGCAAGAGGATTGTTAATCTGCCTGGTGCTGTTGATCGGTATGCGTGAGATTGTGCAGGATCGCCAGTGGTGGCAGGCGTCAATCTTGCAGAAGGAACTTCTGGCTTTCGAAGGCGAAGTGCGCGAGTTGTTGGGAGAGGCAAAGGATTTGATGGAAGATATGCCCAGTCCATTTTCGGCTAACCTTGACTGGTATGTACCAGCTGAGACATTTGAACTTCAAGGACATTCTTAAGCATGTGTGGAATTGTAGGTGTTCTGTCCCATAAGCCCGTAAATCAGGAAATATACGACGCATTAACGGTACTGCAACATCGTGGTCAAGACGCAGCCGGGATGGTCACTAGTGACGGCGCCAGTTTGAATTTACGTAAAGGCAACGGGCTGGTGCGGGATGTTTTTCGGCAACAACATATGCAGCGTTTGTTGGGACGGGTCGGCATTGGTCACGTTCGCTACCCCACCGCGGGGTCTTCCAGTTCAGCTGAAGCGCAGCCTATGTATGTGAATTCTCCTTATGGAATTTCTCTTGCGCATAATGGCAACCTAACCAATGCAGACGAACTCAAGGCAGGACTGTTTGCTGAAGATCTTCGTCATATAAATACCAACAGTGATTCGGAAGTGCTGCTCAATGTACTGGCTCACGAATTACAGGGCCAACGTGCGCTACACCCTTCACCCTCGGAGCTGTTTGCGGCCGTGTCTGGCGTGCATGAGCGATGCCGCGGAGCTTATGCGGCGGTGGCGATGATCATTGGCACAGGCATTATCGGCTTCCGAGATCCTTTTGGCATAAGGCCGTTGGTTTTCGGACGGCGTGAGCATGAAACTGGCACGGATTACATGATCGCCTCAGAATCCGTGGCACTGGATCTATTAGGGTTTCAATTGATTGGTAGCGTTCGGCCCGGCGAAGCAATATTTATTTCTAATGAGGGCGAAATTCATCGTCAGGTATGTGCTAAACAAACAAAACTGGTGCCTTGTGTTTTTGAGCACGTCTATTTTGCGCGACCTGACTCGATAATGGATGACATTTCCGTCTACAAAAGTCGGTTGCGTATGGGCGAGTACTTGGCCTCACGAATTTTGGCTCATTACAGCCAAAACGAGCACGATATAGATGTTGTCATCCCGATCCCGGATACGGGCAGAACTGCGGCGCTTCCGCTGGCGCACCAGCTCAACGTAAAGTTTCGAGAAGGTTTTGTTAAGAATAGATATATTGGTCGCACGTTTATCATGCCTGGCCAGCAGGAACGCAAAAATTCTGTCAGACACAAACTGAACGCAATTGAACTGGAATTCCGAGATAAAAACGTATTGTTGGTGGACGATTCCATTGTGCGTGGTACAACCACGCAGCAAATTATCCAGATGGCGCGAGACGCGGGCGCCAAGAAGGTGTACATGGCATCAGCAGCTCCGGCGGTTCGTTACCAAAACGTTTATGGCATTGATATGCCCGCGCGTGATGAGTTTGTTGCGCATCAACGTTCTGATGAAGAAATCGCTCGAGTAATTGGTGCTGATTGGTTAGCGTATCAAGAAATAGGGGATCTCAAGCGAAGCGCCAAAGAGGGCAATCCCGCGGTTGATGAATTTGAATGCTCTGTATTTGATGGCCAATACGTGACTGGTGACATAGATGCCGACTACTTAGGCCGGTTATCCTTGTCCCGAAGAGATAAAATGAAGCAACGGCGTGACGCAGAATTCCTCCCAGACTCGAACATTCTCGAGCTCCACAACCACGCCTGACTCAGTCAGTGCCTCGAAGGTTCACGTTCGGCAACATGTCGAAGGCTTAATTGAACATTTGAACGGGGTGCTGCTGGGGAAGGAACAGCAAATTAAACTCGCCCTAGCGTGCTTGTTTGCAGGTGGGCATCTGCTGATAGAAGATCTTCCTGGCATGGGTAAAACGCTGCTCTCGCATGCGCTTGCTAAAGTCTTGGGGTTATCTTACAACCGTATCCAGTTTACCTCAGATGTCTTGCCGTCGGACGTTATGGGCGCCACGATCTTTGATAAATCCAGCGGGCAGTTTCGTTTCGTTGAAGGGCCTTTGTTTGCCCAAGTAGTACTTGCCGACGAAATTAATCGAGCGACACCTAAGAGTCAAAGCGCGCTGCTTGAGGCTATGGAGGAACGACAGGTCACCAGTGACGGTGTCTCTCGCAAGCTTCCGTCTCCGTTTTTTGTGATCGCAACTCAAAATCCCTCCACACAAGCGGGAACCTTTGCGCTGCCCGAATCACAGCTGGATCGTTTTTTGATGCGAATCGCCCTGGGTTACCCTGAACCTGCAGCAGAACGAGAATTATTAAAGCATGGCGATCGCCGTGCGCTAATCGATCGTATATCGGCAGTTATTGGCCTGAATGCGCTCACTCAGATACAACGCGCTGTGAACAACGTCGGCGTATCCGATTTGTTGGTCGATTATGTACAGCGTTTAACCGCATTTACTCGTCAAAGCAGTGCCTTTGCGTTTGGTTTATCGCCTCGAGGCGGGCTGGCGTTGGTGCAGAGCGCTAAAGCGTGGGCTCTAATTCATGATAGGGGCCACGTTGTTCCAGAGGATGTTCAGGCGATTTTGCCAGCAGTAGTCCAGCACAGATTGCGCGGAGCCGCCGACTTTTCTGGACAGGGCGGTGCGGCGCTGGCGCAGAAATTGCTCGCCAATGTCGATGTAGTGGCCTAGCAGCTGAAGACGAGGTGAGGTTTCCGGAGTTGAAAGCGGCCCCAGGCATCGAGCGCCGTGGCTTTAACGCCTGGCTTGCACGACGTATTCCGCCGAGCACGCGGATAACCTTGAGCCAAGTTAATATTTTCATTTTCCCGACCCGCTCAGGGTTCATTTTTGGGGTCCTGCTACTGACACTTTTGGTAGGTGCCATCAATTATCAGAATAGTCTGGTTTATGCTTTAGTTTTTATGCTCAGCAGCATTTTCCTGATTACGATTTTGCACACCTTTAGAAATCTCTCAGGTTTAAGTCTCGAAGTATGTGAGGTACGCAGCGGTTTTGTCGGCGAAGACATCGAATTTTCGGTGCGGGTTGAACGTTCCAAGGGAGAAGGGCGCGAAGGTATAGAAATTGGTTGGCCAGGCGGTTACAAACAGTCAGTCGAGCTCTTTGACGAACAAGCCACGACCGTCAGGCTCTACTTAAATGCACATGCGCGAGGGTGGTTAATTCCCGGACGGCTATTGGTTGAAACATGTTATCCGTTGGGTTTGCTGCGTGCCTGGACATGGGTAGATCTCAAAGCGCAGGGTCTGATATTTCCTAAGCCTATTTTTGACCAAAGCCATAATTCAACGTTGAGTGGACAACGCGATGACGGCGTCTTAGTTGACCCCCTGGGAAGTGATGATTTTGTCGATCTGCGCGAGTATGTTCCTGGGGACCCGATCAAAAACATACTTTGGCCAACCTATGCGCGCACTGGGGAGCTGGCGGTTAAACGCTATGCCAGCTACCTGGAGCCTCGCTTGTGGTTTGATTTTGCAGAACTACCAGGTGATGCCGAAGAAAAACTGAGCCGTTTGGCGGGCTTGGCTATCAGCGCAACGCAAAGCGAAAGAGAATTTGGTGCGCGCCTACCTCAATTGGAGATTGCGCCAGGCATTGGCGAGATGCACCTCAACGCCTTTTTACGCGAACTGGCATTGTATGGCCATCCAAGGTAGCCCCTTAGCACAAGTACTTGCCTATCAAATACCTAGGAATAGCCTTGCACTTCTGATGGTGGCGCAGTTGGTTGTGCTTGCGCCTTTGGTGATACACGTCTCGCCTTGGATTGTTGGCGTATACCTTGTGTGTGGCTTGTGGCGCTGGCAAGTCTATGTTGGCCGTTGGAATTATCCTGTGGGTGCAGTCAAATCGCTCCTGGTCATAGCGGCCGTTGTTGGTCTTTTCTTCAGCGGTTTCCAATCGTACAGTCTTGAGGCGGGCACCTCACTGCTGGTGCTTGCTTTCGCCTTGAAACTACTCGAAATGAAAAAATATCGGGATGCATACCTGGTTATTTATCTGAGCTATTTTTTAATTGCGATTGCTTTTTTGTTTGACCAATCTCTCCTTTTGACCTGTTATGCGATGTTTTCTCTGATTGTGGTGACGGCTGCGATGGTCGGCATGAATCAACGCCAGGCAAAGGTTCGCCCGGCAGCCTCGTTGCGGCTCGCTGCGATATTGATTGGACAGGCAATACCGTTGACGTTGGTATTGTTTCTATTGTTTCCTCGTGCTGCTCCCCTTTGGTCAATACCCCTACCTTCCGCTGCAACAACGGGCATCAGCGACCGATTGACACCCGGTGATATTGCCAATCTCATTCAGTCCGATGACATCGCTTTTCGTGTCATGTTTGAGGGGAATGTGCCGCCTCAGCGAGAATTATATTGGCGAGGGTTGGTCTACTCGCAATTCGCGGACGGCACCTGGACAATGAACAAAAATGCCAAACCGCAGGTGAGCTTAGGGCGACAGGGCAGGGGCACAGCATATGATGTCTTTCTGGAGCCAACACAAAGTAAATGGTTATTCACTCTGGATACGCCTGTCGAATATGGTCGCCGTCAGCAATTACTTTCAGATTTTCGGCTGGTAAACGCAGATCCGGTACTATCAGTACTTAGATATCGCATCGTCAGTGATGCCACGAAAATCTTGGATCCATCGATTGATGACGCCCTGCGTGCAAGTGAAACCGTTTTGCCTGCTAAAGACAACCCGCGGTTAAGAGCTTACGCCACTGAAATTTATGAGCGTAGCGGCCGCAATGCATCGCTGATGGCCAATGTATTGTTAACAGAGATTCGAAAATCTCCTTTTCATTACACACTAAAGCCCCCACAGTTATCGCCAATCAATAGTATTGATGAATTCTGGTTTGACCAACAAAAAGGGTTTTGCACCCACTATGCAGGTGCTTTCGTATTTGCCTTACGTGCTGTAGGCATACCCGCACGGGTCGTGGGTGGCTATCAGGGTGGCGAAATTAATCCGGTGACCGGACATTTTGTTGTTCGACAATTTGATGCGCACGCGTGGGCTGAAGTATGGCTGGAGGGTTCTGGCTGGACACGCTACGATCCGACGAACGCTGTTGCTCCAGCACGGGTAGAGCGGGGTTTGCGGGCCGCGTTGTCTAATTCAGATCGAACGTCACTGTCTTTTCTGACCGTTGCACGCCTTGATGATCAAAGCCTATTCGGCAGTACATTAAAGTTCATTGATTCTTTGGAGCACCTTTGGAACTTGAGCGTGGTCGGTTATGACGTGGCAGCACAGGCTGATTTGCTCACCAAACTACTGGGTCGTGTGACGCCCGTTCGTGTTGGTTTAGCCTTATTCGTCGGTGGGGGAATCAGCGTATTGTTGGTGGTGGGGGTACTATTTTTTAGGCGGCGACACGCCGCGCGTAATGCCGCCGAGCAAGTATTTCAGAACTTTTGTGCTCAACTGGCACGTCAAGGCTATGACCGAGCCATTCATGAAACCCCTGCTGAATATATCTCTCGACTAGGGACCATTGCCCAGATCAATCCGAAGCCTTTGATTTTGCAATTACATGCGCATTTATACGATCCGGAATTTGAGTCAAACCGCAAGGCTTTGAGCGAACTGCGCAAGGAATTTAGAAAACTGAGATTTAAACTTGCGTTCAGCACCACTGTGCAAGCATCCTAACGGCCAGACGTTTACATTTAATTGACTCGCATGGCCCAGCCAAAACGTACACCCTGCGTGGGTATTTGTTCGACCACCTATGGAGATTTGGTTTGCCGTGGCTGCAAACGCTTCGCGCATGAAATTGTGCAATGGAATGGCTATACAGGCGCTCAACAAGCGGTCATCTGGCAGCGCCTGAACCAATTACGCGACGACGTTGTCGCCAGTCATCTGACAATTGTCGATCAGGCTCGCTTTTCATCGGCATGTCATCAGGCCAAGTGCGACTCGGTTTCAAATCTGACAGCCGCCTATCAAGTCATGCGTCACTTGGTTGGTATGAATATGGGTCTAGTTCAGGCAGGACTGGCTGCAAAGGATCCTGATGCCACTGCACTTAGCATCCTCAAAGCGGTAGATGCAGAATTGTACGCCCGTTCTATGGCGCATTACGAACGCAATTTTAAGGTCCCTTTATGAGTCGCATTGACGTCACTGCGGTGGTTAGTTTTTTGCACGTCTCCACACCGGATAGCTGGTTGGAATCTGCTGGCGCAAATTTGAGTGTGCTGCTTGTTGATCATGCCAACTGTGAAAAAAAAGCGGCGAGCACGGCCCTCAGTATGATCTACCGGTATGTAAATCACCCTAACTTGCTGCATAAAATGTCGCGCTTAGCTCGTGAAGAACTGCGGCACTTTGAGCAGGTGCTGACCTTGATGACGGACCAAGGCATTAAGTACGTCCAATTGCAGGCGTCGCGGTATGCGGGAGAGTTGCATACGTTGGTGTCCAAACATGAACCCCAGCGGTTAGTTGATCTGCTGATTCTAGGTGCTGTTGTCGAAGCGCGATCCTGCGAAAGATTCGTCAAACTCACAGGCGTTCTGCCTGACCCAATAGCCCATCTTTATCGACAGCTGGTGCAGTCCGAAGCCCGCCATTTTATGGACTATCTTGATCTGGCCCGAGAATTCTCAAATCAAGATATCGATGATCGCATTCGTTTTTTTCTCGACAAAGAAGCTCATTTAATCACCACGCCTGATCCCGACTTCAGATTTCATAGCGGCGTGCCAAGCTGAAACATTCAAGGGAGAAACTGCTTCCATTCTGCCGACAAAGCCATCCGCAATGCATCCATGCGCCCATCACTAGGCGCAGAAAATTGTCATGTTCATGACGTCCGGGTCGGTGTGTATGCCCATGAATCAAGGTATGGGCGCCGTAGTGGGACATTAATGCCTGGGTTGCTTTAGCGTTCACGTCCATTATATTGGTGGGTTTATTGGCGTTACTGGAGCGGCTCTGCGCTCGCAAACCAGCCCCAAAAACTTTTCGCTCGTTCAAGGTTTTTTGAAGAATTTCCGCCTGCCACTGAGGGTCTCGTAATGTCTGTCGTAAACGCTGATAGGATAAGTCGTCCGTACAGAGCGTGTCGCCGTGGCACAACAAGATTCCGTCGGTGGTGAGAAATGGGTCAGCCAACATTGTCACCCCAGTTGCGCCAGTAAATGCCTCGCCAAATAAGAAGTCGCGATTACCGTGCATAATGAAAACGGGACAGTCGGCGGTGGTTGATCGCAGGACTTGCTTCAAGGCAGCGGCGATTTTTGAATCATCATCGTCCCCAATCCACATTTCGACGAGGTCTCCTAAAATATAAATTTCATCGACTCGCCTGGCTTCCTGTTGGAGGCACTCCTTGAAACGTAAGAACGCACCCGTATCCTCACACAGCAGGTGAAGATCAGATAAAAACAATCGCTTCATGACAAACCCATGGTGGCTTTTGCGGCTTGTAACGTATTTTGCAATAGAGCAATTCGCGTCATCGGTCCAACCCCGCCGGGTACAGGGGTAATCCAAGAGGCGACCTGTTTGACCGCTTCAAACTGCACGTCACCGAGAAGTTTGTTGTTTGGACCACGCGTAATTCCGACATCTATGACAACCGCGCCGGGTTTAATCCACTGTGCGGGTACCAGGTCCGGTCGACCGACCGCGGAAATTACAATATCAGCATGTTTAACTTTCGATTGAATATCCTGAGTGAATTTGTGCGCCATGGTGACCGTTGCGCCTGCTAATAACAGCTCAAGACCCATCGGCCGCCCGACATGGTTAGAAGCTCCGATAATTGCGGCATCTTGGCCTTTGAAAGTGCATCCAACATGCTCGAGCAATAACATTACTCCTTTTGGTGTGCAGCTGCGCATGGCCGGGCGGCGCAGGGCCAGGAGACCGATATTGTAAGCGTGAAAACCGTCCACATCTTTTTCGGGACTGATGCTATCGATGATACGTGCTTCGTCAATATGCGCGGGCAGGGGCGTTTGCACCAGTATACCGTCGATCGTGGGATCAGAATTTAGAGATGCGATACGTGCCTCAAGATCTTGCTGAGTGACATTTGCGCTGAGGTGCTGAACAATTGAATGAAAACCAACTTCATCACAATCTCGCCGTTTACCTCTAACATATACCTCTGATGCAGGATCGTTACCGACCAATAAGACCGCGAGCCCCGGCAAACGGCGGCCTTGGGCGCTCCATTGCTCAACTTCTTGCGCAATTTCTTGTCTCAGAGACTTAGCGATGGCATTGCCATCAATGATTTGTGCTGACATAACTGCTCCGAAAATCTCATTCTACGTATTAATGCCTTTGACCGCAGTAACTCACGGTGTATTATGCCGCGCATCGGGGTATAGCGCAGTCTGGTAGCGCGCCTGCTTTGGGAGCAGGATGTCGGGAGTTCGAATCTCTCTACCCCGACCAAATTAGTCGCAGTGTGATCGTTTGAGAAGTTAGAGCGCCTGTAGCTCAACTGGATAGAGCATCGCCCTTCTAAGGCGAGGGTTGAAGGTTCGAGTCCTTCCAGGCGTACCAAATTCGTCGGCGATCCAAAATGAACCATAATATGGTCTAGCGAATCATTTGCCTCACGCATATAATTCGGCCCCTCTAAGCGATGGTGGGCGTAGCTCAGTTGGTAGAGCTCCGGGTTGTGATCCCGGCGGTCGTGGGTTCAAGCCCCATCGTCCACCCCATTTCTTATCTCTCAATACACTCAGTGTATGGTGGGAACATGACGTTGGGCGTATTAGGGCCGACACCAAAAACCTGTAATAAAAAGATAGCAAAAGCGAAATGAACGTATCAATTGAAACTTTGACCGGCCTGGAGCGTCGTTTAACCATAGCGCTTCAAAGCGAGAATTTTGAATCGCAAATCACTCAGCGTCTGCAGGATGCGCGCACCAAGGTTCGAATACCCGGTTTCAGACCCGGTAAAGTACCGATGAAGGAAGTGCGCCGTCGTTATGGTCAAGCCATACGGGCGGAGGTTGCTGGTGAGCTCATGCAGTCCAGTTTTGTCTCCGCCATTCAGCAGGAGGACCTCAACCCTGCAGGATCACCCAGTTTAGATGTACTGAAAATGGATCCGGGCATCGACTTCGAGTTTACAGCTACCTTTGAAGTCTTTCCTAATGTAGTTATTGGTGATCTGGGTCAGTTACAGGTGCGTCAAGCGCAGGCTGAGATTACTGAAGACGACATGAAAATTATGGTGGATAAGCTCGTCGAGCAGCGCACCGTTTTTGAGCTCGTAGAGCGACCAGCGGCAGCCGGCGATCAGGTTAAAGCCGATTTTAGCGCAACGCTGGAGGGCGAAGCAGTTGAAGGTACCGAGGGCACCGATTCGGAATTCCGACTGGGTTCGGGGCAAATGATCGAAGATTTTGATCAGGGCGTTCAGGGCGCGAGTGCAGGGGAAACTGTGCAATTCGACGCAACATTCCCCGATGACTATCGGGCCGAAGATTTGCAAGGAAAAACAGTGCAATTCAGCGTCTCGGTTAAAGAAGTTAAGCAGGCGGTCGTACCTGAGTTAAACGATGAATTTTTCAAAGAGTTTGGCGTTGAAGACGGCGGCCAAGAGGCGTTCATGACGGACGTGCGTGAAAACATGGCGCGAGAACTCGAAAGTGCTGTCAATAATCAGGTTAAACAACAAGTTATGGATAAACTTGGAGACCTGCACGAATTCCATTTGCCCAAGGCGGTAGTGCAACGAGAAATTGATGCCCTAAAGGAACAAATGTTGGGGCAATTTCAAATGACCGGCCCCGGCCCTAAGCCAGATTTGCCCAACGAACTCTTCCAGGAGCAGGCCGAAAAGCGGGTCAAAGTGGGTCTGGTGGTCAACGAAGTGATTCGCAGCGAATCTCTGGTGGTCGACCAAGCAATGCTCGACGCTCGGTTGGAAGATATTGCCTCGCAATACGGGGAGCCGGAACAGGTGATTAGTTGGTATCGGAGCAACCCGGATCAACTGCAAAATATAGAGATGGGTGTGCTAGAAGAGCAAGTTGTGCAGCACATCATGACCCAATCCCAGGTGGAAGTTGTAGAATGCTCATACGCTGACGCCATCAGTGGCAAGGCGGTTGAGGTTAAAGAAGAACCATCAGCAGATAACACAGCCACTGAAACGTGAAATCGCGAAGAGGATGCATCTGATCCGCAATCCTGGCGCAAAAAAAAGTAGCCTAGGCTTAAACTGTTCCTGCAAGCGCCCATCAGCGCTGAATTTTGGAGAATAAAATGACAGATATACGCGATCCCTATCGCACACCCGCACAAAACCTCGGCATGGTGCCGATGGTTGTTGAGCAATCAGCCAGAGGCGAAAGAGCTTACGATATTTACTCTCGATTGCTCAAAGATCGAATTATCTTCATGGTTGGTCCGGTAGAGGACCACATGGCCAATCTGATTGTTGCTCAGATGTTGTTTTTGGAGTCGGAGAATCCAGACAAAGACATCAATCTTTACATCAACTCTCCCGGCGGTTCGGTTACTGCGGGGATGTCGATATACGACACGATGCAGTTTATTCGTCCAAACGTTAGCACATTGTGTATTGGTCAGGCTGCCAGCATGGGCGCTTTTCTATTGGCCGCGGGCCATCCTGAAAAACGGTTTGCGCTACCCAACTCGCGGATGATGCTGCACCAACCAAGCGGCGGCTCAAGGGGCGTAGCCTCAGATATAGAGATCCAAGCTCAAGAGATCCTGCTGATGCGCGAACAGCTCAACCAACTCATTGCCCACCATACCGGTAAAACGACAGAAACAGTCGCAAAGGATACGGATCGTGATTTTTGGATGAGTCCAAATGCAGCCTTGGAATACGGTTTAATTGATAAAGTTCAACAAACACGCGCGCAAATAACCAATACAAAGGATTAGCGCACGTTAAGTACGGTCTGAACGGTTTACACTATGCCCTTGCATTCAAGGGCTCTTGGACCCAATGTAAGACAAGCGGCTTTGACTCACCTTGGCGGTCTCACATAGACTACGGGGGTAGGTATGTTGATAATAAACCAAGGTTTTATATCTGCAGTGTGGGGTTTGGCCATTTTTATGTTAATTTCGATCCGATTAGCGCACTGTTTGTGCAACGATCGGTTCAAAAGATCACGAGGATCATATGTCGGACGATAGCGGCAAAAGCGACGATTCAGGAAAACTTCTCTACTGCTCTTTCTGTGGTAAGAGCCAACATGAGGTTCGAAAGTTAATAGCTGGTCCTTCTGTGTTTATTTGTGATGAATGCGTAGAGCTATGCAACGACATCATCCGTGAGGAAGTGTCAGAGAGTAACCAATCTGGCGAATCCAGCAAGCTGCCAGTACCGCAAGAAATTAAAACGATTCTTGACCAATACGTCATTGGTCAAGACCAAGCCAAAAAAGTGTTGTCGGTTGCTGTATACAACCACTATAAGCGGCTGAATTACAACGGCAAGAAAGACGATGTAGAGCTGTCGAAATCAAACATTTTGCTGATTGGCCCTACGGGCAGCGGGAAGACGCTCCTAGCCGAAACGCTGGCCAGGCTCCTAGATGTGCCGTTCACCATTGCGGACGCGACAACCCTGACCGAGGCGGGTTATGTTGGAGAGGACGTCGAAAATATCATTCAAAAACTGCTACAGAAATGCGACTACGACGTTGATCGCGCTCAAGTAGGTATCGTCTATATTGACGAAATTGACAAAATTTCAAGAAAGTCAGACAACCCTTCAATCACCCGTGACGTATCAGGTGAAGGGGTGCAGCAGGCCTTGTTGAAACTCATCGAAGGCACAGTTGCTTCGGTACCACCCCAGGGCGGTCGCAAGCATCCACAGCAAGAATTCTTGCAGGTTGACACTTCCAAGATCCTGTTCATATGTGGCGGCGCGTTTGCTGGCTTGGACAAGGTTATCAGAGATCGATCGGACAAGTCCGGCATCGGTTTCGGGGCGGAGGTCCAAGGTGATGCAGATCGAAAAAGCGTTGGTGAAACGCTGCGAGAAATTGAACCTGAAGACCTGATCCGATACGGCCTCATTCCGGAGTTCGTTGGTCGCCTACCGGTAGTTGCAACCCTCGAAGAGCTGGATTCAGACGCTCTGATCAGAATTTTAACTGAACCTAAGAACTCGCTTACCAAGCAGTATTCTAAGCTCTTCGACATGGAAGACGTAGAGGTCGATTTTCGCGAAGATGCGCTGCGTGCGATCGCAGATAAGGCGATGGAGCGTAAAACTGGCGCTCGAGGGCTGCGTTCCATACTCGAAGCTGTGCTACTTAATACTATGTACGACCTGCCGTCGACCGATTCGGTGAGCAAGGTGGTCATCGACGGCAGCGTCATCCGAGGCGAAAGCGAACCGCTTCTGATCTATGAAAACGTCGACAAAGTTAAAGTTGCCCCGGAAGAGTAGCATCTCCGCGTAACAGCACGTCAAAATGGGCGCGTCCAATGTGGGTCGCGTCTTTCCCTATACTGCGTGAGGCACGTCAATGACAGAATCTGAGTCTTCAGAATGGATCCCTGTACTTCCATTACGCGACATGGTCGTGTACCCACATGGTGTACAGCCTCTGTTCGTCGGTACCGAAAGTTCAATCCGAGCTTTAGATGCAGCCATGGCAGACGACAAACAGGTGCTTTTGCTTGCAAAGACTAACGCTGAAGTTACCGATCCAACAGCAGATGATCTCTACAGCATCGGCACGCTATCGACCATACTGCAGTTGCTTAAGCTACCCGATGGTACCGTAAAGGTCTTGGTTGAAGGCGGCAAACGCGCGCGTGTATCTACCCTTAACCTCAGCGATGATTATATCCGCGCGACCGTTACCCTGCACGTGGACGCTGAATTAGATGGCGTTGAAGGATCAGCTCTGTCAAAAACACTATTGTCCCAATTTGAACAATATGCGCAGAGCTCCAAGAAAGTATCGACAGAGGTACTTACGTCTTTGTCCAGCATCGACAGTCCGACACGACTTGCTGACACGATTGCAGCTCAGATGTCACTTGGCATCGGAGATAAGCAGTCGATCCTTGAGGCATTAGATCTAAAAGGCCGCATGGAGCTCTTGCTAAATCTCATGGACGCCGAGCTCGATATTCTTGAAATGGAAAAACGAATTCGCGGTCGCGTAAAGAAGCAGATGGAGAAAAGTCAGCGAGAATATTATTTGAATGAGCAGATGAAAGCCATTCAGAAAGAAATGGGCGACAACGCGCAAGGTGAAGTTGATGCATTGCAGAAAAGCATAGACGACGCTGGCATGCACAAAGAGGCCAAGGCAAAGGCCCAGGCCGAGCTCGATAAATTGAAACTGATGGCTCCGATGTCTGCAGAGGCTACCGTTGTACGCAGTTACTTAGATTGGATCGTCAACGTCCCATGGCGTCAAAAAAATAGGGTTCGGAAAGATTTGGCGGCCGCCCAAAAAATTCTGGATGAAGACCATTATGGTCTCGAAGAAGTTAAAGACCGAATCGTCGAGTATCTAGCTGTTCAAAATCGTGTGCCGCGTATGAATGGCCCCGTATTATGCTTGGTCGGTCCACCTGGGGTGGGTAAAACAAGCCTTGGCGAAAGTATCGCGCGTGCAACTAACAGAAAGTTTGTTCGCATGGCATTAGGCGGGGTTCGTGATGAAGCTGAAATACGCGGACACCGGCGCACGTACATAGGCTCGATGCCCGGTAAAGTCATACAAAAAATGTCAAAAGCCGGCGTATCCAATCCCTTATTTCTCCTTGATGAAATAGATAAGATGGGAATGGACGTCAGAGGTGATCCTGCCAGTGCACTTCTGGAAGTGTTGGACCCAGAGCAAAATAACACCTTCAACGATCATTATCTCGAGGTTGATTACGACTTATCGAAGGTTTTTTTCATCTGCACTTCAAACTCGATGAATATTCCCGCGCCGTTGTTGGATCGAATGGAAGTGATTCGTTTGCCCGGCTACACGGAAGACGAAAAACTGAATATTGCACGTCGTTACTTGGTGCCTAAACAGATAAAGACCAATGGTCTGCGCAAGAAAGAAATCAACGTAACGGATTCAGCGTTGCTGGATATTGTTCGCTACTATACTAAAGAAGCCGGCGTGCGCGGGTTGGAACGAGAAATCTCAAAACTTGCGCGAAAGCAGGTCAAGGCCGAGGCTCTAAAATTACCATCAACCTCAGCGCAGATAGATGCATCGGATCTCGAGGGTTTTCTTGGCGTGCGTCGCTTCAGCTATGGTTTGGCTGAAGAAGAAAATCAGGTGGGCATTGTCACTGGACTGGCGTGGACTCAAGCGGGTGGAGAGCTACTGAACATCGAAGCCGTTGCTGTACCCGGTAAAGGTCGCCAAATCAAGACAGGCTCGCTTGGGGACGTAATGCAGGAATCTATTCAAGCCGCTTTGACGTTTGTTCGTAGTCGAAGCGAATCACTGGGTTTAGCCAAAGATTTTCACGAACAATCGGACCTGCATATACATGTGCCAGAGGGCGCAACCCCCAAAGATGGGCCCAGCGCGGGCATTGGCATGTGTACAGCAGTTGTCTCAGTTGTCACTGGCATTCCGGTTCGTGCTGATGTTGCCATGACCGGAGAAATTACCCTGCGCGGTCAGGTATTGCCGATAGGCGGATTAAAAGAAAAACTGCTCGCGGCACATCGTGGCGGCATCAAGCAGGTTGTGATCCCTGCCGAAAATGAGAAGGATCTAAAGGAAATACCGGAAAATGTTAAGGCTAATCTCAAAATTCACGCGGTGAAATGGATGGACGAGGTTTTGACTATAGCGTTAGAGCGGATGCCCGAACTTTTGCTCACCCGCAATTCACTACACAATCAAACAGAAGAGGCCGAATCTGCAAAGGATACCGTTTCTGCGACACCTTCAGTGGGCATAAACCCTCATTAAAGATAATTGGCGTAAAAAAACAAATTACGAGCATTTTTAACCAATTATATGAGTTGTATTCGTCAGGCGGAATGTGCGATATTTGCATCAGTGGGGGGCCTCGTTCGTGTCATTCAATGTAACCATGTTCGGCGTAACCTCGTGTTTATCTATTAACAGGGAGCGAGTGTGAATAAGTCAGAATTAATTGACCGGGTTGCGGAATCATCGGACATATCTAAGGCATCTGCTGGTCGCGCAATTGACGCGACAATAGACGCGATTACTGACGCGCTGAAAAACGCAGAATCGGTTTCTTTGGTGGGTTTTGGAACCTTTTTGGTTCGAGAGCGTGCTGCGCGTTCGGGTCGAAACCCACAAACTGGCGCAGCCATTGAAATATCTGCGGCCAAAGTGCCTGCATTCAAGCCAGGCAAGGCGCTTAAAGACGCATTGAACTAGGCACAAGAAGAAAAACTGGCAAACAAACGGAGTTTTTGTTTGCCGGGTTAAGTAGGGCGCATTATGACGCCCTTTTTTAATGTAATATCCAAGCTAGATGGATTTCTTCGCCCCTGCCTGCGAAATTTTTCGCAGCGAAAAAATCACATCAACGAATTTTTTGGATCTAACCCACGACCGCAGCGGTCAGACAGTCACATCCAAATCTTCGAATCACAAACAACGCGTTAAATCGCCAATTGATGAGAGCAAAACATGCTGTTGAAACTGAGAGAGCAAACTCAGAACACCGGATTTAAAATATTAGTCGGTGCGATCATAGTGGTGTTGGCACTGTTTGGATTTGGTGCAACCAACCTGTTTTCAGGCGCTGATCCTCAAATGGCGAAAGTGGGTTCAGTGGAAATTACACAAAGCCTACTTTCCAGTGAAACGGAGCGCGAGCGCAGGCGTCTACTATCGCAAATGGGCGCGGATTTTGATCCCAGCAGCATCGATAGACTGGAATTGCAACGATATGTTTTGCAGCAACTTATTAGCCGCCAAACCATGTATCAAACCACCGCGGAACTCGGCGTTCGGGTTGCACCCGAGCGTATTAATAGCGAGTTGGTAAATAGTCCTGCCTATCAGATCGATGGTACGTTTAATGAGGTGGTCTACCGGCAGCAAGTGCAAGCACTTGGTTATTCGCCACTTGAATTCATCGAGGAATTCACAGCCGCACTGAGCGTTGAACAAATGCGCGCCGCTATCGTAGATTCAGTGGTTTTGCCAGACTGGGAATTAGCAGAGATCATTCGCATAGTCAGTCAGCGTCGAGACATCGCTTATTTACCTCTCACGTTGGATTTGTTCGAGAGTAAAGTCCAAGTCAGTGATGAAGACGTTGCCTTGCGCTATGAAGAAAACCAGTCATCATTTATGACACCCTTGTCGGTTGACGCCAGTTATATTCGGTTGAGCAGCGCTGACCTCGTGCAAGACGCGTCAATTGTGGTAACAGACGAAGAACTGCGCAGTCTGTATGACGATGAGCGCGCGCTGGCTTTAGCCGACGAACAGCGAGACAGCGCACATATCCTGATCCAGATAAACGATGAGCGAAACTCAGAACAAGCACTGGCGCTGATAAAATCAGCTCAGGAGAGATTGATCGCAGGGGAAGATTTTGCAGCAGTGGCGGCTGAACTCAGTGAAGATCCGGGCTCCGCAGTACAAGGCGGTGCGTTGGGGCTCGTTGGTAAGAATATTTTCGACCCAGCGTTTGAAGAGGCACTATGGCGCTTAGAAGAAGTAGGGAATGTATCTGAGCCTGTTCTGTCTTCATTTGGCTACCACTTGATCCAGCTTAACGAGATTGTCATCCCAGAATACCCTACGTTCGCGGCCAAGAATGACGAATTAATTGCTGCTGTGCGGAGCATTAAAGCCGACGAATTGTTTGCTGATCGAGCGCTAGAGCTTGAGCGGGCGGCGTACGAAGAGCGTTTCTCGTTGGCCGCAACAGCAGAAGCGCTTGGCCTGAAACTGCAATCAGTAACCCAGCTGACGCTTGGATCTCCAACCGATGATGCGGTTGTCTCGCGTGAGGATGTGCAGACTGCTTTGTTTAGAGATGACGTGCTCGCTGGCACTAACAGTGAGGCGATTGCTATCAGTGACACAGAGGTGGTGATTGTTCGTGTGGAGACCCAATACCCGCCAGAACTAATGCCGTTACAGGACGTTTCCGAGCAGTTGACCGCTGCGATTACCCAGGAACGTGCGCTTGCGGAAATCGAAAAGATAAAGCGGTCAGCGCTAGCGCGTTTGGAATCCGGGGAAAGTGTTACCGAAATTGCAAAGTCTGTGGATAGCCAATGGCGAACTTATCCCTCGACGGTCCGTATTGCGCAGGCAAACAGTGAACTTCCAGCTGCTATACGCTCCGCTGCCTTCGATCTGCCGCGGCCGTCCTCGGGTGAGAAATCTGTCGGTTCAGTTGCGCTTGACGATGGTGCGGCGTTGATCACGGTCACGCGAGTGACGCAGGGGGATATTAATGCGACGCCACAGGACGAGCTTGCCTCGCTCCGACTGAATTCAGAAAATCGAGCCGCAAGTCTCGACTTTCAAGGATTTTTTGACGCCGCACAGGCACGACTAGGTGTCTCCCGAGGTGCCTTAAACGAGCTCTAAGGGCCTCTTTGTTCAACCTCCAATCACGTTAACGTATAACAATAACCCTTGGCCAGGCTGCAGATATCGAGCCTGGTCGAGGCGGTTCCAACCGGTGATCTGGCTCACGCTCACTTTGAAACGCGCGGCGATTTTAGCCAACGAATCTCCGCGTCTAACGGTATAGTGTACTTTTCGAGTGACTTTACGCCGCGATTCCTGATGGTTGACGGGCAATCGTAACTTTTTACCAATTGACAGGGTATCTCGCGGGCCGAGATGATTGTTACGCATCAGGGCATTCAGCGAGATCTTGTGCGTCTTGGCGATGCTCCATAACGAATCACCTGCAGTAACCACGTAATCAACATCTCCTTTAGCGCTCCTGGGTACAGACTGAAGCGGTGCTTGGTGGCGAGGAATGAATAGTTTTTGATTGATTTGCAAATATCCACCCGTCAAATCGTTCGCCGCACGCAGCGTAGCCACGTCGGTACCGTTACGTTGCGCAATTTCGCTGAGGGTATCTCCCGGTTTGACCCGAATTTCAGTCCAATCGACACGTTGATTCGCCGGAACTGCGTCGATCTGGGACTGGGCCAATTCAACATCAACCGTTATAGGGACAATAATTCGGTGGGGTCCGTTAGGTGCCGTTGCCCACTGATTTAACGCGGGGTTCCAACGATATAAGGTATCCATATCTAAACCGATAAGCACGCTGAGTTTGCTCAGTTGGAACTGTCCGTAGGTATCTAGGGTGACAAATTGCCGAGCAGGAACAATTGGGGGCAGGTCAACGCCAAACGCTTTGGGGTCTTTAATGAGCGCGGCCAGCGCAAGCAGCCGGGGAACGTAGGCTTTAGTTTCTCTGGGTAGGGCAAGGTCAAAAAAAACTGCTCCGGGATTTTTACGCAGCGCGCGCGAAACGTTTCCCTGACCTGCGTTATAACCTGCCAGTGCAAGATACCAATCGTCAAAGCGATGGTTTAGGTCAGTTAAAAATGTCAGCGCCGCATCAGTTGAAGCAATGATGTCCCGACGGCCATCGTACCAATCATTAATGTCTAATTTATATTGGCGGGCGGTACCACTGATAAATTGCCAGGGCCCAGCCGCGCCGCCATGTGAGAAGGCAAACGTATCCAAAGCACTTTCAACGATGGGCAGGAGCGCGAGCTCAACCGGAAGGCCGCGCGATTGAGTTTCAGCATAGATATAGGGCAAGTAAGCTTGAAGTCGGTTTTTTAACCGCTGTAGATAGTTTGGATGCTCTTTTAACCATCGCATCTCTTGCTGCACGCGTTTCTGATCTAAATGTAGGTTCAAAGTCATTTGGCTGCGCATTTCTCGCCATAAATCAGGTTCTAAAATCTCCTCAGAAGGGACGGGGATAGCTTGAGTCTCGGCAGTTGGTGGCGCCGACAATAATGCGGTTTGGGGCGCTTGATTATCCATTGGTTGCGCACGGGGAGGTGTTTCCTGTTGTTCCAGGGGCCGCGAGGCGACCGAGCTGGGCGCCATTAATGGTCTTGGCACTAGTGTTTTCGTCTCGAGCGAGCCAGGTTCAGGGGGCGTCAGTTGACAACCCAACAGCGAGATCGCAAAAAAAACGTAACCCAACCTTTTGGTTGACACAACCATACTCAAACCATGACCCCTTATTTAAAATGCGCGAGTTAAATGTGACGAGTGTCTGCTCGATTCGAGCGCGACTATGATGTTTTAGAGGGTTGCTCTTCCTGCAAGGCTGGCTTAAATTTCTACGTGGAAAGTAGCCGGTACAACCTATCAAACGTCCTAAACCGTGTCCACTCGATAACACTGATAAATGAAAATGTGGGAAAGCCTGCTAGGTCAACAAGCTTTGCGCGTAGAGCGCGCCGCGCTAGCGTCGGTTATTCGGCGAATGCACGGCGACGTCGCCCTTTGGTGTGGCTCTGAGGTAACTTCAGCAGAGGCGCTAAGCTCATGTATGGTGCGTTGCCCCGTCTTCATTGGCCCAATAAATCAGTCAACCTGTGCTGGGCTGGTCGGTATGGCAACGCAACTAGAGGCCCTGCCGTTTAGATCTAACAGCATAGACGGTATTATTCTGCATCATGCACTTGAGCTGACCAGTGATCCAAGAGTTGCCCTGCGAGAGGTCTGTCGGGTACTTAGTCCGGGTGGACGCCTGATAATTGTCGGATTTAATCCGTGGAGCTTATTAGGTATACGAAGATTGTATGCGCATTTTTTTAATGACAGCCTCAGCAATCATTGTTTGATAAATCCTTTGCGGCTGTTTGATTGGCTAACTCTGTTAGGGTTTGAACTGGACGAGGCGCCAATTTACTGCGGCTACGGGCTACCCATCAATCGATGGGTAGAGGCTATCGATTTACCAGCGCTGGCACGGCGGGAAAGTTCCGTGAAGCCTGCTTTGAACTTACCCTGCGGTGGTATACTGATTGCCAGTGCCATCAAGCAGTCAGTATCTATGAATCTGCGAGGCCCCGTGCTGGGACAGCGCAGGCGCTTTGCACCTATCGCGTACCCGCGGATCAGATCATCACAAAGGCTTAAACCATGAACCGCAACGATGTTGAGATTTTCACCGATGGTGCCTGTAGGGGCAATCCAGGGCCTGGTGGGTGGGCAGCACTATTGCGCCAAGGGTCCACGGAAAAATTAATTAAAGGCTCTGAGCCACACACAACCAATAATCGCATGGAACTGCTGGCAGCCATAGAGGGTCTCTGTGCGCTCAAACGTGCCAGTCAAGTAGCGCTGACCACTGATTCTCAGTACGTAAGACAGGGAATCACGAAATGGATTGCAGGTTGGAAAAAAAACGGTTGGCAAACGGCGGCTAAGAAACCGGTTAAAAATCAGGATCTTTGGTTGCGCTTGGATGCGGCCATGGCCAAACATGATGTGGTTTGGCATTGGGTTAAAGGTCACAGTGGCCACATTGAAAATGAGCGCGCGGATCAAGGCGCCAACGACGCCATTGATCAAATGTTGGCAACTAAGGGCTAAACTATGACACCGTGTTGTTTGTTTGTAAAAGGAGCGCTGAGACTGTGCGTCAAATTGTTTTAGACACCGAAACCACAGGGCTTGAGCCCGATATGGGGCATCGGGTCATTGAAATTGGTGCTGTGGAGCTAATCAACCGCAAACTCACCGGCCGCCATTTCCACAAGTATTTGAATCCGGAACGAGATATTGATGATGGTGCCTTTGAGGTTCATGGACTGAGTCGGGCTTTCTTGCAGGATAAGCCGCTGTTTGCTGATATTTGTGATGAGTTAATTGCGTTCATCAAAGATGCCGAACTGGTGATCCATAATGCACCGTTTGACGTTTCGTTCCTAGATTATGAATTCAAACGTGTACAGGGCGCGCCTCGTGTGAACGACCTAGCTCAGGTCAAAGACAGTTTGGCCGTGGCACGAGTTAAACACCCTGGCCAAAAAAACAACCTAGATGCGTTGTGCAGACGTTACGAAGTAGACAATTCGCAACGTCAATTGCACGGTGCACTGCTTGACGCTGAGATCCTAGCCGATGTTTATCTGTTGATGACGGGAGGGCAAACGCTCTTGTTTTCGGGAGATAAGCGCGACGTGAATACCGAGTCCGCGACCTCTGCTTTGCAAAAGCGCGATGTCAGCACCCATAGTTTGCGACTAGTCACAGCCGGTCGGGATGAACTCTTCGCCCATGAAGCGTTCATGGATATGCTGGCAGACAAAGCTGGCTCGCCGCCGGTATGGCGGCGCAATCCAGCAAAGCCATGAACCAAGGTCACGCCTTAACCTATGAAGTAGTGTACACACAGCCACCCTGTGATCCCCATGGCGATCGTATACGGCAACGCCATTTTGACCATGCGCATGTATGACAACCCAATCAAAGGTGCAATAGAGGACGTCAAAAGGAACAGGAAGGCGGCCTGGCCATTCGGCGTGGCAACACTTGGAATATTGGTCCCCGTGTTGATCGCAATCGCCAGCGCCTCGAAGTGGGCTCTGTCGATTGTTTGCGCATCAAAAGCGGCCCGAACCTCACCGATATAAACGGTTGCGACAAAAACATTATCGCTGATTGCGGACAACAGGCCATTTGCAATATAGAACATGCCCGGCTGTATATCTTGCGGCAAAGAAAGCACCCACGTAATAACCGGGGAAAACAGGTGTTGCTCATGAATCACGCCCACAATGGCAAAAAACACCACAAGCAGAGCCGTGAACGGCAGGGCCTCTTCGAAAGCATGGCCTAATTTATGTTCCTCAACGATGCCGTTAAAAGCAGTCTGTAACACAATTATGGTCAGACCTATGATTCCAACCTCGGCAACGTGAAAGGCCAGCGCAAACACCAAAAAAATTGCAGCTACGGCCTGAATGACCAATCTTGCATTATCTTTGTCCGAACGACGTTCAGTCTCGTACTTATCAAATTCGACAAGAATCGAGCGTACCGGCTCGGGTAAACGTTCTCCGTAACCAAATTTATGCGTCTTCTCAAGTAGCAGGCAAGTGATGAGTCCAACGACCAGAACGGGCATAGTCACCGGTGCCATCATTAGGAAGAAAGTTTTGAAGTCCCAACCGGTATAGCTGGCGATCAGGAGGTTTTGAGGTTCTCCAACGGTCGTGCATACACCCCCTAACGCCGTGCCGACAGCCGCATGCATTAGCAAATTACGCAGGAATGCACGGAATTGTTCCAAGTCTTGCAGATTTGCTTCTAAAACGCTTTCATCGGTGCCGTGATTGTGGTCATCACCAAATTGTTTGCCCGAGGCAACCCGGTGATAAACAGAAAAGAAACCGACGGCGACACTGATCACCACTGCAGTCACCGTTAGCGCATCCAAGAACGCAGAAAGAACCGCGGAAACCCCACAAAACATTAATGAAATCAATGTTTTGGATCTTATTTTTAAGAGTATTTTTGTGAAAGTATACAGCAGTAGTTCTTTCATGAAATAGATGCCCGCAACCATGAATATGAGCAACAAGAGCACAGGGAAAGCGGCATAAATTTCGTCTTTAACGGTGTCTGGGCTAGTCATACCCAACACCACAGCTTCAAATGCGAGTAATCCTCCGGGCTGCAGCGGATAACATTTAAGCGCCATCGCCAGGGTAAATATAAATTCTAGAACCAAAACCCATCCGGTGATAAATGGTCCGGCGATCAGCAGTAACAGTGGATTTACAATCAAGAAACCAACAATGGCCATTTTGTACCAATCTGGTGCCTGCCCCAGAAAGTTCTGACTAAACGCGTTCAGGGTTAATCCCTTCATATCGATATCTTTGCCTCGTTGGTAGTGGTGTCGTCGACTTGCGAGTCCCAACTAGTGGGACCAATACGCCCGTAACAATAGCTTTGCGGATGCGTTGCAGCAAGACCACTCAGAGGCTTTTGTATGCCTTTGGAGGAGGTCGCGCACAAAATATGCTAGCTTTGTGTTTTTTAAAAGATGGTAAATACTTTGATGTGGCCACACGAACTGGATGAATTTGAATCGGCACATATAGCACCAGCGGACGCTGATCACGGAGAGGCTTGGTATTTTGTCTTTGCGCGTGGTGAGTTGATTGTCAAATCTGTGGCGGGCGCACCCACCCCCATTACCGCGGATGATTTTCGCTGGTTTGACATGGAGGTTGAGCAAAAACATTTTTTAGGGCACTACGAGGGTCGATCCTGTTTTGCGTTAGCCGCTAAAGGTAAGCCAGCTGAAGGCTTCCAATCGATCGGATTGCGTAATTTGCTTGGACGCACCAAGGCGTCGCTGTTTTACCTCGCTGGGCGTGCGCAACAGGTGATCGACTGGTCGCAGAGCCATCAATTCTGTGGACGCTGTGGCGAGCGAATGCAACATCACCAACAAGACCGAGCCATGACATGCCCATCTTGCCGACTAATCAGCTATCCCAGATTGTCTCCGAGTATCATCGTTTTAGTCACCCGTGGTGATGAGATTCTCCTGGCTCGCAACGCTAACTGGCCGCAGGGTATGTACAGTACATTAGCCGGATTTGTCGAGGCTGGTGAATCTATCGAGCAGACCCTGCACAGAGAGGTATTTGAAGAAGTCGGTCTTCGGGTCAAAAACCTAAAATATTTCGGTTCGCAGAGCTGGCCGTTTCCTAATTCGTTGATGCTCGGATTTCACGCCGAATACGACGGCGGCGACATCGTTTGTCAAGCAGAAGAAATTGCCGACGCGCAATGGTTTACGATTGATAACCTGCCGCAAACGCCACCAAAGACGGCGATTTCAGGTTGGTTAATACACGAGTTTATTGAGCAACATAACGCCTAGCCCAAGGCTACGCGGTGGATGAACTAAACGCTGAGAGCGTTTGAAATACCCAGATAATGTAGCCGTTGCTGCGAAAGTCCCCTTGCATGAAAGCCGCAATGGGGTCTGCGGCGCCCTGTACGATGTCAATTGCTTGCTGTTCATCGCGGAAGTACAGCACTAACTCTACCTCAGGCGCACGTTCAAGCGCGTCGTAAAAGGTAGCTTGGCCGTCACGCACGCTCACATAGCAACTGCCTTGTGCACTACGGAATTCGATGGTGGCATCGAGAGTGTCGGCGCGGGCTGGGTTAAATTGTCGTTTTAGCTGTGCTAACAGATTTAACATAAGAGTCACGCCTATAGGGGTCTTTTCAGAACGGCTGCTGTTTTAAATGAGCCTCGTGCGACAGTCAAGCTGGATTCTCTGGACGACTGCCGGTCCAAGCCTTTAAAGTACCGCGCGGTTAATGAATTTAAGGTGGCTATGACTTATTTGTTCGAATATCTGACGTTTCTGGCAGAGACAGTCACCGTCGTGGTCGCGGTACTGATTATCTTGTCTACACTGATTAGCGCTGGATTCAAGCAGCAAGGCGACAAGGACTCCGGACATCTACACGTCGAAAAAATGAACGATGGTGTTCGTGGCCTGCGTCACGCCATGGAAAACGGCCTACTGCCGGCAGAAGCTGTCAAAAAGCGCCACAAACAAGAGGCGAAATTAGACAGTCGAGCCGAGAAACAACTAACGCAAACCCTGAAGAAAAAAAACACCGACGCCACTGAAAAGGAAGAGGATGAAACCAGCGGTCGAGCATTTGTGTTGCGCTTTGATGGTGACGTTAGAGCCTCGAACGTTGAACGATTACGTTTAGAGGTCAGCGCAATACTCACGATGGCGAACCACAAAGACGAAGTTGTTGTCTGTTTAGAAAGCCCGGGAGGCATGGTGCACAGCTACGGTCTGGCGGCGTCTCAGTTGATGCGGATCCGGTCCAAGGGAATTCCCCTGACGGCAGTTGTGGATATGGTCGCAGCATCGGGCGGTTATCTGATGGCCGCTGTGGCCAATCGCGTGCTGGCGGCTCCTTTTGCCTTACTGGGCTCAATTGGAGTAGTGGCGCAGGTGCCAAACGTGCATCGTCTGTTGAAAAAGAATGACGTCGATGTTGAAGTAATTACTGCTGGAAAATACAAACGCACGCTGACCGTGCTCGGCGAAAATACCGAAGAAGGACGCAAGAAGTTCACTCAGGAGCTAGAAGACGTCCATGATTTATTTAGAGAATTTGTGGCACAAAACCGGCCGGAGTTGGATCTAGAGGCTGTGGCAACAGGAGAAGCCTGGTACGGCAAACGCGCCCTAGCGATGGGCTTGATCGACGGACTTGCGACAAGCGATGAATATTTAATGGATTTGTGTGAGGTTCGTGACGTCTTCGAAGTCACTTGGGTTGAGCACAAAAAACCGATGGACAAATTCCTTGGAAAGGTCAACGGCCTGTTGGATCAGGCTAGCAGCGCCCTGGACGTTTTTCGCCGCTAACGCATCGCGAGGTGGCATATGATGAGCGCAGCATAACAGTTTTTAAAAAATACACGGTGGAGGTAAGGTGGAGTTTTCAGCATTTCAAATAGAAAAAACAGAGGCCGGGTTTAACCGCTCGGTAATCCAACGCAACGTAGATGAACTGCCCGAAGGGGACGTGCTCATAGATGTCCACTACTCTTCGCTCAATTATAAAGATGGCTTGTCGGCGACGGGTAATCCGGGTGTCACTCGAAACTTCCCGCATACGCCGGGTATCGACGCCGCCGGTATTGTCATCCAAAGCAGTGATCAGCGTGTGCTGGTAGGAGAGGAAGTGATTGTCATTGGCTTTGACCTTGGCATGAATACCTCCGGCGGGTTTGCGCAGCGAATCAGAGTGCCAGCGGAGTGGGTCGTCAAAATGCCTGCGGGGCTATCACTGCATAGTTCGATGATTCTGGGCACAGCAGGATTTACGGCGGCTGAGTGCATTGACAAGCTTGAGCGTGCGGGTATGACACCTTCAAGCGGTCCTGTGCTGGTCACTGGTGCTACCGGCGGAGTGGGTTCGGTGGCCGTCAGGCTGCTCTCTCATTTGGGTTATCAAGTTACCGCAGCTACCGGCAAATCTGACCAACACAATTTTTTGCGGGCCTTGGGTGCAACTGAAATTGTTACTCGAGAGGATGTGGCCGCGGGCACAAATAAACCACTCTTGGCCGAGCGATGGGGTGGCGTAGTAGATACCGTCGGCGGTGATATATTATTTAATGCCGTAAAGAGCTTGAAATATGGCTGCGGGCTAGCCGCCTGCGGCTTGGTCGCCGGCCCTGGCTTTCAAGCCAACGTGCTGCCATTTTTGCTGCGCAACGTAAACCTTCTTGGTGTCGATTCGGTGCAGTTGCCACTGGATGAAAAAGCCCGCATCTGGGGACGGTTGGCCAACGAATGGTTAGTTGATTTGTCTGACCTGGAAGAAGTGTTGAATCTTGAAACTTTGTCAGAGGGTATCGATCGCATTTTGGCCGGTGCGATGGTCGGGCGGGGGGTTGTTCACCTGAGGTAACGGCAAAACTCGGTGGTAATCTCAATCCCGTCGCAGATTCGGATTCGGCGCGATGGGATTGGGATAACGAAAAATCACAAAATAGCTACTTAATACCAGAGTGAGCACAGTCGAAAACTGAATCACCAGAGCCGCGCGCTCGCCGATCAACACAGTGCTTAGTGCAATATAACTGAGCAAAAGAGAAAATTCAGAGGCTTGGCCAAGACGATAACCCACTTCCCAAGCCACCTGAGAATTCTCACCTTTAATATGCAGTAAGCCGGCAAAAACCATTGGTTTTAAGGCGATCAACAATACTGCGAGCAACAGCGCGGGCAGCCAAATACTCGTAATTAAATCAAGATTAAGCCCAGCACCAACAGAAAAGAAAAACAGAACCAAGAAAAAGTCTCGCAGTGGTCGAAGATTTTGTGCGATATATTGGGCGATTGGACTCGTGGCCAGCGACACACCTGCGATGAAAGCACCTATTTCAACAGATAAACCGAGTGTGGAGGCTATATTGGCCAGCGCGAGGCACCAGCCGATAGCGATCAGAAATATATACTCATGGAACGCATCAAATACATGCACCAGCGGTAACAACATAAAACGCACGCCCAGATAGGCAAGGCCGCAGAGCAACGGCAGACCAAGGCCAATTGATAAAACGCTGGTGACGAGCACATCCGTGCGCGCGCCCAGACCATTGAGGAGCAAGATCGCCAGAATCGCAAGCAGGTCTTGAATAAGTAATAAGCTGACAACCAATTCACCGACATGTTTATGATGAAGTACGGTGGTCGGCAGTAGTTTGATGCCAAGAATAGTGCTCGAAAAAGCAGCCGCTAAACCTGTAATAGCACACTCAACCAAATTGAATTCGAAGACGTACATCACGCCAAAACCCAATCCAAAAAAGACAATGGTTGTGCCGATAGCGGTCAGCAAGGAAGCGCCGACCATATTTTTTAGCTTGCTCGGCTGTAGATCGAGACCGACTAAAAACAGCAAGAAAATGATACCAAATTCGGAAATTTCGGACAGTAGGCCCGGGTCGTCTACCCAACTTAAGCCAAAAGGCCCCAACAGTGCGCCAAGCAATATATAGGCAACCAACATCGGCTGGCGGGTATACAAGGCCGCGGTCGCGAGTACTGCAGCCCCCGCAAAAATGTAAAAAAAAGACTCGATAATGCCGGTATGAGGCATGCGCACAAATGCTCTAGAAAGGTGCGCATAGCTTACGCGTCAATTGTGGTGATGCCCATGCCTGTAAGAAGGTTAAGCTTGTTCCACGGATTCTTGATAATGGTGCGTATACGGGGCTAACAGTCGAAGTGCTGTTTCGGCACAGCGCTCCTGCGGCAACTCAAGCACATCAAAACCGCAGCGAACCATATAATGCAAAACATCTTCATGGATAGCCCCAATCGCGTGCAATTCACCTGTATATTTTATTCTTTGACGTAACAGCACTGCCAAGGAAAGACCTCGGCCATCAGTAAACGCCGGAAAATCTATAGCAATTGTGCTGGCCTGTAAAAAGCGTGCGTCGATTTCCGCATCAACCTGTAGCAGCAGAGGCTCACCCTGCTGCCAGTCTTGCGGTGTTTTCCAGTTCGGCCTATCGTCGGTATGGCTAATCTCCCAACCTTGGGCACTTCGTTTAATCAGCGTCGACATAGACACGCTCCTTGAAGGGTGCGATACCGATGCGGTTAAAGCACGACAAAAATGATTCCCCTTCCAGACGAAAATCAACAAATGTGTTAAGAATTATCGCCAACACGTCACAGACCTCAGCGCGAGCAAAAGAGGGGCCTACAATCTGCCCCAGCGAAGCAGCATGCCCGGAATGACCAGAATGTCCGCCAAGAGAAATTTGATAAAACTCTTGGCCTTTCTTGTCGACCCCAAGTATGCCGATATTACCCACATGATGATGCCCACATGCGTTCATACAACCAGATATATTCAGATCCAGATCTCCTAGGTCGTGGACATAATCATAGTCATCGAAACGCCTTTGAATGGCCTCCGCAACGGGAATAGACTTTGCATTGGCCAGCGAGCAGTAGTCACCGCCCGGACAACAAATCATATTGGTAAGCAGTCCGGCGTTAGCGGTTGCCAAATCTAATCGACGGGCTTTTTCCCAAAGTTCAAAAAGTGCGTTGCGAGGAACATGAGGTAGAACAAAGTTCTGTTCATGACTGATCCGAATTTCTCCGCCACTGTGATCCTCTGCCCATTGCGCTACAGCATCCATCTGCTCATCACTGACATCCCCGGGAGGCACGCCGGTCATTTTTGTGGATAAGGTCACCACGGTGAGATTTGCCTGTTGATGGGGGCCCACGTTATGGTGTAGCCAATGGCTAAACGTTGGGTGCTCCAGCCTGAGAGCGTCCAAATCTATCGACGCGGCCGCCGATGTTACGCGCGCGGGTGGGGCAAACGCGGCCACCATATCGGCTACTTGCGCATCTGAGAGCGTAGACGGGCCTCCTTTGATATCTACCCAATCTTGCTCAACCCGAGCCTTGAATGCTTCTGCACCCATTGCTCGGACCAAAATCTTTATTCTTGCTTTGTATTTGTTGTCTCGTCGGCCATAACGGTTATACACACGCATGATCGATTCAAGATAAGTCAACAGGTGCTTAACGGGTAATCCCGAATAAATTGCGGTGCCCAGGACAGGGGTGCGACCCAGACCTCCGCCTACAAATATGTCAAACACCACCGCATCATCAGCGTTTTTGTAGGCGCGTATACCAATGTCGTGTACGGCGATAGCCGCTCGGTCGTTGGCGGCTCCGGTCACCGCGATTTTGAATTTTCTAGGCAACCAATCAAATTCGGGATGGTTAGTTGACCACTGACGCATAATTTCGCAGTAGGGGCGAGGATCGACCAGTTCGTCCGCCGCGGCCCCTGAAAACTCGTCTGTTGTCACGTTGCGTATACAGCTGCCACTGGTTTGAATCGCATGCATCTCGACGCTGGCCAGGTCGTGCAAAATATCCGGCACGTCAGCTATCTCGGGCCAATTAAATTGCATATTCTGGCGAGTACTGAGGTGCCCGTATCCTCGATCGTAGCGGCGTGAGATTTGCGCAAGCATTCGTAGCTGTGTGGCAGACAACGTACCATAAGGGACAGCAACCCGCAGCATTGGGGCCAAGCGTTGAATGTATAGCCCGTTGCGAAGGCGCAACTGCAGAAACTCTGCTTCGCTTAGTTGTCCAGCCAGATAACGCTGAGTTTGGTCCCGGTAATGAGCTACTCGTTCGGCAACAAACTCTCGGTCAAAATTATCGTATTGATACATCAAGGACGGTGGGGTAACTACGGATCGAGCACCGTACCAGTGCGGTTATTGGATGCCAACGAGCGTTATTGTATAACCTTAGTATTAAAAATTATAATGCATCTCGGGCATCACTTATGGACGCAGTTCCTCTACAATAAACGTTTTACCCGTAGAGCAAGCTTATGAACGAAGACAACGACCAGTCAGACACTCCGGAATCGCAAGCCGATGAAAGAGCCGATTTACGCGCTTTGATGGTTGGATTCTGCGCCGCAATAGGCATCGCAGTGCTCTTTATTTCAGGATTTACGTTCGATTTTTAATCACACCAGCGCAGTAAGATTAATCCGCGAGTGCTGGGCGTAATAATTGCTGCGCCTCATCGAGCGACAACTGCTTGCGCCGCGCGTATGCCTCAAGTTGATCACGATCTATTTTGCCGACGCCAAAATAGCGACTGTCGGGATGGGAGAAATACCAACCGCTTACTGCAGCCGCCGGCGACATCGCATAATTTTCTGTCAGCGTAATGCCGGTATGGTGGGTTGCGTCGAGTAATCGAAACAGTGTCTGTTTTTCACTATGCTCTGGACAGGCGGGATAACCCGGCGCAGGGCGAATACCTTGGTATCGCTCAGCGAGCACCGCCTCGGGATCAAAGGCTTCATTGTGGCTGAATCCCCATGCTGTGGAGCGCACATGTGCGTGTAAGTATTCCGCAAATGCCTCAGCTAGACGGTCAGCCAGTGCTTTGATCATAATTTCCGCGTAATCGTCACCGGCATGCTGCGCCAACAGCGCCTCGATATTGGTGCCTGCGGTCACCGCAAACCCACCGATGAAATCAGCGTGACCGACAGGGGCTATAAAATCTGCCAGACAGTAATTCGGAGCCTCATCATCGGCTTTGGGCGATTGCTGACGCAAGTGGTGCAGCGTCGCTAAATGATGGGAACGCTGAGTGTCGGCAAAGACTGTGATGTCATCACTGCCCATGCGATTGGCTGGCCATATGCCGTATACACCGCTGGCCTTAAGAACGCCTGCCTGGACAATGTTTTCCAGCATTTCTTGCGCATCTGCAAACAAAGCAGTGGCTGCGCTGCCGACCACTTCATCGTGCAAAATTTTTGGATATTTACCTGCCAACTCCCAAGTCATAAAAAAAGGTGTCCAGTCGATATAAGGCACCAGTTCATTGAGCTCGAGGTTGACCTTATGGACACCCATCTGACGGGGCATCGGTGGGGTGTAGTTGTGCCAGTCTACTTTGAACGCATTGGCTTGCGCATCGCTGTAGGCTAAAAATTGACGTTTCGCGCGACGGGCTTCAACACGGTGACGTATAGTTTCATACTCTGCATCTAAATTTGTCCTGTAGCGTTTAAAACTGCCCTCATTGGACAGCAACGCACTGGCTACGTTGACCGCGCGTGAGGCATCGGTGACGTAAACGGTTGCGCTTTGCTGGTAGGCGGGTGCAATTTTTGCAGCCGTATGGGCTTTACTGGTGGTCGCACCGCCAATTAGAAGCGGAATGTTGAGTTCACGTCGTTGCATTTCCCCAGCAATGTTTACCATTTCATCCAGCGAAGGGGTAATCAATCCGGACAACCCTATTGCTGCTGCTTTTTCATCAATGGCGGTTTGTATGATTTTTTCTGCGGGTACCATGACCCCCAAATCAATGATTTCGTAGTTATTACATTGCAGGACAACCCCAACAATATTCTTACCAATATCGTGTACATCGCCCTTAACCGTAGCCAGCACAATTTTACCTTTGCTGCTTGAGGTACTGCTTTTGTCTGCCTCTATATAAGGTAGCAGATGAGCGACGGCCTGTTTCATGACACGAGCGCTTTTAACCACTTGAGGCAGAAACATTTTACCACTACCGAATAAATCCCCGACCACCGACATGCCACGCATGAGCGGGCCCTCAATGACATCCAGCGGATGCTCTGCCGATTGGCGAGCGATTTCTGTGTCGTCGACGATGTGGTCGGTAATGCCCTTAACCAGCGCATGGGATAGCCGCTCATCAACGCCAAGTGCACGCCAAACGGTGTTTTTTTCAGTGCCAGGGGCTTTGTTGCGACCGGTAAACGTATCTGCGACCTCTAGCAATCGCTCAGTGGCATCGGGTCTGCGATTTAAAACAAGATCTTCAACCCGGGTGCGCAGTGCTTCGGGTATTTCGGCATAGATCCCCAGTTGACCTGCGTTAACAATGGCCATAGATAACCCAGCTTGAATTGCGTGGTATAAAAAGACCGTGTGGATGGCCTCTCGCATCGGGTTATTACCCCGAAACGCAAAGGACACATTGCTCAAACCACCTGAGGTGCGAGCTCCGGGCAAATGCTCTTTAATCCACTTGACGGCCTCAATGAAGTCAACCGCATAGTTATTGTGCTCATCAATCCCCGTGCCAATAGCGAAAATATTAGGATCAAAAATGATGTCACAGGCCGGCAAACCCACCTGCTGGGTAAGAATATGGTAACTGCGTTCGCAAATTGAGCGCTTGCGTTCATAGGTATCCGCCTGGCCTGTTTCATCGAAGGCCATAACAACAACCGCAGCGCCGTACTGTCGACACAACCGTGCATGATGTATGAAGGCGCGTTCACCTTCTTTCAAGCTGATAGAGTTGACGATGGCTTTGCCTTGAACACATTTCAGACCGGCTTCAATAATTGCCCATTGACTAGAATCGATCATGATGGGTACACGCGATATGTCTGGTTCTGAAGCAATTAGGTTTAAAAATTCAACCATCGCTGCTGCGCCATCGAGCATACCCTCATCCATGTTGATATCGATGATCTGCGCGCCGCTCTCGACTTGCTGCCGCGCCACATCTAACGCAACATCAAATTGGTTTTCTCTAATCAATCGGGCGAATTTTGCAGAGCCAGTGACATTTGTCCGCTCACCGACATTCACAAATAGACTATCAGCCTTGATGTTAAGTGCCTCAAGACCTGCCAACCGCAAATCCAAACCGGGCGCTTTAAGTTGACGCGGCTGGATGTGTGCAACGCGTTCAGCAATCGCTGCAATATGCTCAGGTGTGGTGCCGCAACAGCCACCGACAATATTGATCCACCCTTGCTCAGCAAATTCACCAACAACCTCGGCCATGTGAGATGCACTTTGGTCGTATTCTCCAAACGCGTTAGGCAGGCCAGCATTGGGGTGAGCGCTGATCGCGGACTTGGATTTTTGAGACAATTCGCTGACATAGGGCCTGAGTTGGTCAGCACCCAGAGCACAATTCAGACCGATAGACAGGGGCTGTGCATGCGCGACAGAGGTTAAAAACGCTTCACAGGTTTGTCCGGATAGCGTGCGTCCACTGGCATCAGTGATGGTACCCGAAATCATCAAGGGCAATGGCTGATCCAGCGTATCGTTGACCTCAAGCGCAGCATAAATTGCTGCTTTTGCGTTGAGCGTATCAAAAATTGTTTCAATCAACAGCAGATCAGCCCCGCCTGCGACCAAACCTTCAATCGCTTCCCGATAGCCCTGCACCAGCTGATCAAAGGTTACATTTCGAAAGGCTGGACGATCGACATCAGGAGACATACTTGCTGTTCGGTTGGTCGGGCCCACACTGCCGGCGACAAACCGCGGTTTGTCCGGGCGGTCGAAGGCGTGCGCTGCCCGACGCGCAATGGCCGCACCGGCACGATTGAGCTCAAACGCATGACTCTCAGTGCCGAAGTCTGCCTGTGCAATGCTGGTTGCTGAGAACGTATTGGTCGATATGATGTCGGCGCCCGCGCCTAAATAAGCTCGATGCACCTCTTCAACCACATCCGGACGGGTAAGACACAATAAATCATGATTGCCGATTAAGGGGGTCTGGTAATTTTCGAGAGTTGAATTTCGATAGTCGCTTTCGGTGAGCGAATAGCCCTGAAACGCAGTGCCGTAAGCGCCGTCTAAAATTAGAATACGTTGTGTAAGCAATTCTTCGATTTGACTTTTCGATGGCGATTTTTTTCGGGCTGCTTCAGACATACAGGGCGCGACTCATGAGATAGGAATAAGTTGTACACTATACGCGTGAAGTAACCCGACCAAACTGAAGGATCTGAAGGCTAAGATGAAGCCTGTTCATCTCCTTTGAAATGACTATACCCGACTGAAGTAGTCGCGTATAAAGCCTGTAATTATTAACCAGTTGTGAAAACCGTAAATGATTGAAATTTCCGCAAGCGCGCAAGCGTATTTAAAAGATTTGTTGAGCAAGCAAGACGGTGAAGATGTCGCCATTCGAGTTTTTGTTGCTCAACCCGGAACACCCAACGCAGAAACCTGTATTGCATACTGTCGAGCAGGGGAAGAACAAGAGGGTGATGTCGCGGCAGAGTTCGACGGTTTTCGCGCTTGGTTCGAGGGGCGCAGTGAGGCCTATCTCGTGGATGCCGTTGTCGACTACGCGGAAGATCAAATGGGTGGACAACTGACCATTAAAGCACCCAATGCACGGATTCCTAACGTGAACCCCGATTCACCAATAGAGGACCGCATTAACTACGTCTTATACAACGAAATTAACCCAGGGCTAGCATCTCACGGCGGTATGGTGACTCTGGTTGAGGTCACGCCTGATAATAGCGCGGTTTTGCAGTTTGGCGGCGGCTGTCAAGGCTGCGCTGCGGTGGATATTACGTTGAAAAATAGTGTTGAGACCACGCTTCTTGAACGCGTTCCTGATTTGGTCGGCGTGATGGATCAAACAGACCATACGGTTACCGAAAACGCTTATTATAGCTAACTATTCACGGCAGCAATCCAGATGCAGTTGCCGTCAAAGCACTGCGTGATGCGGTGCATGGGTCAATCGTGCACTACCACCAGTTCCCCTATAGCGCTGAAATAGAGGGCGGTGACAGCTGGTGCTGGATCAATGCCTAGACAAATCGCTCTATACTTGTGTAACTGAGGCGTGTAACGGGCTACCTCTTGGCGGATGAAGTCGGCTTTACTGTCCTGCTCACCAGGTGTGCTGGTTTTAAAGTCAATAATCCAGCGTCTACCATCTGCCACAAAAGAGCGATCCAAGACAACCTGCGTCAGAGTGTTGTTGTAAAGACCACTGAGCGGCCATTCACTGCGTGCCTGGGCGTGTGGCGACAACACCCATAAGCCCGTGTCGTGCGCAAGCGTTGTTCTTATTTGCGACAGAGCCTCTTGGCACAGAACATCACTGGAGAAATTGTCCTGCGCATAATGCGGCGCCCATATCTCTATTTTTTTCTGTAAACGCCGCAGGAATTTTTCGCGCGCGAACTCGTTTAATTCAACCTGTGACAAGGGCATAGAAAAAGTCTGTTCGAATTGTTCTGCAATCCAAACAAATACCTGATGCAGGAGCAGGCCTTGTGCCACCTCAAATCGAGCACCAAGGGTATCACCGGCCGCCCGTTGGGTTTGTACTGTGCGATGGTCCGTTCTCGGTAACGCCTGGTAGCCTGGCGGCTGCCATCGATACTCTACTGGCAATCGGGTCAGTGATTTTGGGGCACCGCGGTTTTCGGGGATCGGCTGAACAGACGAGGCTTGTGGCATCACTGTTGGAATCGCCACCGCCTTCGCGGGTTCGGCTTGGGTTTCCAGCCAGCGTGCTAAGCCGCCAGGTTTCTTTTCGTCTTCGCAGAAGAAACTGATATTCAAAGAGCGTTTCGCGCGGGTGCAGGCGACATATAGCAGTCGTTTTTCTTCGTTACGCGCCCGTTCTTGGTCTTCATATTTCAGCCAGTCATGGACATCGCTGCCTTGTACGCCCATTAACAGTCCGCGTTTTGCAAGCCGCCATAATAATAATGGCGCGTTGTCATTGCGCCGCCTTCGGTCGAGATAGGGTAAAAATACGTGATCAAACTCAAGGCCTTTTGACTTGTGTATGGTCATAACCTGTACCCGCGCATGCGCATCTGTTTCCGCGTAGAGTGAGCTCAAGGCAACCCTGAGCACATCAATATCGTAGGCCTCGTGATCCAGTTGATCTAGCAGTTTGAACCAGGCACTGGCGTGCCGCCATTCACTTTCAGGGTAAGCCTCGGTGCCACCACAACGAAACCAAACACCCTCGATTACCTCTCGTGGCGAAACTTCATAAATAAGGCTTGCAGCCCAATGCCGGGCTTGGTTAAACCGTGCGACGGCGGGCGACTGCAGTGCCAGTTCCTGCAGACCTGCCTCATAGTCTTGATATTCCGTCAACGCCGTCAATTGCACCAGAGTTAGCCCGATTAAAGGGCTGCGCAACAACGTAAACAGCCCCAAGGGTTCGTTTGGATTGAGCACGACCTGATAAATCCCCATTAAGTCTTGAATGACCGGCCGGTGCGAAAGTAATTCCATATCCGTCGCCTGCACCGGAATATTCAAATCCGCAAGGCATTCAAGCAGCTTGGTCGCTTGGGTGCGTGCACTGCACAACACCGCGATGCTGCTGTTGTCATCCACAGCAAGTCGGCTCTTTATAGCCTGCACCAGATGATCAGTTTCTGCTTCATGCTGGTTAAACCGCAAGCAGTTAACCCTCAGGCCGTCGCTCGGAGCAACCATGGGTGTTGCCGCGCTGAAGGAGACATGACCCAGATAATTGGCACGTGCCCCCCCGAAAAGTGGGCTAAAAAAAGCGTTGCACCAATGGACAACCGCAGGGTCCGAGCGAAAGTTTGCTGTCAGCGTGAGTGCACGCAAAGGCACATTATCAAGCCCCGTCACCTGCGCATCGGTGAAAATTGAAACGTCAGCGTCACGAAAGCGATAAACGGATTGCATCGGGTCTCCGACCGCAAAAAACGTATTGCCATCGTTGGGCTGCCAACCTGCCGTCAATAAATTGAAAAATGCAAATTGCGCTCGCGATGTGTCTTGAAATTCATCGATTAACAGATGTCTGATCCGGTAGTCCAAATACAAGGCCAATTCAGTTGGACCCTGCGCATCCTCAAGCGCTGATTGGGCGCGCAACATCAATCCAGTAAAATCTAAAGTGCCAGCGGCCTCTAAGAGGCGGTCCAGTTCAGAAGCCGCTAAGGCTAGCGCGATACAACATAAATGCAGATTTTGTGTTTGTAATAACGCCTCGGGCGAATGGTCTGTGCCATCCCTGCTGGGCTGCGCCGGCAACCGCGCGCAGGCAACGAGTACTTCCTCTAATTCACGCTCATGCAGACTTAAAAGCCATTGTTTAAAATGTCTCTTTTGTTTTGAGTCCAATGGCGGGGTGAGTACAGGTGCGTTTTTGCGCAGGGTATTGGTTTTTGTGAGCAACAGATTGAGCACCTGCGATCCGTGTGGGGGTTCGCCTGATAGTTCTGCAAGCTGCGCCATCATTTCTTGATCCTCGGCATTGAGGAGTCTATCCATTTCGTCGAATGCATCCTCGCGTAACTGCGAAATTGCGGCCCTGAGCAAATTCAAGGTCAGCGATGGCTCTACACGAGTTGCTACATGAGTTACCGGGCCCAGCCATTGATCTCGTTTGGCGAGCATGGCGCTCAACAACTGCACGGCCTTATTTGCATCGTTATCGAGAAACGCCAAAAATTCTCCGATGATTGCATTGGTCGGATGATCGACGTAGAGATGACGCAGTAAATCGGTTGCCGCTTGCTCGTAGTACTGTGCCCCATGTAGGGTGATGCGCAGACCCGCTGCGTTGTCCAAACCGGGACTTTGACTGGCAATTTCCAGTGCAAAACTATCAATCGTTTGGATTTTCAGGACGTTCGGATTTTCAAACATCTGCCAACCAAACGTCTGATTTCGCGCGCGTACCCGCCTGGCAGCAGGAGAGTCCTCTGCCAACATCGACATCACCCGTTGACGCATCTCACCTGCGGCTTTCTTGGTGAAAGTTATGGCTAAAATTTCTTCGGGGCGCTCAACCTGCGCCAGCAGATTAACGTATCTGGAGGCCAACAGAGTCGTTTTGCCAGAACCGGCAGGTGCCTGAACAATGCAGGAGTTAGCAATGCCTACTGCGAGATCGCGCTGAGATTGATCGGGCGGAAAGGGCATATCACTTTTCATGACGGGTATCGTCTTTTCGGCAAAAGCTCTGCAGGTGACAGTATTGACATACATCCGCTTGAGGGGTTACTGCGGCTTCACCAGCAGCAAAAGCCAGTGCAAGTTGATGCAACTCACGCGCCCAATCCGACCGCTGATCCGACCAAGTGCCGCGTGGGTTTTTGCTGGTACTCTCTTTGATCTTTGCTTCATCAGCCGCCAGGCCTAGAAGCCGCGGGGGAATTGTCACTTGGCCGTAATAAACGCCTTGAATACGCTCGTCAATTAAACTGTAGGCAGCCAGCTGCGGATCTTGGGTTGGGGTTTTGGTTAACGCGGTCAGCGCGACCTTACCGGTTTTATAGTCAATGACCACCCAATGATCACCCACCAGATCGATTCGGTCGATACGCACCCGAAAAGACAGAGTACCCAGCTGGAGTGTAAATGCGTCCTCCATGGCAACCACCTCAAAGGCTTCACGCTTGCTTTCCAGGTCGAGCCATTGGGCAATCAGGAGGGTTAATCGCTGTATTTCCTGCGCGACAAACGACGGTGGAAATTCAAGCGGAAATTTGGCAAGTCTTGCAGCACAGTAGTCCTGAATATGTTGCTCTGTGACAACGCCTAGCAATGCCTGGTTGGAGTGATTGCGCACTAAATCAAACATAATATCGTGTAATAAATTTCCTCGTATTAACGCATTTGGAAAATCAACCGCCTCGGTTGTGCGCCCTAAACCCAATCGATGCACAGCATAAGCTTGAAAAGGGCATCGAGCTTGATCTCGCAGGAGGTGAGTGCCGCCGCTGGCGTCTGTATGCTCGAGGGCGGAGCCAATGTCGTCGGTAAAATACTCGAGTTGGATCCCCGTTGTGACGAGATAAGGATGCGTTACGGGAATTTCCTGCGTAATGGCTTGGATATCAGTGACCGAGGAGAGTAACGGAGAGGGCTGCTGAGGGTTACCGTCCCGAGTATGTGTAAAGCTGATACGTAGAGTTTTAGTGCTGGCAGCCCAGCGTTGAAGAAGTTGTTGCGCAAAGAACAATTCATCGTTTTGGCTACTGCGCGGGACCTGATGTCTTAGCGTCACGGCTCGCGGTAAAAATGGATTGGCCACATTACGCGCTGGAAAGCTATTTGCATCCAGACTACAGACCCACAGATGAGTAAATTGCAGTCCGGTAGTCTCCAAGGCGCCAATCACTGCAATATCACAATGTGGGCGCTGCGGCGCAAACAGCTTGAGCGTTAAACAACCCGCTAACAACTCAAGCGCTTGGGGCCCACTCATTCGCGGCCCGTCAGAACCGTATGCATAGCTGCTCAAGGCGTTCAAGATAGATTCATAGGCTTGATATTGCACCGACTGCAAGGTTTTGAGGTTGGGCCAATCGGCACTATCCAGCAGCGTTTTGAAATACTTGAGCCAAACTGAAAATGTCGCGGAGCTGCCCGGTGAGGATGCCTGAGCGGCGATCAAGGTATCAGGTAACCACGGGGATAAGTAACGCAGACTAACCCGAGTATTAAGACGTTTGGGCCACCGTGTGCACAGCTCTAACATCTGATCCAAGCCGAAATAGGGTGAACTGCCCAGGCGACTGCAAATTTTTGCATCGAACTCACCCATCACACTTCGCAAGAAAATCTCAGCATGCTGCCAAACCGGCTGTTCCCGCAACGAGGTGCCCGCTGAAAGGTCAAATGTTTCCGTTCGGCTTCCTTTCTCAGGATCTAAAATAGCCGCACACTGCCGCTGAACTTGTTGGTAGTTTTGAGCCAATTCGGGCACCACTATGCCGATGGTACTATCGGGTTCAGCGAGCTTGATGGACCGTGCCCATTGGGCAGCGGCAGCGACCTCGTCCGTCATGCTTTCGTAGGCGCTTGTGTCATAGTGCCCGTGCGTTGGCGCAGGAGGCGCGAGAATCTCTGCAGGCCAAGACGCGATTTGATCACCAAATGAAACATATGTCGTAGCCTGGGACGCTTTTTTGACAAACTCAAAGTACCTCCGTTCGCTGCAGGTGTACTGATCAAAATCGATCAAAATCAGCGGTTTTGCAGGGACTTGGCTGTGCTTGATAAGCTCATCACCAATTTCTTCTGGAATAACAAAACGTTTACTGACCTGTGTTTTGACGGCCGAGTACCATGCAAGAAAATCCTGTCCTTTGGGCGTGCTGAACTCTTCGGCGGACAAATCAATGTCATAGCGATGAATGGTTTGCCAGGCATCGATAAATGTTCTGGCCGATTCAATTCTCCTGGATGAACTGGTGCGCAGAGCTATGCTCAACAGCTCATGCTCGCGCAGCAACTGCTTGGGTTGATCACAACGATCAAAAACCTGTTGCAGGCTGTGTCGAAAAAACCGAGCCAAACTCATGCAGTCAAGCGTTTCCCAGCCCACCTTTCCGGCGGCTTGCTGACGAAGATCCCAAGCGCGGCGATATTCTCTTGCCAGTCGTTCGTTTGGGGTGAGTAAAAGATGAGTGCCACAACGCTGGGCAAGTTCAGGCAATATTTTGACGAAGGCATTTGGCATTTCGCCAGTGTAGCTTAACACCACGGGAGTGAGCTAAACTCGCGCGAATTATTTGCCACGAGTCATTCGTTGAATTCACCTCGCGTTAGTTTTGTTAGTTTGGGTTGTCCCAAAGCATTGGTTGACTCAGAACATATCGTCACTGAGTTAATCGATTCTGGTTATGAGGTTGTTGCCGATGAGCAGGATGCCGCAGAGGTTTTAGTGGTTAATACTTGTGGTTTTATCGATGCGGCCAAAGCAGAGAGTTTTGCGGTGATCGAACAGGCCTTGGACGAGCAGCGCAGAGTCATTGTGACCGGGTGTCTCGGTGCCGATCGTGCCGCACTCCTGCAGCGCTATCCGCAGCTTGAGCACATCAGTGGACCCGCGCAGGTCAGGCCTGTGCTAAGCGCGGTGCAGCAGCATTTGCCAATAGGACCCTCTGCGAAATCTGCTAAACCTTCTCCGCGGGAGGTTCGCCAGCGGTTGACCCCGCAACATTTCGCCTACCTCAAAATTTCTGAAGGCTGCAATCATACCTGCAGCTTCTGCATTATTCCTGATATGCGCGGACCTTTAAAATCCCGCGGTATCGATCAAGTACTGATAGAAGCGCAGGCTTTGGTCGATGATGGCGCAAAAGAACTATTGGTTGTGGCACAAGATCTCAGCGCGTATGGCGTAGATCTTAAGTATGCCAAACGTCAGTATGCAGAGAATCATCTAGAGACACGACTGTACACACTATGCGATCAACTCGGCGACATTGCACCTTGGGTCAGATTGCATTACGTCTATCCTTACCCCAGTATTGATGCTCTAATTCCATTAATGGCGCAAGGCAAAATTTTGCCCTATCTGGACATGCCATTGCAGCATGCATCCCCGCAAATTCTGAAATCGATGCGCAGACCTGCGGCTGCAGAAAAAACTCTAGATCGCATCAAGCGCTGGCGAGACATCTGCCCGGAGCTCGCCATTCGAAGCACCTTTGTTGTTGGTTTTCCCGGCGAAACAGAGGCTGACGTCGGCATGCTGCTCGATTTTCTTGAGGCCGCCGAGCTAGATCGCGTGGGCTGCTTCACTTATTCAGACGTCGACGGAGCGCGCGCGAATGCGCTACCAAATCAGGTTGAAGAGCGTGACAAATTGGATCGTCAGGAGATGGTTTACGAATTGCAGGCCGGAATTAGTGCGCGCCGTCTCGACCGCCATGTCGGACAGAAACTTCGGGTGCTCATCGATCAGGTTGGCGCCCACAGCTCGGGCCGCTCCCAATTTGATGCGCCTGAAATTGACGGTGTTGTGCATATTGAGGGGGGAGAAAGCCTTGAACTGGGAGACTTCGCCTGGGTTGAGATCACCAAACATGATGATCATGATTTATATGGCCGGCTGGTTGGCAGAGGGTTACAAATTGATACATGAAATACTGTCGAAAGAGATCATGGGCGCGTAAAATACGCGAAAGCCCGTCGTAGCCTAAAACGATTGGGCGCCCCAGTTGATTGGGTAGTGGATATTCTGTGACAACAAAGGTAACTTTTATTTATGTGGCATCTCATTGAAGATTTTTTCGACCAAAATATCGTAATGAAGGGATTCATCGGTTTTGGATGGCTCTGTGTATTGATAATGGCTACCAGCTTCGCTGAAGCCTCATGGACAAAATTCATAGCTCCGCTGTTCGGAAGTTAATCGAAAAAAGGCTGAACTCGATGTGGCTATCAAAATTGAGCGAGACGCAGCGTTTGGCGTTATTGCGCTTGGCTCACAACGTTGTCGTATCAGACGGTTTGCTGGATCCGAACGAGGAGGGCATGCTGGATTACCTGCGCGCCAATATGGGGCTTCACGACGTTCAAGAAATCGAATATCTGGAGCTTGATGGCATCAGTACGATTTTTGACTCTCGGCAATCAAGGATTGTCGCCCTGTTGAACCTACTCAAGGTCAGCTACGCCGATGGCGCCTTTGAAATAGAAGAGGAATGTTTGCTCAAAGAACTTGGCAAAACATTTCAAGTTTCCGATAACGAATTTTTGCTATTAGACAACTGGGTCAAACGGCTGATCAGTCTTGAAGGTGAGGCACTTGCGTTAATGGAACCCTGATCCTAGCGGTTCAGCGCAAGCGCTCTTATCCCTGCACAGCTGTGAACTGGGACTCTAGCATTGCCAACTCACGTTCAACATCGGCTTGATCTGGTTGAAGCGGGGAGCCAGTACGAAATTGGATCCCACACCGGTACGCTTCTTCGAATTTAATACATGAATGGACCACACCGATAACCGGCCCCACTTGAAGCTCGGGAAGCCTGAGAGACAGGGTAATCACGCGATCTTTGGGCAGTGATACGGGCAAGATGAGGGCCAAGCCGTAGCGGTTGAAATTTAAACACTGACCTTGAATACGGGTCAGATAGCCTTTTTTTCTGACCGAAACCAGCAAGCTTTCGCTGGGTAAGCGCTGGAGTCTACGTCGTTCTTGGTGGACCACATTGTGCATGGCTAAAGTCTAACGATTCTATCTATTGAAAAGCGTGACTTGTCCGACAAAACAGCCTCGAAGTATAAAACGTTCAACCTTTACTGCTACCTCGGCGAGCCAGCAACACGCGCTTGGCTTCGTTGAGCTGCTGCGCCAAAACGGCGGAACCGCCTTTGTCCGGGTGAAGTCTCTGCATCAGGCGTTTATGCGCACTGATGACTTCCGCAAGCTCCGGATCGCTGCTTTTTAATCCGAGGATCCCTAGAGCATCTTGCACGCTCATTGTTGACTCAACCACGGCTTGTTTTGAGTTTGTTGGTCTTGAGATTTTGCGCCACAAAGCAAACACAAGAATCGAAACCGCTATAAAAAATAGAATTTTCAAAAGAGCATTACATGTTTATCAGAAGACCGTATGATGCCACGAAGCGGGGCCGGCGAAAGGACTACAGCCTGCCCATAACGTCACAGTTAATGGGGCCTCAGGACGCACACTGGTGGATCAAGTTGAATTGAAACAATGGTTAGATGACTTACGGACTGAGCACCGTGATTTAGATGTCGTGATTAAGTATTTGGTTCAGGGAAGGCATCATGATGGACTGCGCATCCAACGTTTGAAACGACGCAAACTGAAGCTAAAAGACACTATCAGCAAGATCGAAAGCGAACTGATACCGGATCTGGACGCATGATGACATCAGAAAAACCACTTACAGTGGCGATCTCGTCCACTGCACTGTTTGATCTTTCCGCTTCGGATGAACTATATCGTGAAGAGGGACTGGAGGCCTACCGGCGCTATCAAATCGCTGAAGAAGACACGGTTCTAGAGCGAGGAGACGGTTTTCATTTGGTTGAAAAACTGCTAAATATCAATAAGTTGCTAAATAAACCGAGAGTGGAAGTTATACTCCTGTCGCGAAATTCCGCTGACACCGGCATGCGCGTTTTTAACTCGATCCGAGCGTACGATTTAAGCATTACACGCGCCGCCTTCTGCGGAGGGCAATCGCCTTATCGCTACATCAACGCTTTTGGCTGCGATCTATTTTTGTCCACCGTTGCTGAAGATGTGCATCAGGCGCTTGCGCAAAATATTGCTGCTGCGCAGCTATTAGGCCGATATAAAGGCCACGGTGGCGCCACTCAGAATGCTGTGCTACGACTGGCCTTCGACGGCGATGCTGTGTTGTTTTCAGATGAAGCTGAGCAGATATTCCAGTCCGACGGTCTAGCAGCCTTTGCCGCCTCGGAAGCCAGTCGCGCGCAACATCCACTGGGTGGTGGCCCGTTTAAAGCGTTTCTGCGCGCATTGCATGCACTGCAGCAAGAATTTCCCGAGGGTGAGAATCCGATACGAACAGCGTTGGTCACGGCACGTGGTGCACCTGCCCATGAGCGAGTAATTCGCACGCTCAGAGAATGGGATATCCGTCTTGACGAATCTTTATTTCTTGGGGGAATGGATAAAACAGAATTTCTGCGCGCTTTTGAAGCCGATATATTTTTCGATGATCAGTCGGCGCACTGCGAGCGGGCGGCGGAGCATGTAGCTACCGGACATGTACCCCACGGCATCGCCAATCTGCGCTCAGCCACAGGCAATCAGGATAACTGACATCGCACACCAAATAACATCCAGCACCGCATGCTGGTGCATTCCCGCGGGCAACCGGCATTGATTTATATTATTATATAGATGTTTTTAATAACCGAATCGAATTAGTGCCGATTCCAGAGGATGCATGAAATTACAACAACTCAGGTACATTTGGGAAGTCGCACACCACGATCTTAACGTGTCGGCAACTGCACAAAGCCTATTCACGTCCCAGCCAGGCATCAGCAAACAAATAAGATTGCTAGAAGACGAGTTAGGCGTAGAAATTTTTGCCCGCAGCGGTAAACACTTAACTCACGTGACACCGGTTGGGCAGGACATCATCGCCATGGCGGGAAAAATGCTCCGAGAAGCCGGAGCCATTAAGCAAGTGGCGCAGGAATACTCCAATGAAAAGCAGGGCAGTCTGTCGATAGCAACAACTCACACCCAAGCCCGCTATGCACTGCCGGAGATTATCGGTGATTTTCGCAAAGCGTATCCAGAAGTCACCTTGCATATGAATCAAGGCTCACCGGAACAGATCGCTGAACTGGCTGCTGCGGGCCAAACTGATTTTGCCATTGCCACAGAGGGACTGAATCTGTTCAACGAGTTGATCATGATGCCTTGCTATCGTTGGAACAGAGCCGTGGTGGTGCCCAAGGAGCATCCGCTGTGCGCGGAGTCTAAGCTAACCCTTGCCGCGGTGGCTCGCTATCCAATTGTCACCTACGTATTTGGTTTCACCGGACGTTCAAAGCTCGACGACGCGTTTGCAAGGCAAGGACTGGCACCAAATGTCGTGTTTACGGCAACAGATACCGATGTCATTAAAACCTATGTGCGGTTGGGCATCGGCGTAGGCATCATCGCTCAAATGGCTTATGACTGGACGCAAGACAGCGATTTAGTTGCTTTGGATGCCTCACATTTGTTCGAGTCGAGCATTACCCATATTGGCTTCCGCAAGGGCACATTTTTGCGCCGTTACATGCTCGATTTTATGGCCGCATTTGCACCGCATTTAGATGCAGACACCATCAACGCGGCTATTGCCTGCGCCAACCGGGGCGAACGAGATAAATTATTTGACAGCTTTGATCTGCCGAATAAATAGATACAATTTTATTGTTTAACTGGAGGGCTTAGTTTGAATATTTTGTGCCTGGATTTAGAGGGGGTACTCATACCAGAGGTTTGGCAGGCGGTGGCGCAGTCGAGCGGTGTGGACGCGCTGCAAAAAACCACCCGAGACATCCCCGTATATGACGATCTGATGCAGTACCGGCTTAACTTGCTCGCGCAACACGACATCAAAATGTCGGACATCGAGGCACAAATTGATTTGCTAGAACCGTTGCCAGGCGCCAAAGCTTTTCTAGATTGGGCCCGTCGTGAATTTCAGGTCGCAATCATATCCGATACATTTTACGAGTTCGCCGGACCACTGATGGCTAAGCTCGATCAGCCGCTGCTCCTGTGCCATCATCTTGTTGTCGAAAACGATCGCATTGTTGATTATAAAATACGTCAAAAGGATCCTAAGCGGGCTTCGGTGAGAGCATTAAAATCGCTAGATTATAAGGTGCTTGCCGCCGGTGATTCTTTTAACGATGTATCTATGCTGGAGGAGGCTGATCACGGTTTTTTCTTTCAGGCCCCAGCTAATGTCTGCAGTGAATTCCCGCAATATTCGCTCGCAAACAACTATCAAGAATTGCAAGACTTCCTGATACAAGCCGCCGATATTGGCTAGCAATGCGCCTCTACTAAAGGTGAAGCAGACGCAATTCGCGAGCTTCTTTGCCCTGATGCCAACGCTGATCGAAATCCTTTGCTAGGCGCTCGGCGATGGCAGGGGTATTCAGACCAAATGAGCCCTGATAGGACTCAGACAGCTGCCACTGCCTTGTCTGATCTCCACAAACAAAGCAAGTAGCAAGGGCACCCGGGGCTTGGGGAAAAACTCTGATTTTGATTTTTTCATCCAATCTCTGGGCCAAAGCCAGCAATGAATGATCGCGATTGACAACCTGCTTAATATCTAAAATGCCTATACTCAAATGTGCTTGAGGTGCGCTGCGCACAAATTCGGAAAGCGCATCAACCATCGATGGCTGATCAAACAGCTCGCGGTCCAAATCAGGACTATAGATTAACAGTCGACGTCGAGTCGCTTTGACCACTTGTAATAGGGATTCGCGACACTGATCTAGATTGCTCAATGAGGGTGCTTGGGGTCCTGCAGCCACGCGACGCATGGCCACGTGTTCAATGCCGGCCTCTTCAAAGGTATCGCCGTAGGCGACAAATCCACCGCGCTCATAAAACGCTTCGGCATAACGCTGGGCGTGCAGAAACAGCGGATCCAGGCCAAGCCGATGGCCCTCGCGTATGGCTGCTGTGAGCAAACTAGCGCCAATACCTTGTGCACGGTGTTTCTTGAGAACCGCCATCCGGCCAATCTGGCCGGTAGGCAGTAAGCGGGCACAACCCAAATAATCGCCATCGTTATTAATGGCCATGAAATGCGTGCTGGTCTCATCCTGGCCGTCCCATTCTAGCGTTTTGGGAACCCTCTGCTCGATGATAAAAACCTGTTCTCTAATACTTTGCAGCGCCGTTTTATGAGTATTCCACGGGACTTTCAGAACGCTGATTTGCCTAGATTCGAGGCTCATTCGGTTGCCGGCTTATTCAACTATATCTAGCGGCGCGCGTGCTAATTGCGCGGCTACGCCCAGATAGTTGCTCGGCGTCAGCTGCTCCAATTCCGCTTTAGCAGATTCTGGCAACGACAGCTCTGCCAAGATTGAGTGGAACAGATTCTCATCCATCTGCTTGCCGCGAGTGGCCACTTTTAACTTTTCGTAAGGTTCAGCCATGCCATATTTGCGCATGATCGTTTGAACGGGTTCAGCCAAGACCTCCCAACGTGTAGTCAGATCTTTACTTATGGCCTGCGGATTAACCTCCAATCGCGACAATCCTTTGAGCGTTGCTTGATATGCAATCACACAGTGCGCAAAGGCGCTGCCGATATTTCTCAGTACCGTTGAATCAGACAGATCACGCTGCCACCTCGATACCGGCAATTTCATGGCCATATGATCGAGCAAACTATTAGCGACGCCTAAATTACCTTCCGAATTCTCAAAATCGATGGGGTTAATTTTATGTGGCATGGTGGACGACCCCGTTTCACCCTCTACTTTCTGCTGGATGAAATAATCAATAGAAATATATGCCCAAATATCTCGATCAAAATCCAACAAGATTTGGTTGAATCGCATCAGAGCCTGGAATAATTCCGCAAGATAATCATGAGGTTCGATTTGCGTAGTCCAGGGATTGGGTTGGAGTCCAAGCTTCTGGATAAATAAAGCTGACACACTAGGCCAATCGAGCGCCGGATAGGCACTGACATGTGCATTATGGTTGCCGACTGCGCCATTGAATTTAGCCAAAATTTCGCAAGATTCCAATTGCTTGTATTGCCGCAAGAGCCGCGCAGCAACGTTTTTCAATTCTTTACCTAACGTGGTTGGCGACGCAGTTTGGCCGTGCGTTCGAGACAGCATTGCAAGGTCTGCATGTTCTATGGCCCGTGCATCGAGTAGTGTGATCAATTTGTGCATAAGCGGCAGCAAGACCTCCATGCGGGCTGACTTGACCATTAACGCGTAAGCCGTGTTATTAATGTCCTCAGATGTACAGCAAAAATGAACCCATTCCAGCAGAGGTTT
>Ga0209632_10000310_pt1 | contig 51480 bp, 49 predicted proteins | sample COG_10_FD_184754 | JGI IMG/M metagenome (GOLD analysis project Ga0209632, IMG submission 184754) | Pelagic Microbial community sample from North Sea - COGITO 998_met_10 (SPAdes) (version 2) | ecosystem: Environmental > Aquatic > Marine > Neritic zone/Coastal water | place: Helgoland, sampling...
AAAGCCGAAACGTTCGTTTCGGCTTTTCATCTGTACTGAAGACGGGACTTGAACCCGTACGTCCCAAGGGACATTGGATTTTAAGTCCAACGTGTCTACCAATTCCACCACTTCAGCATCTTGGTATGTTTTAAAAAAGTGTCAGAGCGAAAGACGAGATTTGAACTCGCGACCCCCACCTTGGCAAGGTGATGCTCTACCCCTGAGCTACTTTCGCAATTTTTTATTGAACATTCTTTTTACGTTTGTAAAGAGAGGTGCAAATTTAACACAATTCTTAGAATAGCAAAGTTTTTTTAAACTTTTTATCCTCTTTTATTTTTTGTTAGCATCCGCTTTATTTCATTCAATTTCATCAAGGCCTCAACAGGTGTTAACGTGTCAATATCAATGGCTTCGATATCCGATTTTAAAGCTTCTAGCATAGGGTCGTCTAAATTAAAAAAGCTAAGCTGCATCTCGCTGCCCAAGTCTTTAACCTTTTCTGTGAGCGCATCGCTAGAATGAGATTTCTCGAGCTGTTTCAGTATTTTTTCAGCGCGGTGTAAAACTTGTGGGGGCATTCCTGCCATTTTAGCCACATGAATTCCAAAACTGTGGTGGCTACCGCCCTTAACTAAAGTCCGTAAAAACAAGACTGTATCTTTTAATTCTTTGACCGCTACATTGTAGTTTTTAATGCGGTCAAATGTTTCTGTCATTTCGTTTAACTCGTGGTAGTGAGTAGCAAATAAGGTTTTGGCATGCGACGGATGCTCGTGCAAATATTCGCTAATCGCCCACGCAATTGAAATCCCATCATACGTGCTGGTCCCCCGCCCTATTTCGTCTAATAAAATCAAGCTGCGTTCCGACACATTGTTTAGGATAGAGGCCGTTTCATTCATCTCCACCATATAGGTCGATTCGCCCATAGAAATATTATCGCTGGCACCTACCCGTGTAAAAAGCTTATCTATCAAACCAATTCGCGCGCGTGTTGCAGGCACGAAACTTCCTATTTGAGCCAATAGTACAATCAAAGCAGTTTGGCGTAAAATGGCCGACTTACCAGACATATTAGGCCCTGTGATCATGATAATTTGCTGGGTGTCGCGGTCCAAAAACAAGTCGTTGGCGACATAACTTTCCCCCAAGGGTAATTGTTTTTCAATCACAGGGTGTCGCCCTTGTTTGATCTCTAAATCAAAAGAATTGTCAATCTCAGGATAGGTATAATTATTTTGTTTTGCCAGATGTGCAAACGCCCCCAGACAGTCAAGCTGAGCGATGAGTTGTGCGTTTTGTTGTACGTGTAAAATATATGAATGCATCCAAGAAACAAGCTCAGAAAAAAGGGTTTGCTCTATCACTAAGATGCGGTCTTCAGCTCCTAATATTTTAGCTTCATATTCTTTTAATTCTTCTGTGATATAACGCTCGGCATTGACCAACGTTTGCTTGCGGATCCAGGTTGCTGGCACCTTATCTTTATGGGAGTTTCGGACTTCAATATAGTACCCAAACACATTGTTTGAGGCTATTTTTAAAGAGGTAATCCCTGTGGCTGCACTTTCGCGGGCCAGCATTTTATCTAAATAGTCTTTCCCAGAAAACGCAATGGCGCGTAAACTTTCTAATTCTTCAGAAGCTGAAGACGCAATGCTATTTCCTTTTAAAATATTGACTGGTGCCTCCTCGTTTAGGGTGGCTTTAATTTTTTCTCTTAGAGGTTCGCAGCTTTTAATCTGCTCGCCAATGCGTTTTAAATCGGCATTTTTACAATTCGTCGCCAAGGCTTTGATAGGCACAATTGCTTCCAACGAATTTTTTAATTGAACCACTTCGCGTGGATTGACTTTGGCCGTTGCCACCTTGGAGATTAAACGCTCCAAATCCCCAACTTGCTTGATGTAGTTTTGAATTTTATGATGCGTGTCTTCCTGGTCCAAAAAGTACTGCACAACCTCATGACGGGCTTTAATTTTTTCTAGTGATTTGAGGGGCAGTGCTAGCCAGCGCTTTAAGAGACGTCCGCCCATAGGAGATATCGTGTGATCAATCACATCTATCAAAGTGACGGCATTGGCATTGTTGGAATTGTAAAGCTCTAAATTACGAATGGTAAATTTGTCCATCCATACATAGTCGCCTTCCAAAATACGTTCAATGGCCGTAATGTGTTTTAGCTTATGGTGCTGCGTTTCTGCCAAGTAATGCATCACTGCTCCTGAGGCGACAATTCCCTGGGCTAAGCCATCAATTCCAAACCCTTTCAATGTTTTACTTTGAAAATGCTTACAAAGGGTTTCGTTGGCATAATCATCCTGAAACACCCAGTCTTCTAAGTAGAACGTGTGAAAGTGTGCGCCAAAAGCATCCTTAAAAGTCGTTCGTTTTTGTTTCTCAATCAGAACTTCACTTGGATTGAAGTTTTGAAGTAGCTTCCCTATATATTCAGGAGACCCTTGGGCTGTTAAAAACTCACCCGTAGAGACGTCTAAAAAGGCAACGCCTATTGTTTTTCCAAAATAAACAGCTGCTAAAAAATTATTGGATTTGGAGCTTAGGACCTCATCATTTAAAGCCACTCCCGGCGTGACCAACTCCGTCACCCCACGCTTCACAATCGATTTGGTGAGTTTTGGGTCTTCTAGCTGGTCGCAAATCGCTACACGCTCACCTGCTTTTACTAATTTTGGCAAATAGGTGTTGAGTGAATGGTGTGGAAACCCTGCTAATTCGGTCTCGCTTTCACTTCCTGCGCCTCTTTTTGTTAAGATAATATCTAATATCTTAGACGCCTTAACCGCATCACTTCCAAAAGTTTCATAGAAGTCGCCCACACGAAATAACAACAACGCATCTGGGTACTTGACCTTGATCGCATTGTATTGCTTCATTAAAGGAGTGACTTTCTTAGTTTTGTTGGCCAATGGGTTTTTGATTTTTATGCCTTACTTTTGTGTGGAAGTAAGATTGCTAAAGTAATTAAATTTAGCCTTTTTATAAAACCTTAATTATTAAGATTTAAAAGTAAGATGCGAAAGTTAGAAAATAGCGAATTAGATCGCCTGTCAGTCGATGGGTTTAAGGCCGTTACCAAAACGCCCCTCATTGTGATTCTTGACAACATCCGAAGTTTAAATAACATTGGAAGTGTGTTTAGAACAAGTGATGCCTTTCGAATTGAAAAAATATACCTCTGCGGCATCACCGCAACACCCCCCCACAAAGACATTCAAAAAACAGCCTTGGGAAGTACGGAGTCTGTAAATTGGGACTATGCTGAAAGCACCCTCGAACTGGTAAAAAAATTGCAGTCAAAGGACATCCAAGTCCTGTCCATTGAGCAAGCCGAAAAGGCCACCATGCTTCATAAATTTACACCAAAAAAAAACCAAACGTATGCCCTTGTTTTTGGCAATGAGGTCAAAGGGGTTTCACAAGAAGTGGTCAGTCTTAGCGATCAAGTTATTGAAATTCCTCAGTATGGCACCAAGCACTCTTTGAATATTGCCGTGAGTTGTGGAGTGGTCCTTTGGGATGTGTTTAGCAAATTACGCTAAGAACAAATCTGCTCTAAAATCCAAAGATAGTCAATGCGGTTTTTTATAAAATCTCTGTTGGAGATGTCAATAATTTTGACGTTAAATTCAGGATGGTTTTTTATAAACTCTAAATACCCTGCGTTTATTTTTTCCAAATAACTAGACGCAATGGTTTGTTCGTAGTCACGCCCTCTAAGTTTGATGTTTTCCTGTAAACGTTCGGTGTTTTGATAGAGATAGATATACATGTCTGGCCTGGCAATGTCCTTGTAAACCTGATAAAACAGTTTTCTGTACAGCATAAACTCCTCTTCACTCAAAGTGATTTTTGAGAAAATAAGCGATTTAAACACGTCGTAATCACTCACAATAAAATCACTAAACAAATCTAATTGCGACAAGTCGTCCGAAATCTGTTGATACCGATCTGCCAAAAAAGACATTTCCAGCGTAAAAGCATAGCGGGTCGCATCTTCATAAAATTTTGGCAAAAAAGGATTATCAGCAAACCGCTCGAGAATTTTTTTAGCTTTAAAGTCGTTAGACATCATATGAGCCAAACTTGTTTTTCCGGCGCCTATATTCCCCTCAACAGCGATGAAATTATAGGTTGAGAAATCAAAAGTCTCAATTGGATTAATCAGGCCGTCATTTAAAGGAGTTAAGACACTTTTATCTTCGCAGATAGCTAATAAAGCCGCTATGGTTTTGTTTAAAACAGGATGCACAAAATCAGGGGCAATGTCTACCAAAGGCTGAAGAACAAAAAGACGCTCATGGCCTCTAGGGTGTGGTAATTCTAGGTGCTCAGATTTTGAAATTAAAGACCCATAAAATAAAAGGTCTAGATCAATTGTTCTAGAGTGGTAGTGACCATCATTATGACGTACACGTCCTAAGGTCGTTTCAATAGCCAATAATTTTGCTAATACTTGGGGCGCATCGAGCTGAGTCATGACTTTCAAGCACCCATTTATAAAGTCATTGCCCTCGAAACCCAAGGCAGGTGTTTGATAAAGCGTCGATATTTGATGAATACTACCGACTTGTGTATGAATGGCATCTATAGCTGCTTGCAGGTGATTTAGGGTATCGCCTGTGTTGCTTCCAATGCCTATTAAAACGGTTTGTCCTTGCGTCATATGAAGTAGCAAAATAAGTAAAAGAAAAATTAATATTATATCTTTACGTGAAAATTTATTGACAATTTTTATGACACTAAGAGACAAGGCTTTAGCCCAACGTATTTATTTACTCCTCGGCATTTTGTTTGTCACTTCTTTAGTAGTGTCAAATCTAATTTTTAAAAAATTCTTTTACTTCTACCCTATTGAAACGCCCGTTTTTGGCGTTAAATTATTTGAAATTTCTGTGGGAATTCTCCCCTATCCCATCACTTTTTTAATTACGGATTTGATCAGTGAAATTTACGGAAAACGCAAGGCAAATGAAGTCGTTGTTGGTGGCGTCATCGCCTCCTTCTTTGCCATGGGAATTATTTATGTCGCAGCAAGTGTCCCCGCAACCGATTGGTCGCCAGTATCTGATGGCGTGTTTGCAACCGTATTTGGCAGTACAGGGGTGGCTGTATTAGCAAGTATGTTAGCCTATTTATTTGCGCAGTTTATAGACATTCAGATTTATCATTATTGGAAACGTCTCACAAAAGGGAAACACCTTTGGTTGAGAAATAATTGTTCTACCTTTTTATCTCAACTTGTGGATACAGCAACAGTCCTTCTCCTCCTTTGTTTATTTGGAGAAATTTCATGGGAGTTGTTTTCAGGGTTGCTTGTGGCGGGCGTGGCCTTCAAAATGTTAATAGCAGCCTTTGACACGCCCTTTTTATACTTGGGTGTATTTTTGTTTAGAAAACGATTTAAGTTAGGGGTTAATGAGGAAATTAAAATTGACTAAGATACGTCCAGCCCAATAACCAAGCCTTCATTACTTCGGACATTAAAAACGGTGTTGTCTTCAAAAATAAGATACTGCCCCTTGATGCCTTTAAGAACTCCCGAATAGACCGGTGTTTTACTAAGGTTTAAACTTTTGGGTTTCTCAGGGTGTTGGTGCACTGGAAATTCTATTGCAAGTGGTTTTTGATTTGCTAAAAAATAAGACTTCGTTTCTTCAGGGATATGCACCAACAAACGCTGTCTCCAGTCTTCTAAACTTTCGTCCACAGCGGTGCCTTTGAGCATTTCTCGCCAATTGGTTTTGTCACTCACGTATTTTTTAAGAGCCACTTCTGTGACCCCTGCCAAGTAGCGGTTAGGGACTTCCACAATTTCCAATGCTTCCTTAGCGCCTTGATCAATCCAGCGTGTAGGTACCTGCGTTTTTCGAGTCACTCCAACTTTTACATTACTGGAGTTTGCTAGGTACACAATATGGGGTTGTAACTGAACACGCTTTTCATAGTCCAAGTCACGGTCTTCTATATTAAGGTGTGCTTTGCTTAACTCTGGCCGCATGATCCAATCGGCTGCCTGAGGCAATTCGAAAAAACAAGATTTACAAAATCCTTGTCTAAAAATAGGTGCTTCAATGCTACAATTCAAACATTGGTATTTTATAAAAGTGACTGTCAGCGTTTTGTTCAACAACTGATTCATGTTTAGGACGTCATTTTCTAGCACTAAAAAATAGTGAATAGGGTTGGAAAATTCCGTTTCCATTTTAGTTAAAACACCTTGGTACAGCATTAGCAGATTTTTATTACATTTATCACTGTAAATATATACAAATATATGGCAATCCCCTTAGTAAATTCTGTAGCGTCATGGTTTTTAAAGAAACGATTTCATCAAATTGATTTGTTTCTCAAATATCCGCATGAAGTTCAAAATGAACTACTTATGAGCCTGTTGTCTGTGTCTAAAGACACTGAAATTGGAAAAACTTATGATTTTAGGACAATCCGCACTTACCGCGAATTTGCTCAACGTGTTCCTGTGTCAAGCTATGAAGATTATCAAAATTTAATTGAACGCTCTAGAAAAGGAGAGAAAAATATATTTTGGCCAAAGCCTATAAAGTGGTTTGCAAAATCGAGCGGCACGACCAATGCCAAAAGTAAATTTATTCCTGTCAGTACAGACTCCCTAGAAGATTGTCATTATGCGGCTGGAAAAGATTTGCTTTGCATGTATTTAAACAACAATGAAAACTCGGCTCTATTTAACGGGAAAAACTTACGCCTCGGTGGAAGTAAAGAGTTGTATGAAGAAAACGGAACTACTTTTGGCGATTTATCGGCTATCTTAATCGACAACATGCCCTTCTGGGCTGAATTTAGCAGCACTCCAGGAAATAAAGTCTCGCTAATGAGTGACTGGGAATATAAAATGCAAGCCATCGTTAACGAAACTGTGAATGAAAATGTAACGAGCCTCGCAGGAGTTCCCTCATGGATGTTAGTCTTGCTAAATAATGTACTTGAAAGCACGGGAAATAAAACTATTTTGGATGTTTGGCCCAACCTAGAGGTCTACTTCCATGGCGGGGTTAGTTTTCTTCCTTATGTGGATCAATACAAGTCTATGATTCCTTCAAAATCCTTTAAGTATTATGAAATTTATAATGCTTCTGAAGGCTTTTTTGCCATTCAAGATAAGAATCATTCCAATGAGCTTTTGCTCATGTTAGATTATGGAATCTTTTATGAGTTTATTCCTATGCAAACACATGGAACACCAACCGAAACATTACTTCCTTTATCAGAAGTGAAAAAAGGGGTAAACTATGCTATTGTAATAACAACTAATGCGGGTCTTTGGCGCTATAAAATCGGAGACACTATAATGTTTACCTGCACTGCTCCCTACCGTATAAAAGTAACAGGAAGAACTAAACATTTTATCAATGTGTTTGGGGAAGAGCTTATTATTGAAAATACAGATAAAGCCTTAAAAATTGTGGCGAAGAAAACCAACAGTGAAATTGTTGACTATACAGTAGCACCCATATTTATGGAGGGAAAATCTAAAGGAGCACACGAATGGATTATTGAGTTTAAAACCCCGCCAAAGGACCTTAACTATTTTGGAGCGCTTTTGGATAATTCATTGAAATCATTAAACTCTGATTACGAATCAAAACGCTATAACAACATCACCTTAGATAAGCCTAAAATTCACGCTGCAAAAGAAGGCTTGTTTTATGAGTGGATGAAGCGCAACAACAAGCTAGGTGGACAACATAAGGTCCCTAGACTGTCTAACTCTCGTCAATTTTTGGAAGCCCTTTTAAAAATAGACTAAGAAACAGCCTTAAGACGTTTTAGCTCGGTTCTGGTCAAGTGTTTTTGTGCATAGGCTTTATCGACAACCAAGGCTGTATCGTCAGTGCTTGGCATCACAAACATGGCATCGGTTAAAATCTCTTCACACAACGATCGAAGTCCTCGGGCACCAAGTTTATAATCAATTGCCTTTTTGACAATAAAATCCAATGCATCGTCTTCAAATGAAAGCGCTATTTCGTCCATTTCAAAGAGTTTTTTATACTGCTTAACGATGGCATTTTTTGGTTCGGTAAGAATCGCTCTTAGGGTTGCTTCATCTAAAGGATTCATGTAAGTCAAAACAGGTAATCGTCCTAAAATTTCAGGGATCAAACCAAAATCTTTTAGATCTTTAGGAATAATATATTGCAATAGATTATCCTTATCAACTTGCTCCTCTTCGTGTGAAGCTTTGTAGCCAATGGCAGACATGTTGAGTCGTTTTGATATATGTCGGTTGATCCCATCAAAGGCCCCTCCGGCAATAAATAATATGTTTTCAGTATTGACTTCTATAAATTTCTGATCCGGATGCTTACGACCTCCTTTTGGCGGTACATTAACAACGGTTCCTTCAAGCAATTTTAAAAGGGCCTGCTGAACCCCTTCACCAGAAACATCTCTTGTAATAGAAGGGTTGTCACTTTTACGTGCAATTTTGTCTATTTCGTCAATAAACACAATTCCGCGTTCTGCTTTTTCTTGATCGTAATCTGCTGCTTGAAGCAGACGAGTTAGCATGCTTTCAACGTCTTCACCTACATAGCCCGCTTCGGTTAGTACCGTCGCATCAACAATTGCTAGTGGCACGTTTAACATTTTTGCAATGGTTTTAGCCATCAGGGTCTTTCCTGTCCCTGTTTGCCCAACCATAATGATATTACTTTTTTGAATTTCAATATCGTCTTCAGAAGTGGTTTGTAACAATCGTTTGTAGTGATTGTAAACAGCCACAGACATTACTTTTTTGGTTTGTTCTTGACCAATAATATAGTCATCTAAAAAAGCTTTAATTTCTTGGGGCTTCTTAAGCATGACATCGGATGAGAAATCATCGCCTTTACTCTGCTTAGATTCTTCAACAACAATCCCGTTGGCTTGCTCGATACAGCGATCGCATATGTGTGCGTCTATTCCTGCAATAAGTAAATTGGTGTCGGCTTTTTTCTTGCCACAAAATGAACAGTCTAATTCTTCTTTTGCCATAACTAATTTGGGGGGTGTTTAGCTTCTAGATAATATTTCATCAATCATTCCGTATTCCAGTGCTTTATCAGATTTCATCCAATAATCACGATCACTATCTTTATACACTTTGTCATAATCTTGACCTGAGTGCTTACTTATGATTTTGTAAAGTTCTTCTTTGAGAATCAAAATTTCGCGAGCAGTAATTTCAATATCACTTGCTTGACCTTGGGCCCCACCTAATGGCTGGTGAATCATCACTCTTGAGTGGGTCAATCCACTACGCTTTCCTTTCGCGCCTGCGCACAATAGTACAGCTCCCATTGAAGCAGCCATTCCCGTACAAATTGTAGCAACATCAGGCTTAATAAGTTGCATGGTATCGTATATTCCTAGGCCAGCATACACACTACCCCCTGGAGAATTAATATATATCTGTATGTCTTTAGTCGCATCTGTACTTTCTAAAAACAATAATTGAGCTTGAATGATATTAGCAACTTGGTCGTTAATAGCAGTTCCCATAAAAATAATGCGATCCATCATTAGCCGAGAAAATACATCAAAAACAGCGACGTTCATCTGGCGCTCTTCAATAATATTTGGCGTCAATCCCATAGGGGTCATGCTGCTTACTATTTTGTCATAATAAAGGCTGCTAATCCCTTGATCGTTAATGGCAAATTTTTTGAATTCATTTCCGTAATCCATGCTAATTTTTTTTGATTTTAATAATGTAAATATAAAACTATTACTAGTTTAAAACTTTGTTTAAAGGTATAAAAAAAACACTTCTTTGGAAGTGTTTTTTTTAGTTAATTATTTACAAGTATTACTTCCCTTGAACCTCTTTAACGAAGGCTTCGTAGGCTAGCTTTTTATCTTTAAAGCTTACACTTTCTTTATAAAAATCTAGTAATTTTTGACTTGTTAATTGCTCAGAAATACGCTTCACTTCTTCTTGGTTTGAAAGTACGCGTGCAACAATATCTTCAATTTCTTTTTCTGTTGGGTTCATCTGACCAAATTGAGCCATTTGAGTTTTTATCATTTCTGAAGTAAACGCTTTTAAATCCTCAAAGTTAACTTGGAGATTGTTTTCCACGATAAGCTTGCTCTCAATTAACTGGTAGCGCATGCTTTTTTCAGACTTTTCATATTCATCGTTGGCTTGAGCGGCATCTAACTTTTCTTCTCCGGCCGTTTGAATCCACTTTTTAAGAAATTGAGCTGGCAAATCAAACTTGGTATTTTCTACCAAGTATTCCGTCACATCATTTAAGAATTTTTGATCTGCTTGTTGAACGAATTGTTTTTCAGCATCCTCAGTAATTTTTGCTCTTAACTCTGTTACAGATTTTACTGTTCCTTCACCAAATAACTTGTCAAAAAGCTCCTGATCTAGTTCAGCATTTTCTCTAGAATTAACCTCGCTTATCGTAAAAGTGACCTCAACATCAAGCCCATGCGCTGTGTCGTGATCTACTTTTAGGTAAGTCGTCAAATCGTGTGAATCTTTAAATAAACCTTTCGTTTTAAGCGTCAATACATCATCGACTTTCGCTGCTGTAAAAGCACTAAGGTTAGACTTCCCTTTTAGCTTGTCTAATGTGAAGGTCGCTGTCGACTCAATCCCTTCTGAGTCGTTAAAAAAGACGCCCGTAACCTCATCGTCTTTCTCAATCACTGTTTTGGGAGTCAGTTTTCCGTATTGCTTTTGAATGTTGTCCAATTGGTCATCAATCATTTTTTTATCAGCAGTAATCGTGTATTTAGTAAGTGCTTTTTTGGCCTTTAGTTTAATGTCAAACTGTGGGCTTAGTCCTATTTCAAATTCAAAAGAAAAATCTTCAGCATCCCAGTCCATCTCCTCCTGAAATTTTGGTAATGGAGACCCTAAAACGTCTAGCTTCTCATCTGTTAAATACTTCCCTAAGGACTCCTGAAGCATTTTATTAACCTCATCAGCTAAAATAGCTTTTCCGTGCTGCTTTTTAACAAGACCCATTGGAACTTGTCCTTTTCTAAAGCCAGGAATGTTGGCAGATTTACGGTAATCAGTTAAAATTTTCTCTACTTTTTCAGAATAATCAGCTTTCGTGATTTCTATCTTAACAACAGCGTTTAGCTTGTCAATACTTTCTCTAGTAATATTCATTGTAATGAAATAAAAATTGGGTGGCAAAAATACAATATTTTTAATGCCTTACAAACATTTTTAACCTTATGTGTTTCAAGCGATAAACGACCGAACGCATTCATAGAAATCTACAGGATTCTCGGCATGTAGCCAGTGCCCTGCATTTGCAATTGTTTTAATAGAAGCCTTTGGGAATTGAGACCTGATAAAACCCTCATCTTGAAGTGAAATATATTCAGATTTATCTCCTCTCAAAAATAAACACTCTTTGACATAACTTAACGAGGGGGCTAAGGCTTCTCCAACCTCTGAAACATGAACTTTTAGAGCTGGCAAATTAATTCGCAGACCTAAAACTCCTGTAGATACCCAATATATATTTTTTAATAAAAATTGTCGTATTCCCGCTTCTTGAACATAGTAAGAAAGCTGTGAATCCGCTTCTTTTCTTGTGTTTATTGTTTGAAAATCAAGGGAAGTTAAGCCCTCTAAAATTGCCTGATGATGAACAGGATAGAATTTTGGTGTAATATCAGCTATGATTAATTTTGAAACTAGTTGGGGGTAAAGTGCGGCAAAAAGCATGGCCGTTTTTCCACCCATAGAATGCCCCAAAAGAATACAGTCTTTTAAGTCATAGTGTTGGCAATAGATCAAAAGATCCGAAGCTAATGCTTCATAATTAAATTCAGTATCATGAAAACTTCTTCCGTGGTTCCGTTGATCAACGAGGTGCAACTCAAAGCCTAAAACAGAAAATTGTTTGGCAAGAGTTTTCCAATTGTCACCCATCCCTAAAAACCCGTGAAGTATTATAAACGGCTGACCTTCGCCAATTATGTTTGAGTGTAAGAGCATTATTTTAACTTATTCAAATACATGTTTATGACATTGTCTATTCCTAAGTACAAACTTTCAGAAATAAGAGCATGCCCAATAGACACTTCTAATAACCCTAGTACATGTTGTTTAAAAAATTGAATGTTATCTAACGACAAGTCATGACCAGCATTAAGTCCAAGGTCTATTTGCATTGCATGTTCTGCACACTCAGAGTAAGGGATTACAGCTTTTTTATTGCCTAGAGAAAATTGATGTGCAAAAGCTTCTGTGTAAAGTTCAATCCTGTCAGCTCCTATAGCTTTAGCTCCTTCAACTTGTTTGACACTGGGATCTAAAAACACTGAAGTTCGTATGGCATTTTGCTTAAACTCTTGTATAATTTCTGTCAAAAACCCTTTGTGCTTTATGGTATCCCAGCCGGCGTTAGAGGTGATGGCATTTTCGGCATCTGGGACTAGAGTTACTTGAGTGGGTTTGATTTTTAAAACCATTTCAATAAACTCTGGAATTGGATTGCCTTCAATATTATACTCGGTATAAACTACTGGCTTTAGATCGTAGGCATCTTGATAACGAATATGTCGTTGGTCTGGTCGTGGATGGATTGTGACGCCTTGGGCTCCAAATTCCTGTACATCTTTTGCAAACTGCACCACATTAGGAGTATCGCCACCTCTAGAGTTTCTCAGGGTAGCAATCTTATTGATGTTAACGCTTAACTTGGTCATTAAAAAATAAATTTGAAACAAAAATACAAAGTAGTTTACGCTTAAAGTATATTATTTTTGATTAATTTGCATCTAGATTAAAAACGCGCTCATGTCTTTAAATCAATTTATAATAAACGACCTAACTCCCACAAGCCCAGACACGCTTATTGGGGAGCTTCAAGACGTTTTTAAACGCCTTACCTATTCGCATATTCCAGTTTTGAAAGAAGGAGTTTACATGGGCTGTTTGTCCGAAACAGATGTGTTCTGTTTTGAGTCATCAGAAAAAGTTACAGACGTTTTTTATGCTATTGAAGGCTTTTATGTTCGAGATTCAAGCATGTGGCTTACTGTTTTAGAAGTATTTGCCGAAAATGACAGTAATATAATGCCCGTCCTAGATGCTGATAACAATTACCTAGGCTATTATCAACTAAATGATATTATTTCGATGTTTAATCATACGCCTTTTTTTTCTGAACCTGGGGGAATTGTCGTCATTGAAAAGAGTTGTAATGATTATTCATTTAGCGAATTAAGTCAAATTATAGAGTCCAATAACGCGAAGATGTTAGGGGCATTCGTGTCAAAAACAGAAAATGAATTAACTCAAATTACCGTTAAAATTGGGAGCAGCGGGCTATCTGGGGTATTTCAAGCTTTTAGACGATATGGATATACGGTCGTTTCTGGGCATGAAGACGATGGGTTTTTGCAAACTCTTAAAGAACGTTCTGCCTATTTAAATAACTATTTAAATCAATAAAGTGATAAACGCAACTCAAATGAAAATAGCTGTTTATGGGCCACTTTGCAACGAGCGCTCAAAAAGCACAATCAAAGTTCTGATTAAGTATTTAAAAAATCGAAATGCGGATGTATTTTTTGAAAAAAACTTTTATGAATCTATCGTAACAGATTCTAACATAGAAATTGAATCATTTCAGTTTGAAACTTTTCAAAGCTTAGACACTTCTTTTGACCTATTGATCAGTGTTGGAGGGGATGGAACCATTTTAAGAGCCATAACGTATGTGAAAAACTTAAACATTCCAATCGTAGGGATCAATACGGGCAGGCTAGGGTTTTTAGCTACTATTCCAATGACTACCGTAGAAAAGGCCCTAGACGAAATTTTTGAGGGTAATTACAAAATTTCTAAACGGAGTTTGTTATCGATAACTATTGAAGGAGATCAAAATGAATCTGAGTTAAACTTTGCATTGAACGAAATATCCGTAAGCAGAAAAAACACAACCTCAATGATTTCTGTTGAAACTTGGTTAGATGATGAATATCTAACTTCCTACTGGGCAGATGGACTAATTGTCTCTACGCCCACAGGATCAACTGGGTACTCGTTGAGTTGTGGGGGACCCGTGATTATGCCAGAATCGGATAGTTTGGTGTTAACCCCCATCGCTCCTCACAATTTAAATGCACGCCCCTTAGTGATCTCAAACAACAAAATTATAAAACTTAAAGTTAGTGGCCGGGAGCAAGAGCACTTGGTGTCTTTGGATTCAAGGATAAAAACACTTAAAAACAACACAACAATTACCATTCAAAAAGCGCCTTTTAACATACAAATGATAGAACTAAAAGATAAGCGGTTCATTGAAACCTTAAGAAAAAAATTACTATGGGGAGCAGATCAAAGAAATTGAACAATATTTAGATAGATATAAAGTTTATAAATTAGCCTATGAACAAATTATATGGAGGATAGATAGGTAATTTACTATATTTGCAAGCTTTTATGTCTCAATGAAAACAATTTTAACAACTATATGTGCTCTTTTTATTTCTGGTTTGGGGTTTTCTCAGATTTATGAAATAGGTGGCTTTTTTGGGGGAAGTAATTTCATTGGGGATGTAGGTTCTTCTAAATTCATAAATCCAAATAAATTAGCCTTGGGAGGCATTTTCAAATGGAACCGAAGCCCCAGACATTCCTACAGAGCATCCTTAATACACACAACACTGTTTGCAGAAGACAGGCTTTCTGATGACCCTAAAAGGATACAAAGAGACTATCATTTTAAAGCGACAGTGTTAGAAGCGTCGATGGGGCTGGAATTTAATTTTTTTGATTTTGACTTACACTCAGGAACATTCCTGGCAACTCCTTACATATCTACAGGGATAAGCATGGCTTACCATCCTAACTTTTACTTTAACAACAACAAACTCGTTGATGAGAAAACAAGTAGTTTTGCGATAGGAATTCCAATGACATTAGGATTTAAAGCAACCATTACAGAAAGTATTATCGTGGCTGTTGAAGTAGGGGCTCGCTATACCTTTTCTGACGAAATAGACGGTAGTGAGCCTAATGCAAAAGAGCTAAAAGAAATTGTTCGATTTGGAAATTTTAATAACAACGACTGGTATGTATTTAGTGGATTAACACTAACTTACACCTTTGGAAGAAAACCCTGCTATTGTAACTTTTGACTATGAGCCTAAAAAAGAGTATTGAATTACAAAACCTCCCGAAGCACATTGCTATTATAATGGACGGAAACGGGCGCTGGGCAAAAGAAAAAGGCTTTATGAGGGTTTTTGGTCACGAGAACGGAACTAAATCTGTTCGGACAACTGTAGAAACTTGTGTAGATTTGGGAGTGGAAAACTTAACGCTTTACGCTTTTTCTACCGAGAACTGGAATCGTCCTAAGCTGGAGGTTAAAACATTAATGCAACTTTTGATATCTTCTTTGAAAAAAGAAATGGATACAATGCAAAAAAACTCAGTTAAGTTAAATGCAATTGGAAACTTGGAGCACCTGCCTAAAACGGTTCAAGACGAACTCCTTCAAGTAATTGACGCTACCAAACAAAATAGTAGAATGACTTTAACGCTTGCATTAAGCTACGGTTCCAGAGATGAAATTGTAAACGCTACAAGACAAATATGCGAAAAAGTTAAAAATAATATAATTTCGATAGAAAAAATTGACGATGCGCTATTAAATCAGCATCTTTACACACAAAATTTACCAGATGTAGATTTATTAATAAGGACAAGTGGTGAAAAACGCATCAGTAATTTTTTGTTATGGCAAATTGCTTACGCAGAATTATATTTTACAGATGTTTACTGGCCAGATTTTCAAAACGAGGATCTATACGAGGCCATCATAAATTATCAAAAAAGAGAAAGACGATTTGGAAAAACAAGTGATCAGCTTAAATAAAAAAGCTTCAAAATATATAAATAAACTGCTCTACTTATTCTTATTCATGAGTAGTCTTGCTGTTATTTCTCAAGAAAAAAAACCTGTAATAACGGATTTTAAAATCGCTGATATTTCTGTAAGTGGAGAAACTGTTTATGGAGCTGAAACAATCATCACCTATTCAGGCTTGAAAAAGGGGGAAATCATCAAAACGGAAGGTGGGACAAAAGTAAGTGCCGCAATTAAAAAATTATGGGATTCTAATCTTTTTAGTAGTATAGAAGTGTATGTCAGTAAAATAATTGGGGGCGATGTGTATTTGGAAATTGCTTTAAATGATTTACCCGAACTAAATGACATCAAAGTTGTTGGAATTAAAAAAGGAAAAATCAAAGAGATTATAAAAGAAAATAAACTTAACAAGGGGGTTAAGGTTACGGAAAACTTAATTACTACTACTAAAAACTATTTAGAAAGCAAATACCGTAAACTTGGATTTCTAAACACAAAGACAATCATCACAACTACTAAAGTGACCGATTCCGTTAAAAAAACAAGGGTTAACATGCTCGTTAAAATTGATAGAGGATCAAAGATTAAAGTACAAAATATTGAGTTTGTAGGAGCCGAAAAAATTAGTGATGTGAAACTTCGCAAAACAATGAAAAATACGAAACAGAAAAACCTGTTCCGTATATTCAAACGTTCCAAATACATAAAAGCTGATTACTCAGAAGACTTACTAAGTGTCATTGACAAGTACAAAGAGAAGGGCTACAGAGACGCAAGAATCGTTTCCGACACATTGGTCAAAAACAACAACAATACAATCTCTTTAAAAATTGATGTTGAGGAAGGTGAAAAATACTATTATGGCGCTGTAAGGTTTTTAGGAAACACAATATACTCAGACGAACAACTTAACCAAGTTTTAAAAATTCAAAAAGGAGACACTTATAATGGCGTTGAATTAGAAAAAAGGATCGCAGATAATTCAGATCCCGATGCATTTGATTTGACAAATTTATATCAAAATAACGGCTACCTGTTTTCAACAATTACACCAGTTGAAGTCAGTACTGACGGGAATATAATTGATATGGAGATTAGGGTAACGGAAGGAAAACCTGCATATTTTAAAAATATTACTGTTTCTGGAAATGATAAAACAAATGATCACGCTATTTACAGGAATCTAAGAACACGCCCTGGACAATTGTATAGTAAAAAAAATATTGTAAGAACCATTAGGGAACTTGGCCAACTGCCATTTTTCGACGCCCAACAAATTTCTCCAGACATTAAAAATGTAAATCCAACAGATGGAACTTTGGATGTGGAATATTCTGTTGTTGAAAAAGGATCAAGCCAAATAGAACTTCAAGGCGGATACGGGGGCGGAGGGTTTATAGGGACCCTAGGGCTGTCATTTAATAATTTTGCTGTAAAAGATATATTAAAAAAAGAGGCTTATAAACCATTTCCGATGGGAGATGGACAGAGTTTAGCGCTTCGTGCCCAGGCTAGTCGGTTTTATCAAACCTTTAGTTTTTCGTTTACTGAGCCTTGGTTAGGCGGAAAGAAGCCCGTGCAATTTTCATCTTCTATTTCTCAAACGAAACAATTTTTGTACAACCCTGCAACAAGAGACGCGGACAAGAGCAGGAACTTTAATATTACAGGGCTGACCCTGGGAATTGCAAAAAAACTATCTGTACCAGATGACTATTTTGTTCTCTCCCAAGCAATAAGTTTTCAATATTATGACCTTAACAATTACAACACGGGGTTATTTACATTTGGTAATGGAAACTCAAATAACTTAGCGTACACTGTTGGATTGAGTAGAAACAACACATTCAATGATCCAATATATCCTATTGGTGGATCAAGCTTTAGCTTATCCACAAAATTTAGCTTTCCTTATTCAGCAGTTAGCGATGTAGATTATACAGACCTAAAAAATGAAAGGGATGCTCAGTATGACATTCTTGCTCAATATGCTAACAGCACCGCTCCAGAAGATGTTGAAATACGAAATACTGCTTCAGAACGAATTGGAGAAATTGACCAATTAAGATTTAAGTGGTTAGAGTTTTATAAAGTCAAATTTAAGGGAGAATGGTACACTAAAATTGTTGGAAATTTAGTACTTAAGCCTACATTTGAATTTGGATTCTTAGGGGCTTATAATAATGATCGTGGAGTCATTCCTTTTGAACGGTTTTTCTTAGGAGGAGATGGACTGGGCACGTACAGTTTAGATGGTAGGGAGGCTATTGCGTTGAGAGGCTATCCTAACCAATCACTGTCAAGCCAAGATGGAGGGTCAATATATAATAAATTCTCATTAGAACTAAGACACCCTATTACGCTCGCTCAGCAGACAAAAATATTTGCACTTGCTTTCTTGGAAGGAGGTAATTCATATAACGATTTTAAGGACTTTAACCCGTTTAACATTAAAAGATCCGCAGGAATCGGCTTACGTATTTTCATGCCAGCATTCGGACTGTTAGGAATTGATTTTGGTCATGGTTTCGATCCATTACCCGGTGATGTTCAAAAAAGTGGATGGCAAACCCACTTTATTATAGGCCAACAATTTTAATATTAGGGTACTAAATCCCAGAGTAAAATAAATGAAACGCATAGAGTTGAAATTTTTTAATATTTATTTCGTTAATTTGATAAATAGATGTCTATTTCAACCACTTGAAAACCATTTGAAAATGAATTCATTAAATTTAAAATCAAAAACAAAAAAGCGTTTTAACAGCTTTGGCCTGATCATCATAATTTGTTTGATTGGTTCATCTTTGAATGCTCAAAAAAGCGTTAGGATAGGTTATATTGATACCGAATATGTTTTAGAAAATATTAATGAATATTCTATTGCAAACACACAATTAGATGCTAAAGTCAATCAATGGAAATTAGAGATTGAACAACGCTTGACAGAATTAGAAGATGAGAAGAAAAAACTCACCAATGAGCGCATTTTACTAACAAATGAACTCATTTCAGAACGCGAAGAAGACCTTCAGATAATAGAAAACGAAATTATAGATTATCAGCAAAAAAGGTTTGGTCCAGGGGGAGATCTCATGATCCAAAAGCAACAATTAATTCAACCTATACAAGATCAAATTTTTGCGGCTGTCCAAGAAATCGCAAGTTCTAAAAAATATGACTTTATTTTTGACAAGTCAGCAGATGTTGTTATGCTGTATTCTGCAGACAGATATGACATAAGTGAACGAGTATTAAGAACTATAAATAGAACTTCGAAAAGAACACAAGCTGAAACTAAAAAAGAACGTAAAGAAGCAGAAGAAGAAGAGACTATTGTTGAGGAAGATTCTGGTAAAAGTGATCGACAAAAAATCTTAGATGCACGAAAAGCAGAGCGAGAAGCGCTACTAGAAAAAAAGCGTCAAGGACAGCTAGAGGCCAAAGAAGCTAGGAAAAAAGCGTTGGAGGCAAAAAAACAAAAAAAATTAGAGGATCGCGCTAAGGCAAAAGAAAGAAAAACTAAATCTTCGTCAGGAACCACTGTTGAAGAAAATAATAAAGAATCCTCAGCTGGAAATAAATTAACTGCTAAAGAAGAACGCACGAGAGAAATTGAGGCTAGGAAAAAAGAACGAGAAGCACTACTAGAAAAAAAGCGTCAAGAACAACTAGAAATTAAAGAGGCTAGGAAAAAGAACCTTGAGGTTAAGAAACAAAAACAGTTAGAAAACCGTACTAAGGAAACAAATGAAAAAACTAACTCTTCATCACAAACCACTGTTGAAGAAAATAATAAAGAATCCTTAACAGAAAAAAAACTATCTGCTAAAGAGCAACGCAAAAAAGATCTAGAAGAACGAAAGAAAGCCTTGAAGGAAAAGAAAAAAAGACAACTAGAAGAACGTAAAGCTAGAGCAGAAGAACAAAAAAGAAAAAGAGACAGTATCAAGAATAATAAATAAACAATAAACACAATTCAAAATGAAACATTTAAAATCAATTCTATTTGCAACTACTTTATTTTTTGCAACTACTTTTACAACTCAAGCACAAAGCAAAGTAGCACATATAAATACTCAGGAGTTAGTGATGGCTATGCCAGAAATGCAAAACGCGTCTTCAGAGTTAGAAAAACTTTCTAAAACTTACCAAGAAGAAATCAAAAGCCAGGTTAGTGCAATGGAATCCGTTCGTGAGCAGTACGCAGCAGAAGCAGAGACAAAAACAGACGAAGAAAACGGTAAACGGATTCAGGAACTTCAAGAATTTGAGCAGAATATTCGTGAGTTTCAAGCGCAGGCTCAGCAAGAAATGCAAAAAAAGCAGCAAGAGTTAACAAGTCCTGTTTTTGAAAAAGCTCAAAATGCTATTCTTAAAGTTGGAAAAGCAAAAGGGTTTGATTATGTACTTGATTCTTCAGAAGGGCAAGGAGTTCTTTTTGCTGGAGGTACTGATTTAATGCAAGATGTAAAAGTTGAGCTCGGTTTCTAATAACTAAGTGTCTCTTAAATAGTTTACAAAAAGCTGCTTCTATTAAAGCAGCTTTTTTATTTTTGTATAACATGAGTTCAAAACCAATTGGCATATTTGATTCAGGAGTTGGGGGTCTTTCTATTTGGAAAGAAATTAGACAGTTACTTCCTATGGAGTCTACGCTTTACCTCTCAGATTCTAAGAACGCCCCCTATGGCCCAAAAGGCTCAAGAGCTATTTTAGACCTGTCAATTAAAAATACCGAACATCTAATTGGTCATGGTTGTAAGTTAATTGTAGTCGCTTGTAATACGGCTACAACCAATGCTATTGACTACTTAAGAGCTAACTATTCAGTTCCATTTATTGGCATTGAGCCGGCGATCAAGCCGGCTGCTCTTAAATCAAAAACAAAAGCAATAGGAATCTTAGCTACTGAGGGAACCTTAAGCAGTCGATTATTTCATAAAACCTCACAGCTTTACTCTAATGACTTGGTCGTTGTTGAACAAGTTGGAAACGGCATTGTAGAGTTAATAGAACTAGGAGAGTTACACTCAAAAGAAATGAGGAGTCTATTAAATACATACCTAAGCCCAATGATTAAAGCCAAAATAGACTTTTTGGTCTTAGGTTGTACACATTACCATTTTTTAACCCCCATACTTAAAGAACTATTACCTACTAATGTCAGTATTATTGACTCGGCAGAAGCTGTTGCAAGGCAAACAAAGTCAATTTTAGAACTAAATAAGTTAGCTAACAATGAAGTAATAAACATTGAGAGTCAGTTTTATACTAATGGAGAGCAGACGGTAATAGAAACCCTTTTAAAATCAGAAAATGTGAGGCTTAAAAAATTAGATTTTTAATTCACATTTGGACAATTACAGTCATACTTTTCTTTTTTACAACCAAAATTAATTCCTAAAGTAATTTGGTGATAGCCCCCGTTTTTGAAAACTATAGAGTTTGATTGATATGAGTAAGTATATGCTAAAATAAAATTATTATACTCTGCCCCTATTACAGGTGTGATGTATTGAAGTTTTTGACTACTTATTCCAGAACCATCACTATAATAGGCACCATCAAAGCTTCTTCGGTATGAAATACCCGCAAATACATTTCCAAAATCTAAATCCCTATATGTTTTAAAGTTTATGTCAATGAAAGATTCTTTGGTCGCATCTTTATAAGCATACATAAAGGAAGGTTCATAGCTCCAGTCACTTCCAAGTTTAGAAAACACATTACCAGCTGAAAACAAATAAGTTCTTAGGTTATTAAAAACGACTCCCTGTTCATTAATGTTTATTCCTTCATTTTTGAGAGCATTTTTTATAGTTGCGTGGGCGTAAAAATTAATAAAGTGATAAGAAAAACCAAAATCTACATTAAAATCAGAAGAACTTTGTTCAATACCAGCAATAATAGGATCAAATTCTAAAAATGCTGTTTCGTCTAATTTATATTGCATCATCCCTGCACTTAAGCCAAATGAAAGCATATTGAGATCAATTGTGTTTCGAGAAAACATAATATGGTGAGCATATGTTAAGTAGGCCCCTGATTGAGAATGATATCCATTTTTATCATTAAAAAGAATTGCGCCAATACCAGAAGAGGTTTCCCCAATTCGTCCGTTGATACTCATGGTTTGTAAGCTTGGAGCATCTTCATCTCCAAACCATTGTTGACGGGCTGTTGTTCTTAATTTGTTACAGTTAGAAATACCTGCCATAGAGGGGTGTAAAAGATAATAATTATCTGTTAAATAATCCGAGTATATTGGCAATCCCTCCTGAGAATTGATGTTCTGTGATACTAAAGCTAGTATTGCTACAAACACAAATTGTTTTAATGCAGTCATAAATTATCTTTTAAGCTTAAAGTGTAATCTCAATTGGTTGGCATTTCCTGTTGTTAGGTCTGGATGATCTAGAACAAACCAGTAGAAAACTGAATAGAATTGTACACTGTTGTTAGTAGCACACTATCTCGCTGTTTGCGGACTAATTTATTTGAGTGTATTTCCAAACATATCAAAGATATAAATTTTTGGAATGGTTTGCTTCGCAATCCAAACAATATTCCATATATCAAGACAAGGGGCGCAGTTGATACACTAATAAATCACTTAAACGGGCCTGGTCTTTCCGTAACCATTTAAATCTGGTAAGGATAACATGTGTTCTACAGCTAAAAAATTCCCAAACCTGCGCTTATTTGATTTGTAAATTTTTAATCGTTTAAGGTCTTTTCTTAAAACTACATGTAGGGTTCCATTCCAAAATTGCGAACTTAAGCACTTAGAACAAAGTAATAAGAGCTCTAAACCCGTTTGAAAAGACTTAATCTTCTCTTAAGTTTATTATCTTTGCTAAAAACATTGCAATGACACCATTTACTGTTTCTATTCATCAGACAACTAATCCAAAAATTATAAAATTTGAAGCTAATTCATTTTTAACAAAATATGAAAGCTTTGAGTTCTCTAATATAGATGACGCCAAGAATTCGCCACTTGCCCAGCAGCTTTTTCATCTCCCTTTTGTTAAAAAAGTTTATATCTCGGGAAATTTTGTAGCTATTGAACGTTACGACATTATTGAATGGAGCGATGTGCAAACCGAAGTTGGCGAACAAATTGAGAACTATCTTAACCAGGGTGGGGCCATTGTGATCCACGAAGAAAAAAAGAAAAACCCTGTAACGGTTTATGCAGAAAGCACCCCCAATCCAGCAGTGCAAAAATTTGTAGCAAACAAGAAATTAGTAGCGCAAACATTTGAATTTACATCTATTGAAGATGCTAAATTATCTCCTTTTGCAACTGCCTTGTTCCAGTTTCCTTTTGTTAAAGCTATTTTTATTGACAAAAACTATGTGTCTGTTACCAAATATGATATTGTTGAATGGGAATCAATTACGCTTGAGCTAAGAGAATTTATTAAATCGTTTATCGAAGACGGAAAAGAAATGGTTGCGGCATCTGCTGCTAAAGTTTTAGAAAAAACAACAACTCAGCTTGACACTGCATATGAAGCGCTGGATGACACTTCAAAAGAGATTATCAATATTTTAGAGGAGCATATTAAACCTGCTGTGGCTAGCGATGGCGGAAATATTCTGTTTGAATCTTATGATTCTGCTACCAAAACAGTGAAAGTCATTTTGCAAGGAGCCTGTAGTGGGTGTCCATCTTCTACCTATACATTGAAGAGTGGTATCGAAGCGATGTTAAAAGAGATGCTCGCAGGAAGGGTAGAAATTGTAGAAGCAATTAACGGATAATTACTTTTTTACTGATACGATTGAACTAAAGACCTAGAGTTGGTAGAGTTAGTAGAGTTAGTAGAGTTAGTAGAGTTAGTAGAGTTAAATAGGTAAGGTGTTTGAAACGGATAAACAGCTTAAATTTAAAAAAAATCCGAAACTTGTTTTCCTACAAGACTGCCTATAGCAACACCCATACCCCCCATTCGAACTCCACAATACACATGATTTGAAAGCTGTTTAACAATGGGTTTCTTTTGAGGGCCAACACCCATAATACCAGACCATCGGAGTTCAATCTCATAATCTCTTCCTGGAAGTATTGTGTATTTCAATAGGTTTTCAAGTGAATCTTGTATTTTTTCGGTCTGAGCTAATTCGGTCGTTGTTTCTGTCTTAATATCTAAATTTCTACCCCCTCCCAATAAAATGCGATTGTCAATATTTCTGAAATAATAATACCCACAATCCAAATGAAATGTTCCTTTGATATGTAAGTTATCTATGGGCTTGGTTATTAAAACCTGAGCTCTTGCTGGTTGTACGTTTTCATTTATTAACTGCTTAGCGAAGCCATTTGTAGTGAAAATTAATTTTTGAGATGAAAATTCAAAATGAGTGGTTTGAATTGACACTTTATTGGGGTGTTCAAAGTACGCCTCGACTTTGGTGTTATTTAAGATAATAACTCCAAGCATTTGAACTTTTTTAATTAGCTCCAGCATCATTTTTCCAGTATCAATTTGGCCTTCAAATTGATTGCATATGTACTTATTTTGGATTCTTGAAAACTTGAATTTATTTGAAATACTTGAAAACACATCTGCTTTAAAAATTGGTTTCAAAAGCCTATTTACCTCGCTCATTTTTTGGGAACATGTTTCGAAAAGAGGTTTGTCTTTATCCAAAAACAACTCAAAACCTCCCAACTGTTGATAAGACAAAGCGGTATCTCCGAGGGTCGTTCTTAAAAGCTGAAGTCCTTTATGCCGTTGATCCACAAGCTCTACAACGTCATCAGTGGAATGAGATTCCAAGTCATTTAAAATCTCGCTCAAACTACCAAAGCAGGCAAACCCTGCATTTTTAGTGCTTGCTCCTTGAGGGAATAGTCCTTTTTCAAGAACTACTATTTTTGCGTTTGGTTGTTTTAATTTAAGATGTAGTGCTGTACTGAGCCCTACAATGCCACTGCCAACAACCGTATAATCGACATTTGTTAGCCATGTTTTTATTTCCCAATAGGATAAATTCATGCCTTAAAACTACACTTTTTTATTGACGTAACTATGTATTCGTTTTGAAGCCTTCCCCTGATCTCTTAAAAAGAGTAATACTTCCTAAGTAATATTAAATCGTATTTTAGTCTTTAGTTGCTTCTGAGCTAGGTTATTTATTGCAGTCTTTGTGAGCTGTAAAACTCGTGGGTAGCCGCCCGTTATTTGGCAGTCTCGCATTAAGATGATTAATTTACCTCCTGGTGTAAGCTGTACGGTTCCTGGAAGCACTAGCGAGGTTATAATTGGATCTAATTCGTTACTAAAATTTTCTTCTAAAGGAAAGGCCATTCGGTTACTGTCCTTTGAAATAGTAAAAGACACAGAGCCCAGAGTTTCTATTTGATGTGGCTTGAGCTGATCAAACTCAGGACCTTTGTAGGCGTTCAAAAATATGTTTTTATGATTTTTTATAGTCCCTTTAATAGCAGCATTTGACTTCAGCTTGCTTGCGGCCTCTTCAATAGCTAATTCGTCACCTTTTACAATTCTAAAATTTGCAGTAACCCCTTTGTACATACTTCGGCTATTCATTATTTTAGGAGTTTTAATCCCTCTGCTTACGGCCAAATAACAACGACTCCCTTGGCTGGCTCTATGCATCCTTAATTCATCTCCAGCTTGGACAAAAATAGCCGTGTACATTTTTACAGGCCTATTGTTTAGTAGTGGGCTCATGTCTGCCCCCGTAATGCATAGATTTGTACTTACCATAAATCGAAAATGCCCTCCTTTTAGTGTCATTTCTAACAAAGCACAATCGGAGTTATTATTTAAGATCGCATTTGCAATACTAGCAGAAGTTTTATCCATACAACCAGAAACAGGAACGCCATACTCAAGGGAATTAAAACGACCTAAATCTTGAACACTGGTGTATAACCCTGGCTTAATTACTTGTATCATGTTTGATGTATTAAAAAATCGTTTGGTTCTAAGATCTTTAGCTCAGCATGCTTATTGGCGTCAATGGAGTAGAATTGCAACGTATCGCCTGGTTCTACAAAACAGGGGTTTTTGGAGCCACTATTAAATAACTGAACTGGGCTATTCCCAATAATATTCCAGCCACCAGGGCTATCCACAGGATACACTCCTGTTTGTGGACCTCCTATACAAACAGCACCTGCAGAAACATGATGTCGGGGGGTTGCTTTTCTTGGAAATGCAAGTTTTTTATCTAGACCTCCTAGATATAAAAACCCAGGAAGAAACCCAATAAAAAACACTGTATACTTCGGCATACAATGAAGTTGAATCACCTCTACTTTGGAAAGTTTTAATTTATCACACAGCTCAGGTAAGTCTAAAGCAAATTGAGAATCGTAGCAAACGGGGATTTTCCAGTTTTTACTTTTTCTTTTTTTTATCAGAGCTTTACTGCTATAGATCCATTGGAGTTGGCGAACGTTTTGCTCAAAGCTCACAATTGTAGCTTTATATTGAACTAATAAGGATTGGTAGGCACCGACGCTTTGGTCAATATATGGGGTGCTCTCACTTTTTTTAATTTTTGATTTAAAATGAGTGAGGTCCTCTAAAATACTTTGGCTAATTACTTTGGGCCATTCTATAAGAATAGAATTCTCGTTAAAGTGATGATATTTCAATTCATATCGATCTGATTTCATTCGATGACGATATTTAGTTTGAGGAGTCTTTCTTTTAAAGCGCTTAGAATTGCAACAGCATTAGGGTGGTCGCCATGAACACAATAGGTGTCAGGACTTATGATAAGATCATTTCCTGAAATCGTTTTTATTTTCTGTTGGTGTATCATGCGTAAACTATGACTTATAATGTCTTCAAGGTTTACAAGCAATGCGTTAGGTTGTTTTCTTGAAACCAGACTATAATCATCGTTATAAGCTCTATCGATAAAAACTTCATACCTAATAGGAATGCCTTCTTGAATTGCGATGGATTCAATTTTTGAGTTTGGGGGCACATATAGGCATAGGGGCTCCTTAAAGGATTTTATGATCTCAACCAGTAGTTTGGCTGTGGCTGTATTTTTGGCAGCTAAATTATATAAAGCCCCGTGTGGTTTCACGTGGTGTAAATGAACATTTAAGTTTTTAGCAAGCTGTAATACCTCATTTATTTGAGATTTTAAAGAGGCAACTAATTCATTCGTTGGAATATTCATCTCTTTTCTTCCAAAATTTTGAAGGTCAGGAAAAGAAGGGTGTGCCCCGATTTTTACATCGTATTTTTTCGCAAGTTTAATGACTGTTTTGATAATTTCTGGATTTCCTGCATGGCCACCACAAGCGATGTTACATGAGGATAAATAGGGCATCAGTTCTGTTTCATTGCCAATTCCCTCGCCTACATCTGCATTAATATCTATTTTAATTTGATTCATCTTTTACTTATTTAAAATAAATTAAAGACAGATAAAACACTCTTAAGTCCAAGAAAAAGGGTCAGAAAAACAATAAGGAGCCCGAGAAAATTTTGCGTGACAGAATTTCTATAACTTCCAAACACCGACGCCTTGTTCATGATCCAAAGTAAAATACCTGCGATAAGTGGGAGTATAATTCCATTTGTTACTTGAGCAAATTGAATGATCGTTATAAGCTTAATTCCCATTGATGAAACAAGCACTCCAAGTGTGAGAACACTAATCCAAACCATTCGAAATTGAGATGATTTTAATTTCGCGTTCCATCCAAAGCACTCACTAGCAACGTATGCTGCAGCTAAAGGAGCTGTAATCGCACTGGTTAACCCAGCAGCAAAAAGGCCTATCCCTAAAAAGTGCTTTGCAAAAGAACCAAAGATAGGCTCCAAACCTATAGCTAAGTCTGCTGCATTCTCTACCGTATTCATTGGAGAAGCCGCTGCGGTAATAATAATACTCAAGGAAATAAGACCTCCGACACACATGGCAATGACCATATCTTTTCTAGCAAATTTTAAATCTGACTTTTGGCTCCATTTTTCTTTTACGAGCGATGAGTGTAAGAAAAGGTTATACGGAACAATCGTTGTTCCTACTAGTCCTATAATTGTCAAAAAACTTCCTTTCGGAGCCCTAAAACTAAAAAGCCCATTTGCAACATCGAGCAAGTTTGGCTTGGTCAATAGGGCTGTTGTTAAGAAAGAGATGCTCATTAGTAATACTAAAAAAATTAAACCTCTTTCAAGTATTTTGTAGCTACCAATGTATAGGACACTAAAAGCGATAAGGCCCATTGCAACACTTATTATATTAAGACGAAAACCACCAATATTAAAATCCCATTTACCAACAAGTGTTTCTAAGCCTAAGACACCACCGCTAATATTTCCCGCTTCATAGGCAGTATTGCCAATAAGAATGGCTGAAAGTATTAGTAAAAAAATGGTTGCTTTTAAAATCGGATTTTTAATTTCTTCCCGTAATAGTTGAGGGATACTTTTTTGCGTAATAACCCCAAGGCGCACAGACATTTCTTGTAATATTATAGCTGCTAGTATTGAAAATAAAACCGCCCACAACAAAGACATCCCAAAATACGCACCACTTATTGTACATAAAGTAACCGTTCCAGGCCCAATAAAGGCTGCGGCAATTAAGGGCCCTGGACCTGTGTTTTTTAATGCCTCTGTAATTAGTTTGTACATTTTTTAAGAAATAAGGGGGCTGTTAAAAACTGTATGGCTTCCTTTTTTTGCTGTTAATTTGAAAATTTTAAAATAACAGCTTTGTGGTGTTCCATTGAAAATTACGAAAGAAGCTGTATTAAAGGTACGATAAAATTAATAATGTATGACGATGGTTGCTAAAGACTCCTACAAATTAAAACGATCCTATACTCAATTTAGGGAGATCCAAACATAAACTCTATTATAATTCACCAAAGCCAAAAAAAAGAAGGGTTAATAAATGCTTTTTTTTAATCAAGCCATTCGTCAACATTATTGCAAAAAAAACTCCGAATTGAAATTCGGAGTTTTTTATTTAAGCTTCAATGATGGGTTTCATTTCAAAATCTTCCATAAATTTAGTTGTATAATTTCCAGCTATATAATCTGGATGGTCCATTAACTGGCGATGAAATGGAATGGTTGTTTTAATCCCCTCAATGACAAATTCATCTAAAGCGCGCTTCATTTTATGAATGGCTTCTTCTCTAGTTTGAGCCGTTGTAATTAATTTCGCAATCATGGAGTCGTAGTTAGGCGGAATACTATATCCTGCATAAACATGTGTGTCTAATCGCACACCGTGACCTCCAGGTGAATGTAATGTGGTTATCTTTCCAGGAGATGGTCTGAAATCGTTAAACGGATCTTCGGCATTAATTCGACATTCGATAGAATGCATACTTGGAAGGTAATTTTTTCCTAAAATTGCAACCCCTGCTGCCACTAATATTTGCTCACGTATAAGGTCAAAATTAATTACCTGTTCAGTGATCGGGTGCTCCACCTGAATACGTGTATTCATTTCCATAAAATAGAAGTTTCGGTGCTTATCTACCAAAAATTCTACTGTTCCAGCCCCTTCATACTTGATGAATTCTGATGCCTTTACAGCCGCTTCTCCCATTTTTTTTCGTAATGCTGTCGTCATAAAAGGAGACGGCACTTCTTCAGTTAATTTTTGATGGCGACGTTGAATTGAACAATCTCTTTCTGACAAATGACAGGCTTTACCATTAGAATCTCCTACGATTTGAATTTCAATATGGCGTGGTTCCTCAATGAGTTTTTCCATATACATATCATCATTTCCAAAAGCGGCTTTGGATTCTTGACGTGCAGAATCCCATGCATCCTTAAGATCTTCTTTTTTCCATACAGCACGCATCCCTTTACCGCCGCCTCCAGCAGACGCCTTTAGCATTACTGGGTAGCCTGTTTCCTTGGCTGTTACCACACAGTCTTCAAAGGTTTCAATAACCCCTTCACTTCCGGGAACACAAGGAACGCCCGCTAATTTCATCGTTGCTTTTGCGTTGGCCTTATCGCCCATCCTGTCAATCATTTCTGGAGAAGCACCAATAAATTTGATGCCATGTTCATCACATATTTTTGAAAAGCGGGCATTTTCAGATAAAAACCCATAACCCGGATGAATAGCATCGGCATTAGTGATTTCAGCTGCTGCAATAATATTTGATATCTTTAGATAGGATTCGCTACTGGCTGCTGGGCCAATACAAACAGCTTCATCTGCAAATTTTACATGTAGGCTTTCTGAATCGGCTGTAGAATATACAGCGACTGTTTGAATGCCCATTTCTTTACATGTTCTTATAACTCTTAGAGCTATTTCGCCACGATTGGCTACTAGTATTTTTTTAAACATAACTTTTTAGCTTTTAAAATGTCAAATTCCAAATTCCACAAATAGGATTTGTTTTTGGAATTTTAAAATAATGTTATGATGGGTCTACTAAAAATAATGGCTGATCAAACTCTACTGGAGACGAATCATCTACAAGAATTTTTACAATCGTTCCAGTAATTTCAGATTCAATCTCATTGAATAATTTCATGGCTTCAATGACACATAAAACATCCCCTTCAGAAATAGAGTGTCCAACCTCAACAAACAATGGTTTGTCCGGAGAAGGTCTTCTGTAGAAAGTTCCAATAATTGGAGATTTTACGGTAATGTATTTAGAGTCTTCAACTACAGGCGCCGGAGCGGAAACTATCTGCGGCTGAGCAACCTCAAGAGATGCTGCAACGGGTGCCTGAGGCATAGGTGCAGCGACTAATTGCTGTACCGTAGTTGTGCCTGTTGGTCCTGTTTTGATAGTGATTTTAAAATCATCTGTTTCTAATTTCACTTCACTTGTACCTGACTTGGCTACAAATTTGATTAGATTTTGAATTTCTTTTAAATCCATAATTATGGTTTTTAATATTTAGTTTAGTTAATATCTAAGAGTTGTAGGCCCATTTTAGGTAAATAGACCCCCAGTTAAATCCACCACCAAAGGCAGCGAATATTAAGTTATCTCCTTTTTTTAGTTTTGATTCGTAATCACTTAAAAGTAACGGTAGAGTGCCTGAAGTAGTGTTTCCATATTTTTCAATATTCATCATTACTTTTTTGGGATCTAAGTTAATTCTATTTGCAGTAGCATCGATAATTCGTTTGTTCGCTTGATGTGCTACTAACCAATCAACTTGATCATTATCTAAGTTGTTTCGATCTAATATTTTAACGGCCGCATCTGCCATATTAAAAACAGCGTTTTTAAACACCGTTTTTCCGTCTTGGTAAATAAAGTGATTTTTTTCTTTAAGGGACTCTTCTGTAATTGCATTAGAAGAACCTCCATGAGTCCCACGCAAGAATTCTCTTCCTGCGCCATCACTTCTTAAATATTCGTCTTGCATTCCTAAGCCTTCATGGTTAGGTTCAAATAAAACAGCACCAGCACCATCTCCAAAAATGATACAGGTAGCTCTATCGTCGTAATTAATCATTGACGAGTTTTTATCGGCCCCAATTAAAAGAACCTTTTTATAAATACCTGTTTCTATATAACGAGCCACAATAGACATGCCAAACAAAAAGCTTGAACAGGCGGCGTCTATATCAAACGCGAAAGCATTGGAAGCTCCAATTTCTGAAGCAGTGTATGCAGACGTAGAGGCCGCTTTCATGTCTGGAGTGGCTGTTGCCACCACGACAAGGTCTATAGTTTTGGGGTCTAAGTTGTTTTTTTGGATGAGATCTTTGGCAGCTTGAATTGCCATAAATGAGGTCCCCTTGTTATCTCCTTTTAGAATTCGACGCTCTTTTATACCGGTTCTTGATGTAATCCAGTCGTCGTTTGTATCAACCATTGTTTCCAATATCTGGTTGGTTAATATAAATTCTGGCACATAGCCACCGACTGCAGTTATTGCAGCTGAGATATTAGTCATATTAAATTTTTAGCTTGGAGGTTTTGATTAAAATTACATCAAAAACAACCAAAAACGTGTCAAAAATACTCATTTTTGATTAAAAAAGGCCAAAAAGTTAATTTTTTTAGAGTTTTTATATTTACTCTCCTGAAAACAAAAAAAACGCTCATAAAGAGCGTTTTTTTTAAGAAATTATAAGTATAACTTACTAAGCAGCGTTTTCTTCAGCTACAGTGGTGTCTACTAATACTTGCCCTCTGTAGTATAATTTACCTTCATGCCAGTGCGCTCTGTGGTATAAGTGCGCTTCGCCAGTAGTTGGGCAGGTTGCTATTTGAGGCGTCGTTGCCTTGTAATGGGTACGTCTTTTATCTCTTCTTGTTCTGGAGATTTTTCTTTTAGGATGTGCCATTTTCTATATTATTTATCCGTTATTAATTTTTTTAATGTCTCCCATCGAGGATCTATATCTTCTTTTGGGGGTTTATTTTCTAAGCTTTTTGGGCTTAGGTCTTCTAGTTGTTTTAAAATATCTGAGCCTAAGGTTCCAGCTTCAACTCCAGGGTGGACCCTTTTTTGAGGTAATGAAAGAACTATTAGTTCGTAAATATAATGTGCAACGTTGATTTCATATTCGGCGTGAGGTAGTATTAAAATAGCCTCATTGTCGTCGTTATACTCATCTCCAAAACTTACAACCAAGTCAAAGTCAGTGTTTACTGATTCATCATAGCGCTCGTTGGTTAGGTCACAGTTAACATTTATTGTTCCACTCGCTTGAAAATTCAACTCTAAAAAAGTTGACTTTTTAACCAAATTTAAATCAATTTTAACGTTAACGTCGTTAAACTCATCATATTCAAAATGCTCAAAGAACTTATAATCTATCTCAAACTTGTAATCATGATTTCCAATCTTAAGCCCTACGAATTGTATGTCAAATGCTTTTAGTGGCTTCATTATCTCGCATATTTGAGCCTGCAAATATATAAAATTTTATTTAGGCTCACTGCATAGCAGCTTATTTTTTATTATAAGCTTTTTTAGGCTGCTTTAGTAAGGGGTTTGATGTTAAAGTTTGATTCATATTTCGGTTTCTAAAAATTGCTATCCCCGAAAAAATAGCTTCTTTAAATGAAGAGATGTCTGCCACTCCCTTTCCGGCAATTTCATAAGCCGTCCCATGGTCAGGTGATGTTCTAACTTTACTCAGTCCAGCAGTGTAATTAACTCCATTTCCAAACGCTAAAGTTTTAAAAGGAATCAAGCCTTGATCGTGGTAAGTTGCTACTATTGCATCAAAATTTTTATAATTTTTGGAACCAAAAAAGCTATCCGCCGCATATGGGCCGTACACAAGTTTACCTGATTTCTTGACTTCCTCCAAAGCAGGCCTAAGAACCTCATCATCTTCAGCCCCAATAACACCATGGTCGCCTGTATGAGGGTTGATCCCTAAAACAGCAATCTTTGGTAATCGAATATTAAAGTCCTGAACTAAGGAATTGTAAATAATTGAAATTTTATTTTTAATTAATTCCGGTGTAATATGTTTGGAGACTTCGCTCACTGGTACGTGATCAGTTAAAAGCCCTACTTTAAGGTCGTCAGAAACCATAAACATCAGGCTGTCTCCTTCGAGTTCTTGTGCCAAATAATCGGTATGTCCTGGGAATTTAAACTCGTCAGATTGTATATTATGTTTATTAATTGGCGCAGTTACTAGAACATCAATCCGGTCATTTTTAAGATCTTTAACCGCAGCTTGAAGCGATTTAATGGCATAAGATCCAATTTTTAAATCTTCTTCTCCAAAGTTAATCCTAACGTCATCGCTCCATACTGTCACTACATTTACTTTAGAATCAACAGCATGATCTGCGCGTTGAATGCTATTAAAGTCTAGGGTGCTTTCAAAGTGTTTTTTAAGAAATGAAAGTGTTTTTACAGAGGCATAAATTATAGGGGTACAAAATTCAAGCATTCGGCTGTCTTCAAAAGTCTTGATAACCAATTCCCCTCCAATGCCATTTAAGTCTCCTATAGAAATTCCTAATTTTATTTTTTCTTCTTTTTCCATTAAAAGTGCCGTGTTGTTTGTAATTTTGAATTTACAAATTTAACGAATTAAAAGCATGTTTACAGGAATTATTGAAGATTTAGGGATTGTAAAAGATTTAGTAAAGGAGAATGACAACCTACACTTAACGATTCAAAGTGCACTTGCACCAGAGCTAAAAGTCGATCAGAGTGTGTCTCATAATGGGGTGTGTCTGACCGTTATCGCACGAACGGACGCTCACTATACCGTAACCGCTATCAAAGAAACTTTAGATAAAACCAATGTTAACGCTTTAAAAGTTGGAGCAACAGTGAACTTGGAGCGCGGCCTAAAGCTTGGCGCCCGGCTGGACGGTCATATGGTTCAGGGGCATGTAGACCAAATTGGCACATGTACAGCAGTTGAAACCGAAAATGGAAGCTGGGTCTACTCTTTTAAGTACGACGCCTCCATTGGCAACCTAACTATTGAAAAGGGGTCTATTACTGTAAATGGCGTGAGCCTAACGGTTATAAACTCTAAAGACGATGGATTTAGCGTAGCCATTATTCCTTACACCTACGAGCATACAAACTTTAATAGTTTTGAAGTGGGTACTATAGTAAATCTTGAATTTGACGTGATTGGCAAATATGTCGCCCGTCTTCATGCCATTCGCTAAGTTATTTACTCAGTTTATGATTCTGTATTTTTAGCAATTCCTTAATATCAGATAGTAATTGAACATCTGCAGGGGTCGCAACCGTCATATCTTTGACGTCGTCTGCTTTTGTTTTGAGCTTGTTAAAAAATTTGACGACTATGAATATGGTGAAGCCAACAATTATAAAATCTAAAATAGTTTCTGCAAACAAGCCGTAATCAATAGACACTTGGCCGGTTGTTTCAGATTGAGTTCTTAGGATGAGTTTTTTTTCTTGAAAATTAATCCCGTCGGACATGAGTGACAATGGAGGTAAAATAATATTTTTTACGAGCACATTAATGACGGAATTAAAGGAGGCGCCTATAATAATTCCAATCGCCATGTCAATCATATTGCCTTTGACGGCAAAGTCTTTAAATTCTTTTATTAGTTTCAATTTATTCTTTTTTATTGGTTAATTATGTTCAAAATTAAAAAACCCCAACCAAGAATGTCTAGGGTTTTAAAAAATAATTTTTGAAATGGTTTATTTCGCGTAACCAAATCTTTTTGCTTCAGAGTTGTAGCCACCAATGAAAACTAATATTTCATCATCGTGACCTTCTATAGCTGACCAGAAATCCTTTCCAGCTTCGTCCATAAGACCTCCTAAGTTTGCTTCCTCATAAGCTGCGAAATCTGACCAAGTATTAAAAAATTGATACGTATGGAAATCTGCCCCTGAACCATATAGATGTTGACTCGCATACGTTGCAGCAGCGTGACCACTTTCTTTTAAAGTTTTCAAACTTCCATTTATAACGCCGTCTGAAAACGCTTTGTTTTCACCCCATTTGACTTCGTATTTACTAACAACAACCACTTTTTTTGTAGACCAATCTAAAGTTTCTGACTCAAATACAAGGTCCTCTAAACCACCACTCTGTCTAATTTGATCAGAATGATTATCAGCATACATTCTAGTATAAGTCATATAATCTTGCATCATTTGTTTTTTACCTTCCTCATCAAGATTCATCGCATCCATATTCGCTTCAAGTGCTGCGTCAGCTAATGCTGCATCTTTAACTAAATCTTCAGTAGAAGCATAAAAATCATACAGTGCAAAAGAATAATCCCCTGCAAAAGCGTGTGCAAAAACACCTGCGCCAGATAGAGTTCGATCGTCAGAAACTGAAAGATTCATGAATTTTTCGTGTAACTCTAAAAACTGATCAGACTCCTCTCTTGGAACTGTTACATAGGTAATATTAACAATCTGTGCAGACATTGCAAATCCGACACATAAGCATACTATTGTAATTAAATTTTTCATTTTGAAGTGTTTTGGTTATTATTTATTAAGTTATGTATTATCTTTTGATGGTTTTCTTAAATTGACTCCAGCTCGTTACTTTACCATCAACAATGTGGTAATACTCGTAAATAACTTCCGAATCTATTTCTGAATCTGGACTGGTATTTTTCGACGTAAATTGAGCATTTACCCAATCCCCTGAGTCCATTGACGTAGCATCATCCCCGTCGTCAGTAAGTGCTAAAGCAAAGGCATAATCGGTAGTCCATTCATAGTTATTCCCTTCAGCTACAGATTTAGCCACTTGGACTTTAATTTTATCTACAAACTCTTGAGGACCTGTAGCAACAAACCCATCATCAAAACTAAATGAAGCCTCATCAGCAATAAATGTTTTCATCGCATCATAATCTAATTTTGCCCAAGCAGCATCTAATTTTTTAAAGACTTCCACGGCCTCTGAAGACCCCATTTTTACTTTATAATCAGTCGCTGTTAAAAAGCCGTTGGTTGGGGTTTCGCAAGGGAGTGTTTTGTTACAAGATGTGAAAATAAATGTGCAAATTAATGCTTGAATTAAGGGTATCTTTTTCATATGTCTGTTAAAATAGTTAGTTCACAATTTACATATATTAATTGTATACTGCAAGTTAATTTACATAGTGTCTACTCAAAAAAAAACCGATTTTAAAACATGTAGGTTAATAACAGAACGATTTCATAATAATTTATACGAAGTGGTCATTTTAACAAAAAACAAAATAAGAGTCAATTAAAACCTGTAATCGCTGGAACAATGACTTTAAACTTAAAAGAGATAAAAGCGTCAACTGCTTTTTATAAGAACCTGACAACACACGGCTAATGTTAACTCAAGCTGGAGTAAGTGGTAATGGCGAGGGGACTTCAAGATTTAACGTAAGAGGCGGAAATATTGATCAGAATTTAATATTACTTGACGAGTCTCCTCTATGTAATTAGATTCATCTTTGGACTTTTTTTGGTCGATGCTATAAAAGATATTAAGCTATATAAAGGAGATATCCCCGCTTAATTTGGAGGGAGAGTTTCATCCGTTTTAGATATCCGTCTAAAAAAGGGGCGTATAAAAAGCTTAAAGACGAAGGGGGTGTCGGCGTTTTACTTTCAAGACTCACTTTACAGTAGCCTATACATTTGAGATATCAGAGACTTTTTAAGTGTTATTTAGATAGTTTAAACGCGTTGCATTAATTGTTTCATATTTAATTCATACATTTAACATAATTTTAAAACTTGTTTTATGGACAATGCATCAATTGTAGCCCAACTTATCGTGTCAATCTCTGTTATTAGTGTTTGGGTGTTTCGGTATGACAACATTGTTTTAGAATTTAAGCAGTATGGTATTTCTAATCTTTTAAGAAATATTGTTGGAGCTTCTAAGATTTCCTTAGCAACTATTTTAATTTTAGGGATTTGGTATACAGAGCTTCTGGTGGTGTCGTCACTGTTGATGGCTTTTTTAATGATCTGTGCGCAATTTTACCACATCAAAGTAAAAAACCCATTGATTAAATATGTTCCCTCTTTCTTTCTTTTGGTACTGTCCTTGTTTATCGCAGCCGTAAACTATGGTTTAGTCTAGCGAATGGATTTAAACATAGTTCTTATACTTTTTTCAGCGGTTTCGTTTATTTTTTATGGTATCACCTCTTTTTTTTCTAAGAGAATGGTTTCCGAATATGCCCGTTGGGGATATAGCAAACACCGGATTTTACTTGGATGTATGCAATCACTTGGTGGTATTGGTTTGCTTATTGGGATTACCAATTCTATCCTGCTTTCTGTGGCCTCCTTTTTATTAACGTTTATGATGATTACTGCTGTTTTTGTAAGAATTAAAATAAAGGATTCCTTAATAAATATGTGTCCGGCACTCTTTTATACCGCCCTCAACTTTATCATCTTGTATGACTCACTGGTCTAATCAGAAAGTCCCAAATTGAACTCTTACTTAAAGAAAAAACCTTCGATTTCTCGAAGGCTTTAGGGTTAATGCAGTATATCGGTGACACTGGTAGAGAAGATGGGATTAACCTTTAGTTTTTCACTTAGCTCCCGTCCTGTAAATGCAGTGCACTATTGTTTCAGACAATTATATTGTATTTATTTTAAAATTAATCCCGCCATCAATTGATGATGATTTTCTTGTTAGTTATTCCGTTTAGAGTAATCAGTTTTACAATATAAATACCGTCAGATAGGTTTGGCAAATGAATTTCATTAGTTCCTTGTCCTACAAAAGAGGTTGTAAAAATTTCTTTTCCTGAGATCCCAAACAATTGTACTTTTGCTGCGGTTAAATTTTCAACCCCAAAAACATGTAATTTATCTCTTTTTGAAATAAATATTACTAAATTATCCCTCTCAGGGTCATTGATATTCAAACTACTTACGACCATCAAATCTCCTGAAACATAACTAATTGAGTAATTCGATTCGTCAAAACCGTTGTATCCGGTTAGTGGTTGGCTAATTGTGATTTCATCGACATAGGTTCCAACTGCTGCAGTTATATCGACATCTATTCCTGTTTCACTTACCATTGTAACGGAGTCTATCATTTCGCCATTAGGCAGGACGGCATCATTGTCAAGATCCGTAACTGTAAATGCGGTATCGTCCAAAACCAGCATATTACCATAATTTTTTTCTTGAGAACTTGCAGTCAAAGTAATTGCTCGTTGCGTAATATCGGCTGATAAAATAGGTTGTGTTAAAGTGTAGTTTACGTTGTTAGTACCAGCAATGGTAAATCCTGCGTTGGTAATTGTAATATTAGTTCCTACTCCGGGACTTTCAAATGTAAAGACTGGACTAGCATCTAAAACCATATTATCATTTGATATCACCCCTGAAAGAACGGGAGTACCTGAGGTAGTAGCTTCTGTAGTTCCATCGTATTCTTTATTATTTACTACTAATCCAGTAACCGTTAAGTTAGCTTGGGTAATCTCAAAAGTGCTCGGTACAAAAGTTATCACATAGTTAGAATCTACGGCTTCTGAAGGCGTGATTGTATAATCTCCTACAGTCTCTCCTGCAACTCTAGATATGGTAACTCCAATATCTAAACTTGCTTCAGCATCACTATTTACAAACCCTGTAATGCTATACGTTAAGGTTGGATCTATTTCACCATATATTTTTGAAAGTCCTGAAGTCGCCGTAACCGTTAAGTTAGCTTGGGTAATCTCAAAAGTGCTCGGTACAAAAGTTATCACATAGTTAGAATCTACGGCTTCTGAAGGCGTGATTGTATAATCTCCTACAGTCTCTCCTGCAACTCTAGATATGGTAACTCCAATATCTAAACTTGCTTCAGCATCACTATTTACAAACCCTGTAATGCTATATGTTAAGGCTGGATCGATTGCGCCATATACTTTGGTATCTGAATCTGCTGTTATGGTTAAGGGTGCGGCTGTAATGCTAAGGTCGCCCGTTCCATAACTGAAGGTGTAGTTCTCTTGGTTGAAGTTCGCTGATCCTGCAATCGTCGGATCATTCGTGCTCGTTGGAGTCACCGAAATATTGTCAGCGTAAAGAACGGCGTTCGCATCAGTAGATGCATCAATTCCATCAGCACTCACAAGGGTGACGGCATTAACAGTCTCGCCATTCGGAAGCGCTCCTCCATCACGATCCACTACCGTAAAGGCGATATCACCTAAATCATGCACATCGCCGTAATCTTTCTCCTGGGCAGACGCGATAATCTGAGCCGCTCTGCGATTCACGGTGAGGTCGCCAGTTCCATAACTGAAGGAGTAGTTCTCTTGGTTGAAGTTCGCTGATCCTGCAATCGTCGGATCATTCGTGCTCGTTGGAGTCACCGAAATATTGTCAGCGTAAAGAACGGCGTTCGCATCAGTAGATGCATTAATTCCATCAGCACTCACAAGGGTGACGGCATTAACAGTCTCGCCATTCGGAAGCGCTCCTCCATCACGATCCACTACCATAAAGGCGATATCACCTAAATTATGCACATCTCCGTAATCTTTCTCTTGGGCAGACGCGATAATTTGGGCTGCTCTGCGATTCACAGTGAGATCTCCCGTTCCATAACTGAAGATGTAGTTCTCTTGGTTGAAGTTCGCTGATCCGGCAATCGTTGGATCATTCGTGCTCGTTGGAGTCACCGAAATATTGTCAGCATATAGAACAGCATTCGCATCGGTCGAGGCATCGACAACATTTGCACTCACAAGGGTGACGGCATTAACAGTCTCACCATTCGGAAGCGCTCCTCCATCACGATCCACTACCGTAAAGGCGATATCACCTAAATCATGCACATCGCCGTAATCTTTCTCCTGGGCAGACGCGATAATCTGAGCCGCTCTGCGATTCACGGTGAGGTCGCCCGCGACATACGTAATATCGTAATTAGACTCAAGGAAGCCATCTCCAGTTCCATCGGTTCCAGCCACTGGTCCTGATATTACGATTTCATCCGCATAAGTAGCGACATCAGATGTCGTCAAGGCGTCCACCCCAGTTGCCGAGTTGATCGTCACATTGGTCACAACTTCTCCGTTGGGAAGCACGGCATCTCCGTCCTTATCGAAGGTTGTAAAGACCGTGTCATCCAAGGCTAGCTGGTCACCATAGATCTTCTCCTGCTGAGTTGCAGTCAACGTGATCGCTCTGCGATTAATCGTCAGGGTAATATCTTGTGTCGCTGAAGAAAAGCTGTCATCAGCTTCTTGAGTCGCTCTAATTATTACTGACCCTACGTTTCCTACATTTAAAGTTTCATTATTGGTTCCACTTAATGATGTGCCTGTTGAACTTTCTCCTACAATTGTATAGCTTATTGTGCCTGTTGAATTTGATGTAGCTTCTAGGTTAAAGTCAGCATCTCCATAGGAACTATCAATATTATTAAATGTAATTGTTGGCTCCGGCAAAAGAGTATTTCCAAAAACATAGGTTCCTTTGACATCAGAAAAACCTCCTGAGAGCGTAACATTATCAGCAAAAGAACCTATCGTAGCTAATGAACTTTCAGTAATAACACCATCAATCACTCGCCCGATGACTAAATTATTTCTGGTATTGGAAGTTGCGGACTCCCAACCCGAAATTTCTTGTTCAGTAAAATAAAAATTAATCGATGTACTACCTGATTCTATTGTATTTGAAGAAGATATCTCAAAGGTCTTATCCATAACCAAAAATGGATTAGAACTTCCATTATAAGGTTGTGCTGCTGTTCCTGATCTTGAAACTGAAACTTCAATACAACCATAATCATCAGCTTGGTTATTATTGGTAATGTCTAACATCACATCTCCAGTTAGTGAATCTGAAGTATAAATTGTCCCAGCACCCGCTATAGGTTGTTGATCATTTGTTATTTCTTTATTGACTGCCGTTTGAACTAAAGTAGGAGTTACAGCAGTAATAGATATATTATCTACTGCCATACCATAAGACCATTCATTACCATCATTATATCTAAACTGCACTCGTACAACTGCTTCACCAATATAAGGAGTCATATCTACCGTAACATCATTTACCCAAGGAGTAGTAATTATGTTATTTCCTGAACTGTTATTTGAAAGTGTTTGAACCGGAATAAACGCTCCACCAGTGCTTACTAACACATCTCCAATTTCTGGACCGATATTTGAAAAGGCATGATCAAAAGTTAGTGTTGCTGAAGAATAAAAACCATCCAAACTAAATTCTTCTGTTGTTAAAAGGTCATTACTTTTATCACAATTACATGCATCATCATTAGTATATGCAAAAATAGTACTGTTTCCAGTAGTATTCCAATATTCACTTGAAACAACTGAAGCATTACCTAATCCCCAAGCACCTGAACCATTTCCAGAATTATTTGTTTCAACTCCGTATGGAGCCTCTTCCATATCTTCACTATATATTGAAACTGTTTGACCCTCAGTCGCAACAATATCATCATCCGTTAGTGTTAAGGTTAGTTTATTATCATTTAAATCCGCAGAAGCATCACCCCCAGTATCATTAACAACATTAAAATCAATTATAATTGTCTCGTCACCTTCTATAAATCCATCGTTGTAAATATTTAATTCTAGATTAATTGAATTAGTTACCCCTAAAGGAAAAACAATACTTGGTGTTATTATCTCAAAATCTAATCCATTAATTGCTGTACTAGATTCGTTAACCGTGAAATTTACAGTTGCATTCGCTGAAGGTGCTTGAGCAATATTTAAAGGAAAAGTGACTAGCGTAGCGTTACAATCTGTACTTTCAATTAAACTCGATGAAGTTGTTGAGTAACTAATAACCGGTGTGGTAGCCACAACAACCCCAGACACTATTAATGAAAAATTTTGGGAACCCGTGTTAAGACTTTCTTTATGCGAAACTGTTAATGTGTAAAACCCTGAAGCACCATCTATATCAATCCTTTCATAAGGGTCGACTGTATTGTCTCCTTTACCATTACTATCAGCAGCTGTTAATTTCCATGGTGTATATACAGTATCATTAGTAAGTCTTACATCTAAATCATTTACCAATCGTGAGGTGTTATCATTAACAACAGTTTGCACTGTGCCCCCAGTATCGGTCCATGAAATAGAAGCCAATAATGGATCAACGCCATTAGATTGTACAATTAATTGATAGGTATCTCCTTGGTTTAAGGTTAACTCCTTAACAATAGTGCTTCCGCTAGTGGCGGCCGCAATGGTAAGTGTTTCTGCTGCTTTTTTTGTATTTAAAAGTCCCCATCCAAAATTAGCGTCAGGTCCAGTATCACCCGCATCATCAGCAGTATGGAGCGCTAATCCTTTTAAAGTAGAAGCTAGCATAAAGTTTCCGTGTAAATTATGATAGTGTTCTTGTAATAACAGTAATGATCCTGTAACATTAGGGGAAGCCATAGATGTCCCTGTAATACTATTATAACTATCGTCTGCAGATTCATAAGTAGAATATAGTTCTGTTCCATTACCTGTAATATCCGGTTTAATCCTGTAATCATCTGTTGGCCCTTCACTGCTAGAACCATTTTTAGAAACCGATTGTAAAGTACCGTCTACATTTATGATGGCATCATTAGCATTGGCAACAACTAAATTATTTTTTGAAGTGGCATGACCCGATAGTTTATCGAAAGCTGAAGCACCGCCTAAAGGCTCTGTATTTGCAGTATCATCATAACCATCATTACCTGCGGCTACCACCATTAAATAATATGGTGCATTGTACATGATATCATCCCAATTACGAGAATCGTTAGTATAGCCCCCTAAATATAGCGGAGGTAATAGTACGGTACCATCGTTATCTCGCAGACGGTAGCCATAAGAATGATTAGACAAAAGCATACCTGCTGCAGCTGCTGCAGCTGCTTCAGACTCGTCATTATTCCAATCATAACCAACGGCATCTGCCTGCCAAGCCATTCCTTTTGCATCTGTAACAACTCCAGATGCCATAATTGTTCCTGTTACATGAGCAGCATGAAAATTAAGAGTAGTGGATTCGTCACCAACAGAAAATCTATTATCTCCTCCTGCACCATCATACTCTTGGTGGGTATTCCTTGCCAAGCCACCATCCCAAACATGGGCTGTTAAATCATCCCCATTAAGCTCTAAACCTAATCCACCATCTGTGTTTAAAAAATTGGTTCGGGTAGATATAGCAGCGTCTACATTAAATGTGGTATAATAAATAGGGGTGCCATCTTCTGTTATATATTGTAATTCTAATAAGGTACCATCTTCCTTTTCATAACGCATAGGAATATTATTTATCCGTGCATAGGTCTCTGCCTCCTTTTTGAGACGAGTCTGTCTTTGAGTAAACTCACTAACCAAACTGGTCAACTTGTTCTGGTCATAGGACGTTTTAATATTATCAAGTGACTTGGAGTATTTATTTTGAGACTGTAATTGAACAGAAACAAAAAAGCAGAGAACGTAAAAACTGAATTTTTTCATCAAAAAAATGCATTTAAATAAGTTATAAAAATAATGCTTATTTATGATCTTTGTGGAGTTATTTAGATTATTTGTTAAACGAAATAAATTAAAAACCCGTTTTCTAAATGTTATTGTCGGACTTTAATGTGATTATCATAGCCCAAATATAAAAAAGCTTAGGTGCAGGTGTGGGTGCACGTAGTACCATAAAACTGAATTTCCATCTTGTAAATGCAATGCGTTATTGTTTCAGACCAGGCGCCTTAAAACAAAAAAACTTACACAAGCAAGCTTGGTAAGTTTTTTGAATTTTAATTCGCAGTCACACTGCGCCTAATCGTGGAGAAGATGGGATTCGAACCCACGACCTCTTGACTGCCAGTCAAGCGCTGTATAATTGCTTTGCAATTCACTAACCACTGAGAATGAGATTATTACGCATTACTTAAAAATTATTGTTTAAGTAAACTGCCAAATAGATGCCAAATAGTAGTCTCTCCTATCCCAAAGTCCGCACAGATAAAAGCGGTAAGTATTTCATTGATTTAACACTAAACAATAAACGCTATAGAGTGTATAGTGGTAAGATTATTAAGTCGTCTCTTAGGCCTAATTCGTATCCTGCTAAGTATAGACTGTCCAAAGCAAAGATATTAGCGGATGAGGTGTATAAGTACTTAGTGTCTAATGACTATTGTTTTGGTAAGAAACTAACCAAGGTTGAAACATTTGACAGTCTTGTAAAGAACAAACTCAGTGAACCCTTATCCAACTCTTACAGAAAGACATTAAGACTGTTGTCCAATAGACTAAGAAGCGAATTAGTATATAAGGGAAGTATATCCAAAGAATTCATAAACAGTATACCGCTTAATTACAATAACAATACAAGTTATAACACAACACGTAGACACCTCAACGTTCTCGTAAATTATTTGTGTGATAATGGGTTTGATATTGAGAGATCTAAACTCAAAACAAGGAAGCAGGAGGAGGTACTTCACAAACCTATTAATGACATACCAAGTCTATTAGATGAGGTTGCTTTGTTTAACAAAAATCTGCACCTGTGTTGCTTATTTACTTATTGTTGTTTACTTAGACCTCATCAAGAAATCAGACTGCTTAAATGGAGTGATTTTAATGATGATTTATCGTATCTCAGTCTGTCAGGCAGTAGAGTGAAATCAAAGCGTAACAGACAGGTCCCTGTGCCTTTAGTAATTAGAAAACTGCTTGTGAGAAACGAAACCAACATAAACATATTTAGTGGCAAAGAAACGCCTTATAACAACGATTACTTTAAAACACTTTTTAGGCGATTTAAGAGACTTAATAATCACATTGATAATGGTGTGACGCTATACTCTTTTAGGCACTCAGGTGCAATAGAAATATACAAGAGAACAGGGTCTTTGTCTAAGTTACAGACCGCAATGGGACATTCAAGTTTAAATGTAAGTCTAACCTACTTAAGAGGATTAGAAATAGCAGAATTAAAAGAAGAAGATATGCCTATGGTTTAGTTCGTTTTTTATTTAGTTCTTTAAACGCATTAAATTCTTTTTTACCAAAATACATTCCACTCACTAACGAGATGACCTCATCAGTTAAATCCTCAGCATTTTCTGAAGAAAGATTAAATATTGTACCATCCATACTTATTAATTGATTTTCTCCTTCATTTAAATCGATTGAGGTGTAAAAATGATACCTAATGATATAATCAAGTGTTAAGTCAGTATTATTATAATTCTGTTTAAATAAAGATTTATCTGATATGGTTGTCTTTAAAACTCTATTGGGTTTTGAAAAATTATTACTAAGTCTTAGTGCAGGTAACTCAACTTCCTGCCCAAAACAAGCAAAAGGAATAAATAATAATAGAAGTAACTTTTTCATAGTAAAACAAATTTAAAAAAAAACGATCAACTATAGTTTCTTAAACGTTATATATAAAACAGAACTTAATTATGAGCGTAAAGAATAGTTGGTCTAATGAAGATTTAAGACAATTAAAAGATATCAGAAATCATAAAATAAAGTATGATGGGTATGAATACTATTGGATAAGAAATCTTAATGACAAATGGGAAACACATTTTATTAAGAACTTTGAAACTATGGATAAAGCATATTCATATTTGATGTATAATATTGGTAAATGGGAAAAAGAATTTAGCAATAGAATAGTCAAACCTAGAAATGAACTGTTGCTTAAACAACAAAAAGAAAAACTAGAGATTGAGTTTATAACTTACGAGATAGCACAATCCCAAATAAAGACTAAAGAAAAGATTTGTCGTATCAAAAATATTAATGATGAGGTTTCTGTAAAGGAATTATCAGAACTATTAGATCTCCAAACAAGTATTGTACATAGACATATAAGAAATTTGAAAAAAAGTACACTTTTATCCGCTTAAAAAAGAAAAATTATGTACTCTATTTTGGGTTTAACAGGTTAAAATTAGATTTTTAAAATACTACTATAAGAGAACTTTTTAGTTGTTTAATTACGGCGGTTACAGACCGCCTTATTTATTTAAGAAAACACAAATCTTATAAACTTAGAACGTTATATAGATAGTTGTTTAAGTAACATAATATAACATATATGCCATTTAATAGTGAAACAGGAAAGTTAGCAGGACAGAAGTCTGTTAGGGGTAATGACAAAGTAGGAAGCGAACTAAGAAACAAATTAAAAGACTTAACAGACCACTTAATAGACACTATAGACATACACTCTTTAAACAACTCTGAACGTATAGCATTACTTAGAATTTTAGTGTCTTATACAGTCCCTAAATTAGCAATAGAGAAACCATCCATAAATACTGAAGAACGTCTATTTCAAGTAGAGATAATTGATAGATTAGAAAAATAACTGTAGATTTATGTCTTTAGTTATCCAATGCGAAAAGACAAAAAATCACTTGCCGAAACCCATCCTGGCCTTGCCAAACAATGGCATCCTTCATTAAATGGAGATTTGGCTCCTTTAGATGTGACAACAGGATCTGTAAAAAAAGTTTGGTGGAAATGTGAAAAAGGTGATGATCACGTTTGGAAAACAACTGTAGTTTCAAGAAGAGAAAGAGACTGCCCTTTCTGTACCCTCACTCCCCAATCAAAGCAAGAATTGACAATTACATTCGAGTTGATGAAACTGTTTAAAAACATTAACCCTAAAGGACTAAAAACCCGTTTAGATGGTCGCTTAAGAGCAATTGATATATTTATTCCAAAACTTAATTTATGTATTGAATTTGACGGTTCTTATTGGCATAAAGGTAAGCGTGAAATAGATAAGATTAAATCCGAAATGCTATTTGAAGAAGGATTTAAATTAATACGAGTAAGAGAAGAACCACTTAAAAAAATATACGATACGGATGTCATAAGTAAGCAACCTTACGATGGCAAGCAAGTCACTAACGACATACTATCAATGATTTTGTCTATATTTGAGTTAGACGCCAAATTAGTATCTAAAATTAAAGCATATCAATCCAAAGACGGTTTACAAAACGAAAAAGGATTAGAAAGATACATTGATAAAATACTAACTGAAAAAGCAGAAAAGAATAGATTATGATAAATAAAGATATTGAAAGATACGAACACCAAAAAAAGAATAAAGGAGGTAATTCGAACACTAAAAATAGATTAGAAAATGAAAGTTCAATAAGTGGGATTTTCAGTAATCAGGAAACAAAAGGGTTCAAGAAATATTTTATATATGATTCGGAAAAAACAAGTGGAGGGAAATATTTAATTCGTTTTTTTGTCCTTTCGCTTGTCTTAGTATTCCCTACAACAATTTTAAGAAATATTGATACTATTATTGTAATCGTTCTATATCTATGTTTTAGTTATTTACAGTCAGTTAATACATATAAACGTGGAGGCGCTTTAGGTGGACTAGGGAAACCAATTTTTTGGGGCGCTTGGGGGTTTATTGTAATATGGATTTCATTTTTTCTTGGTGAAGAATCAAATGAAGGTGTTTGGTTAATTACAGGACTGCCACACTTTTTACTTATTTTTATGAACGGAAATAAAAAAACAGATAAGAAATGAGGAAATTATTACAATTTATATTTCTAATAAGTGTTTTCACCTCAACATCACAAGAGCATTTTTCAGATGGAACGAAATTAAGCGCCCCCAAAGGTTTTGTAAAATCCGGATTTAATGGTTGGAAAAACAGTTTAAATGATAATGAATATATTAATATTCAATTTGTTGATGGAGACAAAAGTTCAAACTTTAATAAATCGTCTTGTGAGGATTTGTCAACTCTTAAAACGCAATTTATTGATTACAAGTTTATACAAATTCAAGGGGCATCGTACGAACTTTGTGTTAAAAAAGAAGGCAATAGAATTGCTATTTCGGTACTATCTTTTTATTCCAAGGGATTAACTTTTATTATTAATGCATTTGCTAACCAAAATGATTATAAGAGGTGTGAAGAGTTAATCAGTTTTATGGTTAAACAATTAATAACACCTTCATCAAATCAAAATGAAATTGTTTTTAAAGATGGTAAATCGGTAAATTTATCAGTACTAAATAATCAATTAATCGATTTAGTTGGTGCATCTAATTTTCCTGTTTCTAAAAAAACAATTAAACGGTTTCTAATTTGTTTTTTTGGCAAAATAGCATCAACTAATTCATACAAAACATATCAGGAGGACTTAAAGAAGGCGGAAAATTATAGTAAAGATAAAGACGAAAGAACATATTTTCTTTTTTCCTTGAACTATATAAACTCCGCCCTTTGGAGTTGTATGGATGAAAACCCTGAATTTATTGAAGAATATTCAAAAGTTGATAAAATTATTCCTCAAAACGATTTGAAAATTAAAGCATTTGCAGAAGTTCATTTAGCAGATTTTAAAAAAGAAATGGGCAAAGTTAAATTCATTGAAATGAGTAAAGTAATTGATTGGAAAAGATACAGCGAATGTTTTGTTAGAAAGATGTGGGAAAATTTCACACCAAAAGAAATGTATAATATGAGTCCCGAAAATGAAAATAAATTGGGAGAAATGCAGGAAAACTGTATGCAAGTCAACTTAAAATAAATTGATAAAATACTAACTGAAAAAGCAGAAAAGAAATGAAATTAAGTATTACTAAAATCTATTCATTATTATTTACTCTTCTTTTAGGATGCTCATCTACATCACAATCAACTCCAAAAAATGATTTAGAAAAAAGTAATCTAAAAAGTAATGTGAAATCAATTAAACAAACCTCTTTCAAAATTAAATTTGTTGGTGATAAAATTAAAAAGGGGGAGAAACATTGGACTTTGAGATCTGATGCTGACTTCATTAAAAATTTTAATGAGCAAGGATTAATTACAACTGAACACTATTATAACTCCAATGATTCACTTATAAGAAAAATCGAAAACATTTATAAAGATGATTTAATTACAGAAAAAAAAATTAATTCAGTAAAAAATCCTCCACAAACAGGCGCAAAAATATATGGGAATGAAGATGAAAGATTAATGCTTTTTGTCTACAATAAAGGTTTGATAACTGAAACTAAAATTAAGATTAAAAATTCGGCATTTAAGAGTGGGTATTTTACTGTAACATCAACAAAAAAATACAATTCAAAAAAATATTTAATTGAAGCAATTAATTCAAGAGGTTTAAGCATAAAACACTCTTACGATGGTGCAGGAAATCAAATTCAATCCATTTCTTATAATGGGGATAGACAAGTTTGGAAATCGCTAAAGAAATATAAAAATGGAAATTTAATTGAACAAAAGTTTTACGACTTTGATCAATATGACAATTTAGGCAACAAGATTAATTGGGACGCAAACAAGTACACTTTAGACATTAGCACTTATTCATATGATAAATACGGAAATGTCAAAACTGAAAATGACGTTAACAAATTCATTTACAATTATGATGAAAACAATAATTGGATAAGTAAAATTAAATATTTTAACAAAAACCCAATAATAATAACTGAACGCGAAATTGTTTATTACGACTAACCCCAACCCAACGGTTCATTAGTCGTATGCGATACGCTTGTTACTACTGAAAACTAAAACTGCCAAATAACTGCCAAGAATATTCCTATCTTTACTATAAGTTCTGTGTAATAAAAACATTCAAAGTTCAACCCTACCCCAAAGAAAAAACCTCCGATTTCTCGAAGGTTTAAAGGTTAAAGTAGTGTAGCGGTGACACTTGTGGAGAAGAAGGGATTCGAACCCTCGACCTCTTGACTGCCAGTCAAGCGCTCTAGCCAACTGAGCTACATCCCCTTTTTGTCATTATTTTCTTAGAGATTAATGCGGCACTTAATTTTAAATACTTAAGAACGCGGCAAATTTACTAAAAACTGTCAGACTTTTGACAAACATTTCTGTTCATTTCGCTTTTAGCCCTTTTCTCAACTCAGGCAGTTCCAAAGCTACTAAGCTATTTAGGTTCTGGCACACAGTATTAAAATTCAATAAAATTATAATTATTATTGAATAATTTATCTTTTTATTAACACAAACGTTGTATATTAACAATAAGTTTGAAAATAAAATAAATTATAATCAAAATGTTTAAAGAATTTGTATTTAAGTGGTATCCTGTTATTTTAGCTTTTATATGTCTATTATATTCTGTGAGTCTTAGCCTTTTAGGAAAAACTGATGACGCACTCTACACTGCACACTGGCCAGGCACCATCATATTATTTGCTTTAATCATTAGACAAAGAAGACGCTAATGGGTTTAGGGATGTTTATTATAGGATTTATAATTTTCTTGTTTTATGTTTATTTTTTAATCTGGAATATTTTTTACAGTAATAAAAAACAAAGAGAGGAAAACAACTACGCAGACAATTCAGATGAAATGGATTCTGATGGGATGGGTAATTTTACCCGGTTCCCTGATAAGTAATGCCTCCCCCCCTTTTTTAAATCACACATCTAGAGTTGCTCTTTACTAGCCACAAAAAGTTACAGGCTCTTAAATTGAAAACTTGATTAATAAAACTCTTTTTGTACTGTGTGTTTTGTGCAGTTATTAAGTGTTTTGGGCTTGAATTGCGTTTTCTAAAAATTCACCAAAAAAAATGAATTTTTTGGAGTCTAAAAGGTTAATGAAATAAAATTTGCGACTTTTAAATCTACGGAAAACTGTAGCTCTAAATTCTCAATAGTATTGAGCTTAAAATCAATTGGTTCCATCGAAGCCAAGGCGGTTACATCCACAACAATTTTTTGACTGGGACTCGTTCTTTCAAAGGAAATTGATTGAGATGTTTTCAAGACCCTTGCATTGGTTACAAACTTTAAGAATTGCTCGACTTCTTTGATAGATATATTAAAATCTAGCCGTATGGATTGTTTGTCAGACAAACATAAAAAACTAACAGAATCCTCGTGTTTTAATTCAATTTTATCAATGAAATTATCAGGGGAAAACGTTTCTAAATTTTCAATTTTTTGAACCGAAATATCCCGGTCTGTCTGATCGGTAAGCGATTTCAACAACTTATTGTTGGCAATCTTATTTTTTACGTTGTCTAATTTATTTTTTAAATGTGTTGTTTCTTCAAGGCTAATGATTCCAACAGCACACTGGGTGTTGTTATTGAATTTCGCTTCAAAGTCAAATTCCATCGATTTAGAGCCGATGTCTTTCTTTTTTA
>Ga0209632_10000319_pt1 | contig 50854 bp, 54 predicted proteins | sample COG_10_FD_184754 | JGI IMG/M metagenome (GOLD analysis project Ga0209632, IMG submission 184754) | Pelagic Microbial community sample from North Sea - COGITO 998_met_10 (SPAdes) (version 2) | ecosystem: Environmental > Aquatic > Marine > Neritic zone/Coastal water | place: Helgoland, sampling...
CTGGTCTCCAGATAGTTCCACCACTTTTGATAAGCTTTCATTTGCTATTTTATCTAAAGCCTTCTTCAACTTCGGATTATCCTTATCTTCCTGTTTCCACTTGTCTTCATCTTTTACATATATAATCTCCTTCTTGGCATCGCTACAATGTACCGGACGTCTGAAAACATCCATTTCATTCAATTTACTTGATAATATGTTGGATAATGCCTGAGTTTGTCCTTCCATTCCTATTTTTTCTACATCTTCAATACTCAATTGAATGGATTCGATAAACTCGGTCATGTTCATTGCATCTTTACAGTCCTCATTCAGGAATAACTGAATGTTAAAGATCTTATTGTGACTGTTTATATTCGTATTATTAGAAACAGGCTCTATCTTCTTACACAAATCAATCATCATTTTCTTCATTTCAATATTCTCTTTCAATAAATATTCTACTACGTGTTCTTTATTTGGTTCAGAAGGTTCATGTATTTTTTCATCTACTATATTACATTTCTTTTTATGTTTCCATAATCCTGCTCTATTTTTGTATTTATTTCCACAATCGCATATATAATGATTTGATGTAAAATATGTAATTTTGGTTTCCAATTGGTTATTTTTATGTTTTGCTGTGGATAGATGTCTATTGTAATCGCCTTTTTTGCTACATGTAAAGTCACAATGTTCGCAGACAAATATTTTGCTGGTATTTGATGTAATATTTGTTTCCATCGGTTTCCTATATTGGAAACATAAAAAACTCCTAAATCTTTTACGCAATAAATCAAAATATTTTTATGGTAACAAACAAATATTTTGAAAATGTGAATAAGAGCATTATGCTCTCAACCAACTTTTTTGAAAAAAAGAGAGATTTATTCTTCAAAATAAAATCAAAATGTTATGTTTTGGTAAATATTTTCAAGAATAAATTCAATAAAAATGAAAATAAATTGATATTTATTAAAATTGATATATACATAGGATATTATATAATCAATTATAACAATGACGAAAGATCAAATTACTTATGACAAGGCATCTATAGCCATTAATAAAAATATTAATAATGGTAGAGCACCTAATTTGAAAAATAATAACGCAGTTCGTAACTATGCACGCGAACAATACAAACAATGCGGTTTGAGCGAAGCTGAAATAAAAAAGAGAATGAATAGAAAGGATGCGGGTCATATAAAAGCGCGCGATCATGGAGGTAAAAACGAGAATTGCAATTATATGTGGGAGGATAGACATGCCAATAGAGCACATCAAAACAACACAATTACAAAGTCAGCATTAATTCACGGAGGAAGAAAATCAAAAACAGAAGAGTGTATTATTTGTTAATAATCATATAATGTAAAAAATATAATCTTAACTATATTAATGTTTCAACCCTACTGTTTTTAATCCTACTATACCTTATCATCATTGTTTTTTTTGAAAAGAGGAATGTTATCATGATGCTTATTAATAGTAACTATACAATTGTTTTCATGATCATTCATGGATGCTTCCAAATTCCAAATATCGCGGTATTGTTTAGTTTTCTGGTTCATCTTTGTAATCTCAATCACAGCATCAATAACTTTCTTTTGTCCGTACAGCTGGAAATAGGCGCTGAATTGAAGCGGGAACCCAATCATTGTTTTATATATAATTTATACTTTAAGTGTTAATTGTTGTCAATTTTATTTCACTACTATTTCACTAATATTTTATGCATTAACACCTCATTGTTTTACATATAATAACCCTAACAGAATAAAGTTGTGTCAATTAATATATAAGAGTATGTGTTTTATTATATGAATGGATACAAATGATGTAGATGATGTAGATAATCTATATGATGATGGTAAAATAACAGACACTGTACCGAAAGATATAAAAGATGGACAGGATAGAGGAGATAAGATATTATCAGAGAATTCATTTTTCAAAGATTTTATTGGATTAATGCAAAATTCTAGTTTCAATGATTTCTATAATGAATATTTTCAAACATGGTCTGATATTGAAACTATGATTTTTTATATGAAGGTATATAAAGCAGTGGAATATGGGTATGTCACACACTTTCATGTACCAATTGATATGTCTCTGATGACTTTCATATTACATAAAATTATGACTACTACGAGTATGAGAAGAACCGCGATATCCATATTTAGAGATTCAAAAAATGGGGATTGTTCTGATAATGAAGTATTCTGTAAACTATTGAACTTTAATTCATTGGAAAATGAAAAGATGTTAAAATAAATTAAATAAACTATTTTTTTTCGTATATATTTTATATATGAGAACCAGATCACATTATCATAACGATAATGACGATAATAATAATATGAATTATATATATATGTATGCTATGACCTTATACAATCTTAGTGAAAAAAATAAACTTATATTTAATACCTTATTTCTTTACGCATCGTGGATTTTTATACATTATATATCTAGTCATACCTACAGTACTTACTGTACAAATTATTCATTATGGGGATTTATTATTTCCCCCATCATGTCCTCTACACCCGCATGTAGAGGATTAAGTTGGATAATTTATAATGGTTCTGATAAAATATTTAATATGTGGAATTTGATTGGAGCGCTATTTTTAAATCAGCTTACTAAAACTGATAATATTAAATGAATTTAAATATAATTTCTTTACATATTATAATTAGTTAAATCATGAATAGTATTTTTTACGAATACATATTTAACATATTTAAAAGTGTTAGAACATCGTTGGAGTTTTTATGGGAGGTTTCTGAAGATTTTACTGATATAGCTATCGAACATCATGTATTTTAATTGAATGATGATATGGGGTGATATTGTGGTCATATTGGAAGTCATATTGGGAGTCATATTGGGAGTCATATTGGGGGTCATATGACGATGGTGTTTTTATTTTATATCTATTTATGATTGAAGGGTGTCGGTGATGAAGTTCAATGAACTCGTAATCAATTAAAAGTGATCCTATTTCGTCCATATTACACACTTCAATGAAAACTTTATTCATATAAGTTTTTCCGTTAAAATTAATGTCATATAGATAAGCCTTCATATCTATATAACATTTGTAATTATGATGATCTAGTGATGTAGTGAGTTCATCACGCATATGTGATTTTCCAGAGCCTTCATATCCACAGAGGATAATATTTCTGCCTTCATTTATGGCAAAGATTGCTGAACGGAATGCTTTATTATAATCATTGTGAAATTTGTCTATATACTCTATTCTATCCATGATTTACGTCAGGTTGTTTACGTCAGGTGGTGTTTATATGTATTTCTATGCTTTTTTATATTTCAATTTTATTTCACCCATATTTATATATTTTTTACACATTTCATGTTATCTTTTTTTTTTAGCGAGTATGTTGCACCTACGGGTTTGGTACCACTCCCTTGTAATGAGAAATAGAATACTGGTCGTTTTTTATCATTATTCTTACCTCCTCTATGTACCACTTTTGACGACCATATTACTAATGACCCCTTCTTACATATACATTTCCCTTTTTTAAACTTAGATACCTTACATATTTTTTCAATCATTTGATATTTATTCCCATCGTCATACTCACCGTCTAACAAATCTTCTTTTATAGAATGCCGAGACACTATTTCTTCTGTATTAGATTCATATAGTTTATTTGACTCTAAATAAACTTCTAATGGTCCCATATGTTCATTAATATCTGATAAGGCTATACCGAACGAAACCAGATTTGCCTCCTTTTTAGATTTAAAATTGGTATCAGTATGCCATACTTGTGGATAGCAACCAGGATAGGATATGAGTGATGAATTTTCTACGATTTTAGCAGAAGGTACAATGATATCGCAGAAATGTTTCAGATTGGTGTATATTTTTTTAATATAAGATTTCGTTTCGTTTAGATTTAATATCATATCTTTTCTCTTATAATTTGAGTTTATTTCACTAGTTTCATTCTTTTTATTTCTCTCTTCTTTCGAAATAATTTCCAACAACTCATCACATTCCTTCTCCGATATGGTATTTGGAATGATTACACATCCATACTTATTGAATGTTTGAATTAATTTATTTTGGTTGGAGGTATAACATGAATTCCATTTGAATAGATTTGAATTAAATGATTCTGTGTTACTCAGCTGGTATAGATTATAGGAAATTCTATATATTATATACAGCATACATATAAATAGGACGATCACTATAACACTACTAACATCCCCAAACATAGAAAATAGTTTAAGTATTTCACTCATTTTATCTACATTATGTATACATTTTAAGATGTAGATAACTAAATAATTAATAAATATAAAATACATAAAGATTATACAATACTATTAATATAATGTCGGATATTTGTATTGGAATTGACTTGGGTACCACTAATAGTTGCGTAGGAGTGTGGCAAAATAACGCCGTAGAAATAATTGCAAATGATCAGGGAGTAAGGACTACTCCTTCATTTGTCGCATTTAATGAAAACGAGCGCATTATAGGAAATGGTGCTAAAAGTCAATCGGCACAGAATCCAGCCAACACAGTTTATGATGCGAAGCGATTGATTGGAATGAACTATAGTGACTCTAAAGTTCAATCTGATCTGAAACACCTGACATATGATGTTAAGCCTGATGGGAATAATAAACCACTTATTCATGTTTCATTTAAAGGTGAACAGAAGGCATTTAAACCGGAAGAAATTTCATCAATGATTTTGATTAAAATGAAAGAAACTGCGGAAGCGTTTCTTGGACACGAGGTTAAGAATGCGGTGATTACAGTACCAGCTTATTTTAATGATTCTCAGCGTCAATCAACAAAGGATGCTGGAGTTATTGCCGGACTCAATGTTAAAAGAATAATTAATGAACCGACGGCAGCAGCGATTGCTTATGGTTTGGATAAGAAAGGACAGGGAGAAAAGAATGTTCTCATATATGATTTAGGCGGAGGTACATTCGATGTATCATTACTTACTATTGATGATGGTATTTTTGAAGTGAAGGCAACCGCAGGAGATACCCACTTAGGTGGTGAAGATTTAGATCGTAGATTGGTAGATCATCTTATGATTGAATTTAAACGAAAACATAAGAAGGATATATCAGGAAACAAACGTGCTATTAGACGTCTTCAAAATGCATGTGAGAATGCTAAAAAAACACTGTCTACTTCCACTGTTGCGTCTATTGAGATTGACGCACTATATGAGGGTATTGATTTTATGACTTCAGTGACCCGTGCTAGGTTTGAAGATCTATGTAGCGATTTATTCAGAAAAACGTTTGAACCGGTAGAAAAGGTATTAAATGATGCTAAAATAAGCAAATCTGAAGTTCACGAGATTGTTTTGGTAGGTGGTTCTACCCGCATCCCCAAAATTCAAAATCAACTCAGTGATTTTTTTAACGGTAAGTCATTGTGTAAAGGAATTAATCCTGACGAAGCTGTCGCGTACGGCGCTGCTGTACAGGGGGCAATTTTATGCGGAGGGACCGAAAGTGTTCTAGGGGATTTACTCCTACTTGATGTAACTCCCCTTTCACTTGGGGTAGAAACAGCTGGAGGTATTATGACGAATATTATTCCAAGAAACACTACTATTCCATGTAAAAAATCACAAACATTTAGTACATATGCTGATAATCAACCAGGATGCACGGTGCAAGTATTTGAGGGAGAACGACAATTCACACGTGACAATAATAAGTTAGGCGAGTTTCAACTCAGTGGGTTTCCGCCAATGCCTCGTGGAGTTCCTCAGGTTGAAATTTCATATGATATTGATTCAAATGGTATTTTGAATGTGACCGCATTAGAGAAGTCGTCTGGTAAATCAAGTACAATTACTGTTAAAAATGACAAAGGACGGCTTAGTGAAGAAGATATTGAGAAAATGTTAAAGGAAGCCGAAGAGTATAAAAAACAGGACGACGAAGAACGTAGTCGCATTGAATCAAAAAATACTTTAGAAGGGGCTGTATATAGTTTTAAGGACACTGTAGATAAATTTGAAAATGAAGAAGATAAAGAATCCGCAAAGAAATCACTTTCAGACGCACAGGAGTGGCTCGACAATAATTTAAGTGCTACGAAAGAAGAGTATGACGAACAATTTAAACAATTACAGACAGTCATTATGGAATTCATGTCTAAAAATGGTAGCGCACCAAGTAGTGGAATGGATGGTGGTATGCCTGATATGGGTAGTGGTATGGGTAGTGGTATGGACGGTATGTCCGATATGCCAGAATCATCTGAGCAATACGAAGGTCCTAAAATAGACGATGTTGATTAATTTCAATAATATTTTAAAATATCTATAATAAATAATAACAATATTTATCATGGGTGACTTTAATTTTTTTTATAATAAACCAAATAACCTTCAATATTTATCTAGCGGAGCTGTTTCGGGATCGTCTAGAACATCAAGATTAAAATATAACCAGCTATCACATACGCCTGTAATTACTAGCAGAGAAAGAACGTTAAAAGCAATCTCGCGAAATACGTATTCCCCTGGTACAAGCGAAGGATGGCGTCCTCAGTCGTACAGATATCAGTCATGGAAAAAGACGACTAAAATTGTGGGTAATACATCTGCGCTTGAGCGAAAATATAAAAATAAAATGGGAGGCGTGAATCCACCAGAAATAGTTAGTCAGCAGGAAGAAGCTAACTTTAGTAATATTTCATTTGTAGATAATATGATTAAAAGTCCTAATAAAGGTATACAAACATCCAATATGAATAGTAATGAACTTGAAAAATATATAAATAGCGTGTCATTATCTAGCGATATACATAATAATACTTCTGAAAATTTACCTGTAATGGAAAATAAAGATGTATTTATTAACACGATAAATCCAACAGAAGAGGTTATATTTCAACCCCCTAGTGTAAAACATGTCGTGGATGAACATGTGGATGAAGTAATATTTCAACCCCCTCATGTTAGGTTAGAATCAGAACCCTCCGTATTAAAATATAAAACAGGGTTATCTGATGTTGGTACACAGTACGATATAAGTGGTAATGAAATTAGTAAAAGTGTAAAAACTAACATTCTAACAAACGAAGCATATACCCAATCAACATATACAGAGACTATAGAGACTACATATGCTACCAATAATGGAATAAGCTATTTGACGTCAGATAATCAACGAATTGAGGGCGATATAAATGATGTTATTGTGGACGGTATTAAAAGGAAAGGAAATGGCGTGGTTGATATATTAGATATTCAGTATTTATCCAATTGGTTAAACGCACAACCTGCTAACATTGAAGATCGTATATACAATCAATATGTCACAAATACTAACGACGGTGGTCAATATATTATGAACACATATTCAGAAGGGGCTGATACTTATGTTGTTCCCGATGGACAGGAATGTCCATGTGATAATAATTACGATACATTAAATGATCCTAATGATACTACCAATTATTCTAACATGAATCTACAATTGAAATCATTATATGATAACGCAGGTGAATTAGTAGACCAATTGCTTACACAATTTATAGGCGGTGATCTGGCTGGTGTAAAAACTATATTGTCTACAGATTACTATAATCAGTTAGCAACCGCTATTTTTAATGAAAAATGTGATCGTTTTGCGAACTCAAACACAGGCGAAAATTATTATGATAATATGCGACTAATTATTAGTCACGCGTTAAGTTCTATCGAACAAACAGTACAAACTGAATCTGATCTTCAAATAGAATTAGATACCGCACTAACTGATCTTTATAATTGTAGGAATCCACCACAAGCACTGTTTACACTTGAAACTTCTATAGAAACAGTTGCTGAAATTCGTCCAGAGTATCAACAATACATTAATTTATATGGTATACCTGAAGGAGGCTTTGACCCTGATAAATTAGCTGAAATTATAAACACATTGTAAATTCATAAAATTGATATAAAACAATACATATATGTTCATTATATATACATATATGAATTTTCCTATCATTCTCATGCATGGATGGTATTCAGAAAAACAATTTAGTATGTTAAAAGATGAAAAGAATAACCCTTATATGTATTATTTAGACTTCAATCATAAAATTGTTCAGTTGACAGAAATTACAAATAGCGAAACTTATAATTCTAAATGGGACGATGTAGTATATATGGGTGCTATGAAACAACTTTACATGGTTCAAGACACTCCTTTAACATTTTCTCAAATAAATACACAAATATCATAGAATACGATATTCTAAACCATCCATATACTCGTAATAATAATTACAACAATCTTCAATAGGTATCTTTGTAAATTGATTTCTCATATTACTCCACACATTTTTAATACAACACGTAAAATAGAGTTTATAATATTTCTCATTTTTTTGTATTTGGATAGTTGCTGGATAACCACAATGACACAATGGTACATTATTTAATTCATTTATACTAAATTGTTTTACCAAATTATGCTTATTATTATTTACATACTTGCCTCCATATACATCAATATCATCATATTGTAGTAAATTTTCTGTGATAAAGTCCTCTACGCTTCTAGCCCAATCTTTGTTATTCCACTCAATGTCATTGAAGGTTTCTAGAATATTTTTTATTTTATCTTTGTCTGGTTCTTCCTTGATGATCTCTCTACAATACAATATAAATCTATAATGGGAATGTACCTTATATATAGCACATAGAGATTCTGGTTTGTTTTCAACAGTATGTTTGGATCCTTTATTATTCATGTGTTGATTTAATCTGCTGTATAAATTTTTTGTTTCACCTACATATGTTTTATCATTCTTACATTTAATTATGTATACCCAATGCATAATTAAATAGGTAATATATGTTTAAGCTTAATTATTTTTGCTTCACCAGATCGATACATCCTCAACAACATCCTCAACATCATCATCCTCATCATCCTCATCATCATCATCCTCATCATCCTCATCATCCTCATCATCATCCTCAACAACATTATCAATCATATCCTCAACAACATTATCAATCATATCCTCAACAACATTATCAATCATATCCTCAACAACATTATCAACCATATCTTTCACTTCGACTGTAATATGTTCTAAGGTATCTTCAGCAAACTCGTTTACCTTATCAACTGCATCCTCCATAACATCTTCAATTATGTCCTCAATAGTTTCCTTAAATTCTACATTCTTTTTACTGTTAAAACAACTAAACCATTTACTTACCATTATAGTTATAATAAATATAATTATAATAGGAAAAAAAAACATTATGATATCATGTTTCACTATCGCATTCAATATAATATGTAAAGATTTAAAGGTATTCATTAAATATATGTAATGGAACATGAATTAGTAATTACCAATGAAAAGATAATAAAGTTTTATGAAAAATATCCTTCACTTGAGTTTGAAAACGTTAATCTATTATTTATTGAAATGTTTGAAAAAATATTGAATAGTTCTAATGGCATCATTGACAATAGTATTTTGACAGGAATACTTAATAATGTACAGTACCTCGCCCAAAATTCAGAGAAAAATTTATCTGAAATTAAAACAGTCCGAGATTTTCATCAATTATCCAATGAAAAACATACAAGTGATATCAATAACATTCAAACAGTTTTAAGTCAAATAGGAAATACTCTTACTGATAATAGCGCCAATCTTAAACGAGATTTATCAGAAAGTATTTATAAATCATTTAGTAATAATGAAATGTCTACAGAAAATATTAAAAAAATTAACTCTGTAATGGAATCTCATTTGAGTACACATTTAGATAAAACTAAAATCTTTCTCCATGAAAATCTTCCAAATATCCTTGATACTACAAATAAACCATTGATACAATCCATTTCTGCCACTGAAAAAAGACTATCTTCATCTTTATCTGATATCAGAGAAAAATCAACTATAAATAGCGAAAATACAATAGAGCTAAAACAAGCAGTAAATGATCATATTTTGGGGTCAAAAGTATCCGTTCGTAAAGGAGATATGAGTGAAAATAAATTACTTCCATTATTAAATCAAATTTTTCCTACTGACGAAATTATTCACAATGGGGGAGGAAAACAATCACATTGTTGTGATTATACAATTATTCGTAACAAGTCAAAAAACATTTTAGTTGAAAACAAAGACTATGTTGCCAATATAGGACCCGATAACATTAAAAAATTTATTGATGATATAGAGAGAAATAACTGTCACGGAATATTCATCTCTCAACATAGTGGAATTAGCGGAAAAGAGAATTTTAAAATAGATATTCATAAAAACAATGTGTTAATCTATTTACATCAAGTAAATTATGACGGTGGTAAAATAAAAGCATCTGTTGAAATGATAGATCAGCTATCAGAGCGATTAAATGAAATAGATATGGATGAAAATAGTATATCTAAAGACGATTTAGATACAATTAATGTAGAATTTAATAACTTCATTGACGCAAAAGAAAATATGGTTAAAATGGTCAATGATTTTCAAAAGAGGATTATTACATCAATTAAACAGCTAAATCTAACGTGTTTGGAAAAATATCTAACAAATAAATTTGCTCATTTAAAGTCATTCGATTTTGTTTGCGAGTACTGTAATAAAGGATGGGATACGCGACGCGCCTTAGCAGCACACAAAAAGGGGTGCTCAAAGAAATCACACGATAAAAAAGAAACAGAACTTACCATTGAAACCGCCTTATAATTTTTTTGTTAAAATAAATTTAATTATAATAATATAGTAGTATGAATTATGATACTTTTAATTGGGAATTATATATAGATGAGTATGATGACCTGAAGTTTATTAAGTCAAAAGATATCGCATGGTCACATTGGGTAAGGTTTGGAATAAAGGAAAAACGCAAACGTTTTTTTGTAAAAAAGAAAGAACCGGTCAGTAAATTTATATCACATTCCTTTTTTGAAAAAAATTACACAATATACATAACGCGACATATGAATTCTATTGAATCTTCAAAGTATTGGTTACATAATTACCAATGTATACGAAAGATTTATAAAGATATTAAAATAATTATTATAGACGATAATTCAAATGACGCATACAAAATGGAAGATAAAAAACACGCGGATGTACAGTTCATACAAAGTGAATTTGTTGGAAGAGGGGAACTGTTACCTTATTATTATTTTCATAAAGAACCGCTCACAAAATATGCTTTGTTCATACATGATTCTGTTTTTATAAAGTCAGCAATACATGATGGTATATCTGAAGAGGAATTTATATCATTATGGGGATTCAATTCATTTTCATGGCATGGTATGTTAATGAATAATTTCGGTACCGTTATCGATAATTTAAATATGAAAGAGGAATTATTCAATCTATATAAAAGTCCATCCAATTGGGTAGGTAATTTTGGATGCATGTGTGTCATATCAATTGACTATATCCGTTTAATTGATGATACATTTAATATATTTCCTAATCTATTGTCAACTGTCAAAACCCGTAATAACCGAATGTGTCTGGAAAGACTGTTATCAATAATGTATAAAAAAATAAGGAATAAAAATCCTCGTGTTCTATTTGACGACATCCATGCCTGGAGTATCCTATCATTTAAAAGACCCTGGGGGTTAACGTGGAATGAATACGTTGCAAATGATTCAGACATAAAGACATCCATAGTCAAAGTATGGTCTGGTAGATGACCATACTATGTAGTTATTTTTTTGGTAAAAAATTATATGTACGGACATATCATATGATGGACTGTAAATTGGTAAAAGAAAAAATGATGAAATGTGTGAAAGACAAAAATGGTTCTTATGGATGCCTAGAAACAATAAAAGAATATGAAGAATACTGTAAAGGGACCGAAACTGACGAAACTGATGAAACTGATGAAACTAACAAAACTGACGAAACTGATGAAACTAACAAAACAGATGTAAATTAATCCAAAGTATTATCATTATAAAATAAAATTTATATAATGATAAACAAATCAATATGGTCCAATAGTTGGTGTTAATCCATACCATTTACTTACTAGCTTGAAGTTCGTGTAACTTATATACTTTATCTAAGTGGGATAATATTTCATCGTCGTGTGTAACAACAATTATCGTTTTAGTACGAGGGATGGAGTCAATAATCTTGATAATCTTTGCTTTTGTTTTGTCATCTAATCCTGTTAACGGTTCGTCTAGTATAATAATATCATTCTCTTTAAATATACCACGCAAAATCATGGTTACTTTCTGCATACCTAATGACAATATGGATCCATTTACACCAACGTTTGTATTTATTCCATTTTTCAAACCAGTATATATACTAGTTAGATCGTATTTGTTCAGATAGTCGTTTATCTGATTTGTTGTTAAATTAGGATTCCCATATTTTATATTATCCGCAACAGTTTCATTAAATAATGATGTTTTTTGATTTATATATGTTAATTTTGTTCGCAAATGTTCATTATTAATTTTACTAATATTACAATTACCAATCTTAATGTTACCACTTGTAGGTTGATGTAATCCTGTAAGTATTTTCATAAGTGTCGTTTTTCCTGACCCAGACCGACCAATTATACCAATATGCTCTCCAGATTGAATATGTACATTCATTTGGTTTATAACATTAGGTCCTTTCCCGTCGTATTTAAATGACATGTTATTTATTTCGATACTACCGTCTTTTGTCTTACATTTCTTATTTGACTCGTTACTCTCGTGTAAAACATTTTTTAGAAATTTATCTGTGGCTATAATTGTACCTAATTTTTGGAAGAATGAAAGACTCGTATTATCGTAATCAATAAATGTACCCACTAGTTTTATTTCAATAAACGCAATTGTAATTAATAAAGCAAGTGGTATTTTTTTACGTACATACAAGGTATAACTAACAACAATTATAGTGATAAAGCATATGACTGTCATTAGATTTGCCTTCCAAAGAATTTCCTTTCTTATACGCATTTCTTCTTCTTGATCTTTATCATATGAATCGGTTATGTTTTTATTGTTTTTTTCTTCATGCTTCATAGTATTGTTCAAATGAATATTCATCGCATTATTGAATGTATCATTAAAATGTTCATTCATCTTAAAATATGCTTTGTCTCTTATAGCACAACTTTTCGAATAGTCAAATCCTTTCCAAATGGAAAACAATATTCTCAAAATATTGAGACCAATGAAACACGCACCAATAACTGGATGAATAAAACTGTAATATATGGCTATACATATCATACCAATCATTAAAGGTAAAAACTTATTTGCTATTTTTTCTACCATACCTAATAATACGTGGGTTAATTCATTTATCATTGAAATGTACTCGCCAGATTTGATATCTTTATAATTGTTGCTATTTGATTTCATAATACCTGAAACCAGTAAGGTTCTTATATATGTCATGTAGTTTGGAAATAGTTTTTGTTCCATACTATACTTGATCCTATAGAAAATTATCAACATTACCCACGTGAATAAAATCAGTGATAAAACACCAAATATATTATTCGAGCTTATATTGGAAAATACGTCGAATATCTTTTCTATAGGTACTTTAGAATTCAAAGATGTAACTAAACTACTGTACTGACGCGATAATAATATAGCTTCTGTTGGCCAGGTAAATATGATAACCACCACATATAAGAAAAGTATTCCTTTATTAGAACTTATATAATCTAATACAAGTCTCTGAAAAACTATGTTATCAGCCATATTATATGATAATATAATATTATTGATTAAAAAATAAATTTAGTACGTTTGTGGATAATAGGATAGGGAATAATAGAATAGATCATAGTTAAAACATAGGTTCTGGAGTAGGTGGACGAACGACAACTTTTTCAATAATTCTTTTAGATTCAATAAATTCTATAGTTTTCTCCGCGTTTACGAAATCATATACTTTCACCCATTTATTCGGCTCGTTATTTTTGTAGTGTCTAAAAAAATCTTTAATTAATTGTAATTGATTTTCATTCAGGTCAGTTATATCATTCAAATGATTTAAATTTTGATCAGTTTTAACATCTGGAATGGCAATTACTTTTTGATCCATGCCTTTCTCATCCTCGGTTACTAACATTCCTAACACTTTACACCTGATATATGCGTTTGGAAGTATAGCTTGTGTATGAATAACAAGTACATCTACCGGATCGCCGTCATCTGCTAAGGTTTTAGGAATATATCCATAGTTTCCAGGATAGTTCATGGCTGTCGATAAAATACGATCAACAATTAGCATTCCATCTTCAAATTCATACTTAACATTTGTTCCATAAGGAATTTCTATGTGAACGAGTACCATTTAATAGATTATATAGATTATATAAATATATTAATTTTAGTTCTTCTTTTAATATTCATATTATATATAAAATGAATCTCTGGATGAAGCACATCAAATCAACACAGGCGTCAAACCCTACATTGATGTTTAAAGACGTACTCAAATTAGCTGGAAAAACATACAAAAAAGGTACTGTTGTAGTAAAGAAAACAGTAAATTCTGTTAAGAAAACTGTCAAGCGTGTGTCTAAGAAATTATCTATGAAGTCATCAAAGAAAATGAAGTCAAGAAAAGTTAGAAAAGCAACGAAATCTAGAAAAAGCCGAGGAAAGAAATAGATTTTAAGTTAGAAGATTACTTTTCATTTGTATTTATTATATAAATGAAAATTCTTGTTACTGGTGGAACAGGTTTGGTTGGATTTGGTTTACAGCAGATTAATGAATACTATGATGATGAATTTATATTTATTGGATCAAAAGATTGTGATTTAACACAACTAAGTGAAACAAGAGAAATATTTAATAAATACCAACCCGATTATGTTATTCATTTAGCTGCCTATGTAGGAGGTTTATTCAAAAATATGAATTTTAAGGTTGATATGTATGAGAAAAATACCCTTATAAACTGCAACATATTAAGATGTTGTCATGAACATGATGTTAAAAAGGTAGTGAGTTGTTTATCTACATGCATTTTTCCAGATGACACAACATATCCTATCAACGAAACGATGCTCCATAACGGACCACCTCACATTTCAAATGACGCCTATGCCTATTCAAAACGTATGTTGGAAGTGCACAGCAAAGCCTACCAAGAACAATATGGAAAGAATTTTGTATGTGTTATTCCTACCAATATTTATGGAGAAAACGATAATTACAGTTTAGAAGGAGGACATGTCATTCCAGCACTAATACATAAATGCTATTTAGCGAAAGAAAATGGTGAAAAATTTGTCGTTCGCGGTACAGGAAAACCATTGCGTCAATTTATCTATGCTACAGATTTAGCTAAATTAATCATATGGACGCTTGAATCATATGATGAAAAAGGCTCTATCATTTTATCAGTGGGTGAAAAAGACGAGATGAGTATTGGTAAAGTCGCTACGATGATTGCAAAAGAGTTTGAATATGAACATATGATGGAATATGATACCTCATTTTCTGATGGACAATATAAAAAAACGGCGGATAACAGTAAACTCATGTCATTATTTGGCGATTTTGAATTTACGAGTATGGACGAAGGTATGAAAAAATCCGTGCGATGGTTTATTGATAATTATGAGAAGTGTAGGAAGTAAAGAAAGTAACGGAAGTAAAGAAAGTAGAACGATTAAACAATTTATAAATCTATCTTAAATTCTCCACCACCTACTTGCAATCGTGATCTACCATCTCCTTCACTAATTCGTCAAAAGTATACTGAGGCTCCCAGCCTAATTCTGTTCTAGCTTTGGTACTATCACCTAATAATTCTTCCACTTCGGCTGGGCGAAAATATTTTTCGGATACAAAAATGAGTTCACGACCAGTATTTCCGTCAAACCCTATTTCATTTACACCTTCTCCTTTCCATTTAATATCAAATCCCTTCAACGCAAAAGCTTTCTCAACGAATTCACGAACAGAATGAAATTCGTTTGTAGAGAGAACATAATCATCTGGATGATCGCCCTGTAGTATTCTCCACATACCTTCCACATAATCTTTAGCGTGACCCCAATCACGTTTGGCATCTAAATTACCCAAAGTAATTATATCCTTTTCTCCTGTTATTATTGAATTTAAACCACGTGTAATTTTTCTAGTGACAAAAGTAGGACCGCGTCTCTTCGATTCATGATTGAAAAGTATACCGTTAGACGCGAATAGGTCGTAAGATTCGCGGTAATTTTTTGTGATCCAGAACCCATATAATTTAGCGACTCCGTAGGGCGATCGTGGATAAAAGGGGGTAGTTTCTCTTTGTGGTACCTCTTGTACTAATCCATAAAGCTCTGATGTTGATGCTTGATAAAAGCGACACTTTTTCATAATACCTGAACTGCGAATTGCCTCTAAAAGTCTCAATACACCCATACCATCCGCATTGGCAGTATACTCCGGCATTTCAAATGACACCTTCACATGACTCATCGCTGCCAAGTTGTATATTTCCAGACGATCCAAATCGGGATATTCACTCTTAATTTCATACATGATATGAAGCAGATTAGGACTATCGGTCATGTCTCCGTATCGTAAAACGAGGTTTTTATTTTCGTATAAGTGGTCTATACGATGTGTATTTATATCAGAAGAGCGCCTAATGACACCCCATACTTTATAGTCTTTTTCTAATAATAGTTCTGCTAAATAAGATCCGTCTTGTCCAGTGATACCAGTAATCAGAGCTACTTTCATTATTATTTGCGCAGATTAAATTTAGCGACTATAAGCGAATGCTATGAAGGTTTTTTTTTCTATTATATTTTTTAACATATTACTCTATGTGCGGTATAATAGCTTATATTGGAAATGATAATTCGTTCAGTAAATGTTTATGCGGATTAAAACAATTACAAAATCGGGGATATGATTCTGCTGGTATTTGTAGTTTAGTAAATAATCAATTTATAAATGATAAATATGCCTCCTCTGATAAGGAGTCTGCTTTGGTAAAATTAGAGACCTTCTCCAACAATCATACAGATGCTTCCCTTAGTATTGGACACACTCGTTGGGCAACACATGGGGCTAAAACGGATATAAATTCTCATCCTCATATTTCAAGTGATGGATTATTTTCTTTGGTACATAATGGTATTATAGAGAATTATGCTGAATTGAAAAAAATGTTAATCGGGGAAGGATACATATTTTCATCTAAAACAGATACTGAAGTAGTTGTGAATTTACTTTCCTTCATGTACCACAAAAACGAAAAGAAATGTGTGGAATTAGCCATTGAAAAAACAATTGCTAAATTAGAAGGTACCTGGGGTTTAGCGATTCTATGTAAAGATGAACCCAATAAATTATATGCTACTCGTCATGGAAGTCCTATCGTAGTTAGTGCGAATGACGATATGGTCATTGTTACTTCAGAACAAAGTGGTTTTTGTAATCTTGTATCGAATTACGTAGTGTTGAAAAATTACGACGTTTGTGTATTGGAGAAAGTCGGTGATAAAGTGACAATGACCACGAAAGAGTCATACGTACCTAAAAAAATGAACAAAGGAGAAACAGCCCTCACGCCAGACCCTTATCCTCATTGGACGATTAAAGAGATTCATGAACAACACGACTCCTGCTTACGTGCTATCAGTCACGGGGGAAGATTAATGTCAAATAATGAGGTAAAGCTGAGAGGATTAAATGAGAAAAGAGAAGAGTTGTTGAAATTAGATAATATGATATTACTTGGTTGCGGTACTTCTTATCATGCCGGTATGTTCGGTGTCAACTATTTAAAAGAGTTAGGTGGATTCAATAGTGTTCAACTCTATGATGGTGCGGAGTTTAATGAACAGGATATTCCCAAACAAGGGAGAACCGGAGTGATACTCTTATCTCAGTCAGGAGAAACCAAAGATTTACATAGATGTATTCAAATCGGAAGAGAACACGATTTGTTTTTCATTGGAGTAGTGAATGTCGTGGACTCTTTAATCGCACGCGAAGTAGATTGCGGGTGTTATTTAAATGCTGGACGTGAAGTAGCTGTAGCTTCCACAAAAGCATATACTTCTCAAATTATTATATTGAACTTAATCGCATTGTGGTTCTCCCAGGAAAAGAATATACACTACGGAAAGAGAGAAAAATATATTAAAGATTTAAGAAACTTACATATGGATATTAAGAAAACAGTTGAGGTCTGTGAGAAATCAATAGATGATGTGTTACCCCTATTCGAACATCATAGCTGTTTCCTACTAGGTAAAGGGAAAGGCGAATCGATTGCTCGTGAGGGTGCGTTGAAGATTAAGGAAATTTCTTATATTCATGCCGAAGGTTATAGTACTAGTAGTTTAAAACACGGTCCTTTTGCTCTTTTACATGAGGGGTTTCCTGTGGTATTGATTGCTCCTGATAACGAACATTATGCGAAAAATGAAAATGCGTACGAAGAGATTAAATCTCGTCATGCTACCATTATTTATGTGACAGATAAAGAAGTAGGAAATGGGGTAGGAAAAGAGAATGTGGTCAAAATCCAGAAAAATTATAGTTTTCAGGATTTTTTGAGTATTATTCCATTACAAATATTGGCCTATAAGCTTTCTTTAGCACGTGGTCTAAATCCAGATATGCCACGTAATTTAGCCAAAGTTGTTACTGTGGAATAAGATGAATTATGATCTACATAATATGATATATCAACTATATTATGTAAGAGTTGCGGAGTAAAAAATTGTTACTTTAATAAATATAGATATAGACTAATATGCTCGTTTCTGTTATGGGATTAGGATTTGTTGGAGGCTCTATGAAGAAGAGTTTCGAAATGAAAGGCGTTGAAGTAATTGGTTATGATAAATTTAAAGATGAATTCAAAGATAATTTCATGGCGTGTCTTGAAAGTGATATTGCGTTTTTAGCTCTTCCTACTATTTTTGATGAGGAAAAAAGTGAATATGATAAATCATGCATCCGTGAGGTGTGTACGGACTTAATGAATAACAAATACGAAGGTATTGTCGTCATTAAAAGTACCGTGGAACCTACTACTACTTTGAATTTGAGTATGGAGTTTCCTAGTTTAAAATTCGTTCATAATCCTGAATTTTTGACTGCTGCAACCGCATTTGAAGATTTTCATAATCAAACACATATCGTATTGGGAAGAGGACCTATTGTGAGTGACGAAGAAATGGATACATTAGCCAAATTTTATATGGAATTATACCCTGATGCTGAGATGTCCTTCTCCTCATGCACAGAATCCGAATCTATGAAGATATTTGTCAATTGTTTCTATAGTGTCAAGGTACAATTCTTCAACGAATTGTATTTACTTTGTCAGGTAATGGGATGTGATTATGATGTAGTGAGAAATCTCATGTTGAAAAACAAATGGATTAATCCTATGCATACCGACGTTCCTGGACCAGATGGTAAATTAAGTTATGGCGGATATTGTTTCCCTAAGGATACCAACGCTTTATTGAACCATATGAAACGCGTGGGAACGCATCATAAAGTGTTGGAGGCTACTGTCGTTGAGCGTAATATTATGCGCGATGATAATGTCAACGTGAATTTGAAAAAGAAAGAGACTATGGTTGAGAAAATCAAGAAATTCTTCAATATTATGTAAGAATGGGATAGTAAATACATCCATCAGAAATCATAAGAACTCATAAAAGATAATATATGTTATCATTTATGGTTTATGTAGGACAATATGTTGAATGATATCTTCTATGGTATTCCATTTTAATCCATAGTTGGATTGGTTATGGACAACAGGAATATTCATCGCTTCGCATTCTTGAACACTATTTGCGTTTCCATCATATTTTGTCAGACGTAACATCATGAAGCATTGACTGTAAATATTCGGCATGTTTTCATATGGTTCATTTAATGTATGACTTAGAATATAAGAATATTGAGGAAGTCGTCTCATTATTTCCGTATATATTTCTTTTCCATATACATGTTCCCTTCCAGGTGTTTGTCCATTGAATATAAATACTTTGAATCCTTTCGTTTCTACAGGTTTAAATAAGTTGTTATCAACTAGATTAAAACCGATAAGAACGGAAGGTATATTTTGCGATGATAAGCGTTGATATATACATTCGCTAATTGATATATGTACTGTATTATGAAGTAATTTGACTTCATTCAACGTGGATAACGAATGTTTCAAATTTGGATTTGCATCTTCACCGCCCCATATAATGTATTTAATACCAGTATGATTTTTTAATTTATACAAATCATCGTCCGTATAAACACCGAAAAACAGAGCTGGACTGACTGTGCTTGTGTATGATGTTAGCTGAAATTTATCTTGAATTCTCTTTTTGAACATTGAAACGCCTTTCGATACATGTATTTGATTGATGTAGGATAAGATATCCACCGCAGGTATTCTTGGTATATAATTCGTTTGGTGAATAATTTGATGTGTCCTGCGATTTTCTTTAATACCGTGATTTCTGTAATGGGTTCGTGCCTTTTCTTCTGTATTAATTCCAGCTTTACAAAGATCAGGATAATAGTTGATGTAGAACTTCCAATTAAAAAATTGGAAATTTTGAATATCGCACATTATTATATATGACGCAGAAAAAAATAGAAAACCTGTCCGTTTTAGTAACTGGTGGCGCTGGATTCATTGGATCTAACATTACAGAAACATTATTGAGAAATGGTGTAAAATTTGTTCGCATTTTAGACAATCTTGTTACAGGAAAAATGGAAAATATTCAATTTTTATTGGACAAATATGATAATGTGGAATTCATGTATGGTAGTATAGCAGATTTAGAAACATGTCGTAAAGCAGTTAAGGACATTGATGTAATTACAAACCAAGCAGCATTAGGATCAGTTCCTCGTTCAATAAACGACCCATTACCCTCGCATATTGCTAATGTGAACGGATTTTTAAATGTACTCGTCGCCGCCAAAGAAGAAGGTATTAAGCGTGTTGTTTATGCGTCTTCATCAAGTGTTTATGGAGACCATCCCGTTCTACCGAAAATAGAAGAAAATACCGGAAATGTATTATCGCCTTATGCTGCTACTAAAGCCATAGATGAAATTTACGCCGGGGTTTTTTCACGCTGTTATGATATGGAATGTATCGGACTGCGGTATTTTAACATATTTGGTCCTCGTCAAGATCCTAATGGAGCATACGCAGCCGTTATCCCAAAATTTATCGATTTGATGCGTTCTGGAAAACAACCCAATATCAATGGCGATGGAACATTTTCTCGTGATTTTACTTATATTGAAAATGCGGTACAGGCAAACATATTAGGGTTAACAACCGACAATGAAAAATGTTTTGGTGAAGCCATGAATATCGGTGCTGGAGGACAAACCAGCTTGTTAGAACTCATTAAAGTCATACAAAAAATATTAGAATGTGATATAGAACCTACCTTTGGAGCTAATAGACCAGGAGATGTTCCGCATAGTAATGCTGATATTAGCAAAGCACGTAATATATTGGAATATAATCCCAAAGTGAGTTTTGAAGAAGGAATGGCTATATATTTGCGACTAATTTAAATTATAACAACGTAAAAATATCTTCAAATTATATTATCTTTTTTTATAATATAATGTGTGGTATACTGTTTTCATCAAAAGAAATCAAAGAACTTCAAAAGACATTACAATTTTTAAAAAAACGTGGTCCAGATCATACTGAACATACAATAATTAATAATTATCATTTTATTCACGTTTTATTATCTATGACAGGAGAAAATTATACTATTCAACCTTTCGTTTATGATGATGTAGTTGTAATGTTTAATGGAGAAATATATAATTTTAAAGATTTTGGAGATTTTAACTCTGATGGCGAATGTATCATCGAAGCATACAAAAAATACGGTGATGATTTTATTAGACATTTAGAAGGAGAATTCGCATTATTACTCATTGATTTTTCAAAAGATCTTTTATATTATTCTACTGATATATTTTCTATAAAACCATTATGGTTCGCACAGGATGGAGACGATATAGGATTATGTAGTTACGCTTCGTCATTGGAATATTTGGGATTTCAAAATATTAAACAAGTAGATGCGAATACCACTATTAAAATGAAACTTTCTACGCGAGAAGTATTAACAAAACAAACAGTATATGATTTTGATTTAAATCAACATAAAACGAATTTTGATGATTGGAATAAAGCATTTGAAAATGCTATTACCAAACGAACACGCGGATTAAAACATAAAGTTTTTATTGGATTGAGTGGTGGATATGACAGTGGTTTAATTTCTTGTGTTTTAAATAAATTAGATATTGGTTATACAGCATATACAATTTTAGGTAGTGAAGATATGGAACTTATGAAAAAACGACATAGTTTATTAAAACAAGGTGAAATAATTGATATGACTCAAGAAGATTTTAATTCAAATAAAGATTACTTAGAAAAATTTAGCGAAGAGTATATTTTGAAAATAGAAAATGGAGAAAAGGAAAATTATATTAAAAGTTTGATGAATAACAATCCAAAACAAGCAGAACAATATTTAAAACAATACAAATATCGTATGACTGGTCAAAAAGTAACAAATGATAACGGTGCTGTTGGTGTATCTTATATTTGTTCAAAGGCAACACCTAAGGGCGAAATTATATATTTATCAGGAAGTGGAGCCGATGAGGTTATAAGTGATTATGGATTTAATGGTGTTAAACATTATGGTCATAGTACTATTGGTGGTAATTTTCCTGAAGAACTATCAACAGTTTTTCCTTGGAAGAACTTTTTTAATAATACCCAAAGAGCTTATTTGATGAAAGAAGAAACTGTGTCGGGAACGTGGGGTGTTGAAGGACGATACCCCTTTTTAGACAAATATGTAGTTCAAGAGTTTTTATCGTTAAGTTCTGAATTAAAAAACAGAAATTATAAATCACCTATTCATAATTACCTAACAACTCATAATTATCCATTTGAAGATGGTATTAAAGTTGGTTTTAATTGCGGTTTTACAGGGCAAATAGGCAATCATACAAAAAGAGATAATTCAGATAATCAAATAGATAAAACACCAGTTGGTAAATCTAAAAATAATAACAAAGACTTAATTGTTGATTTTGATGAAATAGAAAAAATTAATCAATATATTGTTGATAATAATATTAAATTTGATTTTAAAAATATATTTAAAATCGGTTCTTGTAGGATGGATTTAAAAGATTTTTTTATTACTAATAATTTTGATTATAATTATAGATATTCACATACATCAAAAGAAGTTATTCAGTGGTTAGATATTTTAGAAAATAAAATTAATTTTCATGATATTCCATATATTAATTTATGTGTTGAAAGCAAAGATGATTTTGATGTAATAAAATATCAACAAATATATCAACAAAGTGATATTTTACTAATTGAAATTGCTAGTTTAAAAATTGTATCATACAACAACAATTTTTATTATAATTTAAATTACTTTAGTCGAGAAATAAAACAAGATGAGAAACTACAAGAAATAATAAATACAAATATTCAGACAGAAGAAGATTTATATCAAGATTTATTAAAAATTCAACAAAAAGCATTTCCAAAAAAAGTAATATTTGTTGGTCATTTGTTAATGGACTTTTATGATTTACCAGAATTAAATTCTAATAGTAGAAAAATAATTGATAATGTTTTACTAAAAATGAATAATTTTATTATTTTGGCAGATTTATTTAAAGATAGAGATTATAAAGATATTATTGATAATGATGTAAATCATTTAAAAGAATCTAGTAAAAAAATTATTGCTAATAAAATTTTAGAAATTATTTAAATATATCTTCTCTTTTCAAATGATTTGATATTTGTTTTATTAAATTATTTTCTATTTTGGCGAACCATTTATTTTTATTATATACATCATCACATATACTTTCAGGATTAAATAATTCCCAATTACCAATATTTTTTGAAGTTAATATATTACATCCACATTCTATTGCTTCATATAAAGTATTCGGCGAAGAATCAAATAAAGATGGTAAAAGTAATAACTTACTTTTTTTCATATAATCTAAAACTACAGAATTCGGCTGTTGTTTCATTACAGTTAAGTTCTTTATGGGTAAACCATCAAATAAGTCTCCATTGCCCATTACAATTTTATTATAATTGTCTAATCTTTTATCTAAAAATAATTCTTTTACAAAATTAGGATTTTTTATTTTTCTATTAAAATTTGAGCATATAAATATTATATCATATTCTCTTTGTGTGAAATCATTCGAATCATTATTATTTAAATCTTTTAGTAAACTAGTATTTTTAATTTCATAATTTTTAATAGAATCTTTGTAAAATAGTTTCATTAACTGCTTAGTTAAAGTGCTATTAAATATAATTCTATCAACTAATTTTATTGTTTTTAATTCTTGTTCTATATTTGTATAACTTACTTCATTTTTATAAGAATTTATTTTTTCTTCATATAAATCCCAATTTTGTAAAACTTTCTGTGCGGATATATCTTCATCATTAAAGTTGTTAAGTAAAGACATAAAATATACACCTGAAACAAGATAATATATTTTTGAATTAGGAAATAATATTTTACTAGTAATGGGAGCCATATAATTTTTTGCCCATATTATATCAGGCTCTCCACCTAAATAATTTATTATTTTATTTTTAAAGTTGGAGATGTAATCATTACTATATTCAATATATTGATTTGTATTTTTATCGTAATTTAATAAACGACCATCTTTCCAAAAACAACGGATATATGATACATTATTTAAATTATCTGGATCAATATTAATTAAATCAGTATTCTCTTTATTACAAAGAAAAAATAAACAATATACTTGTGCCTTCTTATTTAATAAATATTTATTTAATTTATATAAATTTGTTGCTGCGCCTCCGTTTCCAGGGTGTTGTGTTGATGTTAATAATATTTTCATATATATATATATTATATTTAAAATAGCTTATTTATATCTAAACATGTGTTAAAATTAATAACAGTATTTTTAATATCGTCGTAATTATTTAAAGCATATTTTACTTTTTTTATCCATTCTTGTATCGTGAAATTATCACATATCAAATAATCTGGAAATAATTCATTATAACCCACATTTCTTGTTATGATAGGTAAACATTTATGATAATACGCTTCTCGTATGGTATTAGAATTCGATTCATATAATGAAGGATGTAATATCATTTTACTTTTAGCCATATATTCAACACAATTATGATGTAATTGTAATGGTAATAATGTAGTATTCTTAATATTTTTAAATACATCATTATTTTCACCAATAATCACTTTTTTATAATTATCAAATGCATCGTTTTGTAATACATCTATTAAAAACAAATTATTTTTACTTTCTCTTTTAAAATTACTACAAATAACTGCTATATCATATTCTTTTTCAAATGTTTGATCCAGTTGTTTAATGCAAAAAGTAGTATCTAGCGGCGGTTTTAATTTATAAACATATTCTGGATATATTTTATTAAACACATCATACGTAAGTTTACTATTCACAATGATTGATTCACACAGTTCATTTGTTTCTTCTTCTTCTTTTATTACTTTATTAACTATAAAAGAATTATCTAACAATTCTAATGCACTTGTGGTTGGATACAAATTAAAATGGTTCATTCCTGAAACTAGATAAACAGTATAACAATTAAATATTTTTTTACATAATAAAGGAGCCACATAATTTTTAGCAAGGCAGTAATTTGGTTCTACTTTTAAATACGATTTCACATCATGTCTAACCTGGTCTTTGTCGTATTTGTTTGATAAATACAAAAATATGCCCCCAATATTTTCTGGATCATGATTCACATCTAATGTATTATGAAAAAATACCCCTGCAGTATTATAACCATTTTGTCTTAAAAATTTTATTATTTGATAAGCATTTGTAGCAGCACCTCCATATCCCGAATATTGTGTAGAACTCACTACAATGTTATATATTTTTTTCATTTTACACCCATTAAACAATCCCTCAATCTTCACATTACTACAAGACTCATAGTAGCTGTCTTGAACTATATACTTAATTTGTTTGTAATATTTTTCCACTTCTTTTTTATCAATTAATTCGGTACAAGTAAAACCATATGATTCATAACGATGGCTTCCTTTTCCTATTAATATTACATTTCCTTTGTCTTTCAAATATTCTACACTTTTCTCAACATTTTTAATCGGACGATCAAAATTACTAACAATGAGTCCATAATCATATTTTCGCTTTTCAAAATCAGGATCTATCAACGCCTTTTTATCTACATATGGAACAAAAGAGCTATAAAATATATTCGTAGAAACGCCATAAAACTTTTCCAATATATCAGCAGTATGTTGACTATTCACAAAACTTTCATATTTCGCAATATGATTTAATACATCTTTATTTATATATTTATCATTATCTTCTTTGGTATTAAGTTCATAATAATACTTATCCAAATCATTTTTGTATATACCTCCAATTAAATAATAGACAGGACATTTAAATAACGATTTCAAATCCATATTTATTGGTGATTTCAGTACGATGAGATCGGGACTAAATTCTAATGATTTCAAATTACAAACATCATCTATTATGTGATCCTCGTATTTTTCATGTTTTGCGTTTGTACCGGTTTCGTAATTGAAGTAAAAACCAAATGTGTTATGTTCTAGTGTCTTAAAATATTTCTGTAGTTCATAACAATTTGTTGCTGCCCCGCCGTAACTAGGATAATCGCCAGAAATAAAGAGTATGTTCTTGTATGGTTTTATTTGGTCACTAAATCCATGCACATTTTTTGTTACCTTACTCATATGCTCGTCAGTAATATTGTTTAAGTTATACATATTGATACCTTCCTCTACCAATTGAACATTTTTTTCATTATTAATGTTTGCTTGAGGTATCACCAAACCAGTATTCTTAAACGCAATCAATTTATCTTGTAAATGAACATCATCAAAAATTACTCTATTCTCCTTCCAACCAAAATTGTTTGCATGACCCCATGCTTTTTCTAATGAATCAGCACCTTTTAAATCAGGATATCTAGAAACGTAAACTTTCCAATCAAATTTGGATTTAAAATCAATAGGATTCATATAGGATATATATATAAAGTATTTCATTACAACTAATTAATTTCCAAAATTACCAATGAGACTATTGTCTATAGTTCTTGTGAGTATAAAATCCATAGTATGAGGAGATAAAAATGGTTCTAAACCAGATAAAAACGTATAATCTCCGCATTGCCTATCAGGCCATCTAGATTTCATTTTATGAATATTATGAAAACATACGCTTGTTGTATCTATCTCTCCCAATTGAATATTATTTACATCTTTCGGGTAAATCACCTTATCTGGACGTAAAAATTTCCACAGGTAGAGAGAATTTTTATCACTCAAATGATCATTAATCACCGATAATACTTTATCGTGACATAACATATCATCATCATCCAAAAACATGATCCATCCTTCTTCTACATTATCCATCAAAATGTTACAGTAAAGATTAAATCTATACTTTTCTTTGCTATCTACAGATATGGGGAAATATGTAATTCTAGAATCGTTCTCAAATTCCTTCAAATATGCTAACGATTCTTCCTTGTCATAGCAAATGATTATTCTGTAATTTTCATATTTTTGTTCGAGTATACTTTGAATACATTTTTGAAAATATTCAGGCCGGTTCGATGTTCGTATCAGAACATTTATTAGTTCTTCTTTTTTTTTTGTTGAAGTATATTCACGATTTTCCAAATCAATTTGGCGCAATCCTTCATCCATATTTTTTTTCATTTTGCCTGGATGTCCTATCCGTCCTTCGTGTCTACCATTCATCATATAGTGGCGATACGCTTGCTCTTTGCTTTGTATACCCGCTTTCCGCAAATCGGGATATAAATCTAAATAAAATAAATAATCAAAAAATTCCATTATTATAGATGAGTATTTATTTTATATTTTATTTCTGACCTTGCTCAAATGCCCCGTTATAACTCTTTGCCTGTCTGGTTAAAAACATTCTACCTTCGTGGAACAAAGTTAATGATACAATGGCTTTTGCCAATCCCAATCCTTGTCCTCTAAACACTCCTTTCATTCCATGTTGTGCCATATCTTTGGACAATTCCTGACACGCTTCTATTGTAGTAATACGTTTGCCAGAAATAGAACTTGTTTGCATAATCACCTCTAAACGAGATAATGGATTCGTTGCCACCACATAAATTGGGCTTACAATTGACGACGCTATCAAATTACACGCAGATTGTCCTAATGTAGAACTGGAACCAAGTTCATTTTGAATTTTCTTTTGTAATTGTGGCTGACCCACTAAGCCTAAAACCGCACTCATAAAGGAATGACCCATTAAAGGAATGGTGCCACGGAAAAGAGGTTTGAATTGTTTTTGTTGAGCCTCTCTTATAATTTCCATGACAGGTCTTTCCTTTCCGGTTTTTCTAAAATCGCCTCTTTGTTGCTTTTCAATCATACGCACCGGATTGATAAAAGGAGCAGATAAAATAGACGCCGTGGTCGCAGCAGCAAATCCTGGCTCACCTGTACTTCCTGTAATCGTAGTATAACCTAAAAGGAACCCAAATTTAGGCACGCGTTTCAGCAATACCCCCACCATACGTGGCGTCAATCCAGATAAAGATGCTCCCATAGGAGCTTGTTTAAAGACAGCGCGAGCTTCTTGAACGGCAACCTCTGGTTTCACGATTTCTCCTTTAGCATTTTTCGCGTACTGTTGCACTAGTTGACGATATGCTGTCACTGGATTGTCACCTACGGTCTGTATAGCAGATCCGCCTAAATAACATAAAAAGTTTTGGAATGGAGACACTCCATTCTTTTGGACTTCAAAATAACCCCCCATATAATATATACTCACATCTAAAAAGATAGGTATTTTTTTACTATCATTTAAAATAAGTAGTTATTGTAAATGAGTAGCACAAAGGATACAAAAAAGAATACAAAAAAGGATACAAAAAAAGAAAACGTGGTTATCATTATGGCTGGCGGATTAGGTAAACGCATGAAATCTGCCTTACCAAAAGTTCTTCACGTGATACTGGATAAACCAATGCTTGTACATGTCGTAGAGCGTGCCTTAGAGTTGAATCCGACTAAAATATTAGTGATTGTGGGAAAATATTTACCAGTAATCGCCGAAACTTTGAAAAACTATGATTTATTGAAATATGTTGATTTTATAAATCAACCAGTCGCCTTAGGCACAGGGCATGCCATCCAGTGTTGTCGTGATGAATTAGATAACGACGCAAATGTTCTCATATTGTCTGGAGATGTACCTCTCATTAAAACGGATACACTTCACGAAATGATGGATGATTTGAAGTACGCACGTATTATGACCACGGTACTTGAAGATCCTCACGGATATGGACGCATTATTGAAAAAGAAGGAGTATTTGAGAAAATTGTAGAAGAAAAAGATTGTAATGATGATGAAAGAAAATGTCAAAAAACAAATGCTGGTATATACGCCTTTGATAGTCAAATATTGTATAAATATTTACCCTATATATCAAATGATAACACTCAAGAAGAATATTATCTCACTGATATAGTTGAGATTATTAAACAACATGAATGTGTATCTATTGATTTATATGATATGCCTATTGACAAACAAATAGAACTAACTGGTGTAAATACCAAAGAACAATTGGAAGAGTTGAACAAAACGTTGAAGAAAAATATTATCTGAATGTAATCTATAAATAGAAATGTCGAAACCCTATAAACCCAATAAACCCAGTATTATTGTAACCGGAGGGACAGGATTTATTGGAAGTCATACATGTGTAGAACTTTCAGAAACCTATGAAATAGTTATTATAGACAATTTATGCAATTCAAATAAAAACGTACTTAATAAAATAAAACAAATAACCGACAAAAATATCACATTTTATGAGGAAGATTTATTGAATATTAAGAAAATAGACCGTATTTTCTATCAACATAAACCATGTGCGGTTATTCATTTTGCCGGATTAAAAGCAGTTGGAGAATCGGTACAGAAACCGGTACATTATTATCAAAATAATTTGATTTCTACATTGAATTTACTTGAAGTAATGAAGAAATATGAATGTTACGATCTTATCTTTTCATCTTCGGCGACAGTATACGGATCTCAAATTTCACCTTTGAAAGAAGATATGGTCATTGGAAATGGTGTTACCAATCCATACGGGCAAACTAAATTTATGATTGAAGTGATGTTGAAGGATCTTTGTAAATCAGATTCAAAATGGAATGTTATTTCATTACGTTATTTTAATCCTGTTGGAGCCCACGAATCAGGTCTCATAGGTGAAAACCCTAATGATATTCCAAATAATTTGATGCCTTTCGTATTGAAAGTAGGAATCTATAATAACACAGAATATAACGTAGGGTCGCAATTTGATAAATTAAATATTTTTGGTAATGACTATTCATCAGAAGACGGTACATGTCAACGTGATTTTATTCATGTCGTTGATCTCGCCAAAGGGCATTTATCAGCATTAAATAAAATAACTGAATTGAATGGATATCATATATTTAATTTGGGAACTGGAACCCCGACGAGTGTATTACAATTGGTAGAAACATTCATACAGGTCAACAAAGTTTATATTCCATATGAATTTGTACCGCGCAGAGAAGGAGATTTAGATGTTTGTTTTTGTGACCCATTGTATACAGAAAAAATGCTCAATTGGAAAACCGAAAAATCTTTAGATGATATGTGTAGAGATGCATGGAATTTTCAACTATTGAATGCCAATGAACAAATTAAAGAAAAATTAGAAGAACCATTAGAAGAACCATTAGAAGAACCATTAGAAGAACCAAAAAGCATGTACTCGGGTTGGTTTTCTTGGAGATGGTAATTTTCAGATAGGTTGTAATAATATATTATATGAAATATATATTATTAGCATTACATTAGGATATTACTAGAATTACTTAACACATTTGACAAAGGGGTATAAATCATATACAGTAACATAATCATCGTATATACCTACAGATTTCTGCTCGATATACCCGTTTTTGTAATAAAAGTCGCGAACATCATTTCCATCAGATGGCTGCCACGCAAGCATACTTACTCTGTTAACATCATATACTTTTTTAGCATATGTTTCTATATCATTCAATATGGATGTACCATAACCATGACCTCTATAAGATTCATGTATATGAATGTTATTTATAATTGCTGTTTTATTATCTATTATAAAATTATACTTCGCCAACTCTTTTCCGTTCTTATAAGCGGATACATTATATAAACAGCGTGACGTCATTTTGGTTATATAATATTTAATTGACATATGATTTATTATGCTACAATTATTTTTACCAACAAAATTATCTATATAACGCAAGCTGATTGCCTTTCCATTCATATCCACATTTTTCATAAAATTTGACATTTTCGTTACTACAGTCCAATATAATCTTATAACATTCACTACATTCACTTTGTGCTATTTCCAATAATTTCTTTCCCAATCCAAATCCACGCATTGACTCATCTACCACCACATCTTCTATATGAGCAACCTTACCGAAATTATGAATGAGTTTTTCTTCAATTAATATTGTAATAGATCCCACTACTTTTTGTGAATCTTTTTGTGAATCTTTTTTTTTTATTAACTTTATTATATGAGTTTCATCTAATTTTTCAACAAATTTACAAAAAGTTTCGTATTTCATCTTATTTGGATCAATTGCGGTCAACTGTTGTAATAAACAAAAATAATTTGAATGATAATCATCATTAGATAAATCCGATATTTCAAAAGATGTACCATTTTTCTCAAATAAATCTTTTGTTTTTTTTAGTCTCTTCCTTAATTTATTCTTTCTCGTATTTTTGTGACTCCGTTTTTTTATATCTATCTGAGAATATTCTATAACAGTATCATCTACAAATGTATCTTCAAACATTTTTTCCATTTATTTATAAGTATATTTTTTATTGATAAACATCGTTAGGTATTCTCTAATCTCCTCTACCATCTCCACACTCCCTGATTCCACATACACTCGTAAATAATTTTCTGTACCTGATGGTCTAACAAACGCACGAGTATTATCGTCACATACAGAATCAATATATATCTGAAGCGTCTCTGGTTTTGTCAAGCGAAGTTCATCTTCAGTCGTAATAAACACGTCTTTGTTTTCCACTTCCATTTTAAATAAGGAATATGGATACTCGGTATAAAAATCTTTCCAGTCTTCAGTTCTCAATTTCATTTCCTGAAGTATAAACAATACCGCAAACATGTCCATAATTCCATCACCAATCGTAGGGTGGAAGAACTTTTGTAGGTCATGTAGTTCTGGATAAGACTTATTGAACAATACAGTACCATGACCGTTGGATTCAAAGTAAATACTTATATCATATTTCAATGCTTCAGCATGTAGATTTTTCACTCCTGTTGCTGTGCAAACCGTATGAATACCTAAACTATGAATGAATTCCAAAAAGGCTTTGTTACTATATCCCGTATGAATCACCGCAATATTCGATACATTATCCATTACATTTGCCATATAAGCAGCAATTAAAGCACTTATTTTGTCTCCGTTCAGTAAATGAAAGTTGTCTTTATTTTCTTGATAATAAAAAACTACTCTATCAGCATCACCATCTAACGATGCGTAGAGTCTGTTATTTTCCTCCACTTCATAAGGAATACACTGTTGATTCACAACATAATCGGAGCCACTTTTTTCGTTCAATAATGTATGGTTCTGGATATCTATATTGATTAAATTTAATCTCTCTACTTTTGAATTTAATTCTGTTAATACATTTGTTCCCACCCCGTTAGCACAATCGCATATTATATTTGGGTGTTTGATATGTTTAATAATACCATATAAATTATCAAGATATGTTCCTGTTTGATTACTGTGCGCATACATTGCGTAATGTAATTCTGGTGTGGTAACAACATATAGATTATGTATAATACTTTCATTATGTAGTTCTATTATACCGCTGACTATCAATTCGCATATTTTGGGACTGCTTTTTCGCGTGTCGTATCCTACAAAGATTTCAGGAATTTTCATATTCGTATCAAATACACATGTGTTGTTATTGTTTACATAATCCGTAATCATGTTTTCTTCAGCGGTGTTAATCATTTCGCCGTCCGCATTCACTATTTTTACACCGTTGTCTTCATGAGGATTATGTGATGCTGTAATCATGATACCGTATGGTTTTTTATAAAATCCACTTAATATTCCTATCACATTTCCAATCTTAACGGCAATTGCTTCAATCACAGAATGGTGAAACCGAAATCCAGAAGTACCATAATTATATTTCATTTTAATTTGTATTTATATATTAAAAAAATACAAAATATTAATAGTTATAATTCTAGTTATAATTCCAGTTATAATTCTAGTCTAAACATGTGGTTTTAAATAACATTCCAGTTACCAAATATGGATCACAATTTGAACTAGGTCGTCTATCTTCAAAATACCCTTTTTCATTTTTATAATTTTCATTTCCAATACGTATGGATGCTCCACGGTTTGCTATACCGTGAGAAAATGTGTCATATGAAGCTGTTTCATGAGCGCCTGTCATGCGTTCGTCGTTTCCAGTTCCATAAACCTCCATATGTTCATCATGTTTTAACGATAATTTATGAACTGCCTCTTCAATATATGATAGTCCTGTACGCTGATCAGTACCTTCCCTCATGTTTTTTGTGCTATAATTTGCGTGACATCCTGATCCATTCCAGTCTCCCTTAAGAGGCTTAGCTTCAATATTCACACATACATCGTGAAGCTCAGCCACTCTATTCAATAAATATCGTGCCATCCATAAATGATCGCCTTCTTCTATGCCTGTGCAAGGTCCTATTTGGAATTCCCATTGACCGGGAGCAACTTCAGCATTGATACCAGAAATTTTTATTCCCGCAGCGACACATGCCCGCATGTGTTTTTCAGCAATCATTCTACCGAATGAATTTTCAGCACCAATACTACAATAAAATTGTCCCTGTTCTTTATCTTCGCCGTACCCTAAAGGTTGTCCAGTTTTAGGATCAATCAGAAAATATTCCTGCTCTAAACCAAACCATGGAAGCTCTTCTGGATTCTCTTTAAAAATCGCATCAGCCCAATGGCGATGATTATTTGACAGAGGCTCGTCATTAGGTGTGTAAGTATCGCATAATACTAATTTATGATTATTTCCGCGGAATGGATCATTAAATAATGTCCTAGGTTTAATTATCACCTCAGAATCTTCTCCCTGTGCTTGTAATGTAGAACTACCGTCATAGTTCCAATCAGACACATCATCTATTGAATTCACTTCTCCTGTTACCACTTTTGTTTTACTACGCAATTCATTTTTACCACCGATCCATACATACTCTATAAAACTGTTCTTCATTATATATATAATTATGAAGAATAATTAAACTAGCAAAAAAATGACTATTCGTAAATTCGTAAGCATTATATACCCTTTGTTTTATTTACATCATCTATTTTAATCAACGCGTATATGTAACATGCCTCTCGAAGGGTGCAATTGTATTTTTCAGCAACATCACATATTTTACGATACGTTTTTATCATTTTGATATCCATTTTCTGAACAACTGTATCTTTTTCCCAATACTCGCCTGATCTATTTTGAAGCCATTCAAAATAACTTACTAATACTCCTCCTGAATTTGCTAAAACGTCTGGAATAACTGTGATGTTATTTAATTTTAAGATATCTTCAGCAGAATCATGAATAGGACCATTCGCGCCTTCCGCAATAAATTTACAATTTAAATTGTGGGCTATATCATCATCTATTTGCAACTCTAACGCGCATGGAATTACGACATCACATCTGGTAGAGAAAAATTGAGTTTTATTCAGAATGACATCACTAACCGCATTTATACTACCTTGTTTGCTTTGTAATTCACTTAATGTTGAATGGCACTCTTTCAAATTACTCACATCATAATAACCTGTATGATCTCCAACGGCCATCAATTTCATTCCATATGACTCTAGTGTTTTTGTAACATATGAACCTACATTTCCAAAACCTTGAACAATAAAAGTTTTATCTTTCACATCATTTCCTAGCGCTTCCTTAATACACAACGCCACACCGTAACCGGTGGCTTCTTCTCTCCATAGACTACCGCCATTCACTATTGATTTTCCAGTATATGTTGATTTTGAGTCAAAAATATTTCTGGTTATTTTCGTATGCTCATCAACCATCCAGTCCATAATTTGTGAATTCGATCCTACATCAGGCGCAGGAATGTCTATTTCTGGTCCGATATAGTTTGATAAACGTGCTGAAAATTCACGACTAATAGTTTGAAGTTCGGAAGCACTATAATCTCTAGGATTTATAGCTAACCCACCTTTTCCACCACCATATGGTAAATCCTGTACTGCGCATTTAATTGTCATCCATGTGGCTAAGGCAGTAGCTTCGTCAATGTCTACATCTTTATGAAACCGTAATCCACCTTTATAGGGTCCTAGAGCATTATTATGTTGAACACGATATCCTTTAATCATTTCAATGGAATTATCCGATTTTAGTATAGGAAAGTTTATACCAATAAGATTTTGAGGAGACATGAAAGAGGCGTAAGTACTTTCGCGTACACGCGATATTGAAAGCTTATATGCTTTCTTCAGTTGGCTATGAAGTGTGTTAATAACTTTAGACATATTATAGGCGCATAAATATATTATTACTAATTTTTCTACTTACAAATGGGTTGCTAAGGAATTGATTAATAATGAATGGTTAGTTACAAATAAGATGAAATAAATATTATCCTAATATAATGCCAACCCCAAAAATATTAATTATTGGATTGGGCTGGGCCAGCGCATCCTTTATCAAAACAATAGATACTGACAAGTATGATGTAGAAGTGTTTAGTCTGGATAATAAATTTGTTTATACACCACTATTGCCGCAAAATATAAAACAAAATAATACTCTCACATTAAACGGGACTGATATAAATAATAGAATTAAATTCACATGTAGAGAGATTAAAAATTTAGATGTTACAAACAGCAAAATAATAGTAAAATCCGGTATAAATTCACATTATAATTATTTAATTTTGGCTCATGGCGCAAGTGTCAATACATTTAACATAAGTGGAGTTGAGGAAAATTGTCAATTTTTAAAAACAGAAGTTAATGCGGATGAACTAAGAGAAAAGATAAAATCATTACCCGAAAAATCACACATTGCTGTAATTGGTTGCGGGCTTACCGGATCTGAATTAATAGGATCCTTATTAGATTATAATAAGTTTAACATTCATGCGATTGATGCTTTACCGCGTCCTATAATGATGTTTAGTGAAAAACTTTCTAACATGACTATCAAATTATGGAAGGCTAATAATATTAACATATATATGAATCATCTAGTATCATCTGTAACTAGTCGTGAAATAAACTTTGTAAATAATGAGAAGATTAATTATGACCTCGCTATTTGGTGTGGAGGAATCAAAAAGTCCCCGTTAACCAATAACATATTATCTGCTTTAAAGATAGAAAATAGTAAAGGCATTCCTGTAAATTCCTATTTACAGGTGGAAAACGTAAAAAATGTTTGGGCATTAGGCGACTGTGCATCTAGTGGACTACCGCCTACAGCACAGGTGGCATACCAACAAGGCGAATATCTTGCTCGGCAGTTCAATAATAATATTAAGAATGATATTAATGATATTAATGATATTAATGATAATAAGAAAAAGAAACCATTTCAATTTAACAATAATGGTCAGATTGGCTATATAGGACTAAAACAAAGTGTTTGTCAGTTACCATACCTTCAAGCAGGCGGGAATTTAGTGTATTATTTGAATAATGTTATTCATTTCTACAATGGTATAAATTTAAAACAAAAAATAAACATAATGAGAAATAATGAGAAATAGATATTTAATTTTATTTTTAATAATCTACTAATAATATAATGAGTGAATCATCAAATCTTAAATTTGAAAATGATAAAGAATTTTTGATGTATTATCATACTATACTACGTAATATCGGTCTATACACTTCTGTAGCTTTGGCAGGAATCGCCGCAGCACGGGGATTATTCGCTACCAAAGGCCATAAACTATCTGCTTTTGTCACGACTATTTTATCAGGTTCATTTATACTGATTTCCATTCAGATGTCGCGTTTACTGAGTGCTGATATTGTAATGGCAACAAAACAATTGGATTCAAAAACATTGGATAGTTGGTCGTTGCTACCTAGGGTAACATTATATTTAAACGTTGTATTATTAATGGTTGCTATAGGAGTATTATTTGAGAAGCTTTCACAATAAACAACCACAATAAACAACCATAATAAATAACAATCATAAACTATTATAATGTTATACTGTATATGCATGCCATTTACAGCACCGCTTATTTAGATAGATTAAGTAAATGCTATTATAATATTTTGGTTGTATCTCCAACACCTATGGGAAATTTAAGGAATATGACAAAACAGATAAAACTACCAAATTTAACAGGCGTTACCAATTGTGGTAACTGTCCGCCTAGTTCAGAGTGTATGTACGCCTTTTTAAGCATAAATAATCCTACCGAATTGATGCAATTAATTGAATTACCTAGTTTATTTTCAGAATTACAGACCAATGGTTATACTGTGAATAGCGACTTAACAAAGATGTTGATAAAGACAGGAATTACCCAAACAAACAAAACATTACTATGTTATATTGTAAAAAATTGAACAGATCTAAGTATAATATGATATATATATTATAATATATTATACATGTGCGACACATTAGATAACCCCGACGATTTACTTATATGCGACTACATAAAGCAATTAGATTCCAAAGAGAAAAAGGCAATAGATATAGCTCGGGATCAATTACAATCTTCATTTGATATTACAAAAAGCATTGGATTTATTAAATGGATAGAAACAAAAAAATAAATTACTATGATTTAACTGATTTAACTGATATTAGCTTATAGATTAAATCTTACTTTTTTACTTTTTCCGTTCATTCTTTTCTTTCGTTTAATACTAGATTTTGTTTTTCCACCAACTAATTTAGGGGTCACATTATTGATTGTATTTGCTGCTATTTTACCTGTATTTTCAATAGACTTTCCAACTTTTGATTCAATATTTTGAACGATTTTAGTCATATCGATATTTGTAAGATCCTCTCTGATTTTGTTTAATTCATCCATATTATTTTCTAATTCTTGTATGTTCGGACCCAATTCGTTTTTTAATCTACCTAATATTTCGTTACCTGTGGAGGTTATCTCGTCAGCATTTTTAGCCATTGTTGCCCCAATACGTGAACCAGCAATACCAATAGCTAACGCATTGTCCAGGATGATGTATGCATCTCCAATTCCTGGAATAATTTTAATTGCGTTTTTGATAAATTTTGATCCATTTTTCATTACATTATTTATACCACTAACAGTAGTTGTAGTAATATTATTCATTGCACGAATTAGTGGCTCTTTGGCAACTTCAGTACCATCCATTATTAAAACTGCCAAAGAGCTAAATAATTTATTTACCAATGCTTTTGATTTTTTATCGTTAGCTAAATATTGTAACAAAACTGTCTTTTCTTCTAGTTTTTTCATAATTTCCTCTTTATTTTCCATATTCATGTTATCTAATCCTAATATAGCGAAAGAAACAATATCCAATACTTTATTAAGTCCAACAGCACCTGTTGTGATAGCAAAATGTAAAGCAGCATTGGTAACATTTGTAGTTGCATTATGCGTAGCGTCAATTATTTTTAATGGATTTTCTGTTTCTAAACATTTCCCATCTATCAATGACGCCAATCCATTACATTTTTTTGGTTCTGGAAATCCGTTTTTATTAGTTATATATGATTTTGGTTTCATGGGATTGTTATTATTCACTACTGAAGATATCGTATTCTTTGCTAAATTAGAAATGGATCCAGGCGTCGTTAATGATTTACGGGATATAGGATTGCTTGGTACACGTACAGTTGTATTTGAACCAGTAGTAGCATTAGTAGCATTAGTAGTAGCATTAGTAGTAGCATTAACAGTAGTATTGGAATCGTTGCTAATTTTATTGTTAATTTTATTATTCGGTTGTTTTGATTTATTAACTTTAGTTCCTAACATATTATACTATAATCAGGTTTTATTTTATAGATATTTATAGATATTTTATAGAAATCATATTTATTTACTTACAAAGTCTTTGTAAGATAATTGTTTAGATTCTATATACTGATTGCGAATAGGATTTAAGAATGAAAATGACGATAATTTCCCTACATACTTATATCTATTAATATTTGATTGCACTTCTATTCGTTTTGTTTTTTGTTTTTTAAATTTACCATACACATCAGGTAATTTTCTCTCTATTTTCTCACCATTTTCTTTATTCTCATCACTGTTATCAGATAAATGATATATATATTTACAATTGAATTGTATAACAAATTTCTGAGACACTGTTTCTAAAATACTATTCGGTATTGAACGATTACAATAATAATGAAACATATTATCTTCGGAATCATATTTCATGATTATACTTTCAATTGAATCTCCATAAGGTATCGCTTCAAATAAAAAAACCTGCTTATAATCTCTGTCTACATCTTTAACAATTTTCAATTCATTAAATTTATTCAAATACTTTTCTGAATATGGTATTTTTGGTATAATTAGTTCCTCATCTTCTATACATAAACTAAATAAATTTCCCATATATAACATTATATCATTAATTTTTAATAGTGTTTAAACGACTATTGAATAAGTCAGCAACTTCTTCTTGTAAATTAACCACTTTAATTCTTTGAAAGTTCTTATTTTTATTATCTGGATGTAAGCAGATTAAGTATAATCCAACTACCTTTTTATCATATTTTGCTTCCAATATTGCTTTATAAGTATTCAACTGTAAACAATAATGCCAATAGTTTGTATCTGGAATATGGGAAATCGTTTCACAATTTGAAAATTTATTCCAATTACTCGTTTTCACAATTTCTTTGGATCTTTTCCAATCATAAATTAAAAGTTCCCCATTTTCATTCTCAAATACCATATCTATTGAACCCGCTAGTTTTAGTTCTTCGTGATATACTGTCCATTCAGTTCTATACGGTTTGAGGTTTGGGAACGCTTCAACAAAACTCATAAAATATTTATATTCAATAGAATCATTTTTTTTGGGGCAATTATTATAATAACATTCGATATCATAGTGCATTAGTGTACCTGCCTGGGCAGCACTGTCTCTGTTTGTTTCCCATCCCGCTTTAATTTCATTATCAGTTTGTCCAAAATATTTACTATTCTGCCAATTCTTAGACTTTCGCATATTTGATATGATTTTATCGGCGTCAAACTTTTCAAATAGTTTATGATTAAATGTTGTCACTGATGTGTAATTACTGTCACCGTCAATTGTATAAACATGTGTCGGTTCGTCGAATAAAATTCGTTCGTCTCTAGGATGAGGATGTTTCTCTTTTAAATAAGTAGGAGGTTCCATAATTTCTATAAATAATATATACGTATATCTGCTTTTTGAATCAATTTTTTTTAAATTAAGATGGTTCATAAATAGTTACTCATTAAAAACATATAAAGAAATATTACTACTAATCAATGTGTTACTAAGAGATCCATAAGAGATCCATAAAAGATCCATAAGTGGTCTTATGGTCTAATGGTTATGACTGCGGACTTTGAATCCGCCAGCCTGGGTTCGATTCCCAGTAAGACCTTTTCTCAGCTTAGCTCAGTTGGCAGAGCGTTGGACTGTAATAGTTTTAACATAAATCCACAGGTCGCTGGTTCAAATCCAGCAGTTGAGAATAAAACATTTAGTAATTTACCACCTTTTCTCTCATAGCTCAGCTGGTTAGAGCGTGCGACTGTTAATCGCGAGGTCATAGGTTCGATCCCTATTGAGAGAGGAAATTTACATCATATATTTACGTACGTTGTACATAAATATATTAAAACCTAAACGAGTTGAATGATAGTTTAGTTGGAAGCTATCCCAGTTATGTATTTAAAAATACTATCTTCAGAAAGTTCGTTAGCGTTGTCTGGATTTTGAAGAAGTATATTTCTTAGAATATCGCCAGCATAATCCCGCAGATACTTACTTAAATATGCGTTTTGTTTTTCAGAGTCACGATTAGGGCTCAATATGTATGACAGTAAAGATTTACGTTCATTTTGTTCAGCAATAGTCATCTCATCAAATATTAGCGCATTAATACTATTTTCAACTAGCTTTGCTAGCTCTTCTTCATGCATTGTAGAATTTGGATCATATAGTATTTCGTACAAATTATCAACACTTGCACGCATTTCATTATCATCTGCTCTTATATTTAAAGACTCTAAAGATGCACCTCCTTTGAATTTTGCTACTTTTCTTCTTCCATGTTTGTGTTTTTTAGTTGATTTTAAAGCATATTTGTATGCTTTTCCAGTTTTTTTACAACCTTTTCGTAGAATGTGAAAATCTACAGCAGCGGATTTACCACCGGTTATTGCGCTTGCTAAACGAGCATATCCCCATGAATGTGCTGTTTGATTTGGTCTTGATCCAGATGAGTAATACGCGCCTTGTCCTTTCTTAACTATTTTATTCAAAGATGATAATGTACATCCAGTCTTTTTTGATAATATTTTCGAAGGAACCACATCTTTAACATTGTATATTTTCATTGCATTTTTTACATGAGATGATTTTTTATTCTTAAACGATTTGGCTTTTTTTCTTGTGTGATATTTACCCTTTTTATATAATCCTCTTGATTTCTTAAGCTGTTTTAATTGTTCTTTTTTGTCTTTGTTGGTTAGCCTTTTGGGAATATATTTAATGGGAATATTCATATATAACATATATGAATATTTTATTTATCGCCCGTATCATATTCCATAACGTATTCCATAATATACTAAGGTTCCGGATCAGGATCTTCACATAAATTTATAATATCACATAATTCTGCTTCATCCTTTAATTTACCTGTATGTTTTGAAGAAGTGTCTAATCCTACAACTGGTTTAGCATGAGTATATGAAGAATAATTGGTAATAATTAATCCTTTAGTATTTATTGAACTTTTTTTAACTACCGTAGCGTCATTTGACCTACATTGATTATGATTCATTGTTTTACCTATGTATGTGTTATTACGATGTCCGCCATTTAAGGAAAATGATCCATTTCGTGATATATTTTCGGTTTGTTTATATTTGGCTTTTAAAGTGGCTAATGACATTATACTCTACTGATAGATTAAAATTTAGATTAAATAAAAAATTGATTGCATAATAAACAAACATTATATTACATAAATCAAATACTTATTTAAGTTAAACATGGCCAATTATTCTAGAAACAATAACCATCAGCAAAATTCATGGAAATCTAAATTGGATTCTGTTAGTAGCTGGCGCAATACTACAGAAGGTAGTGGAAATAATAATAATAATAACCCATCTACATCTTCTCCCGATAACTGGTGCCAACCTAAACAGAGAAACAATAGAAACAATAGAAACAATAGAAACAATAATAGCAACAATAATAGCAACAATAATAGCAACAATAATAGAAACAATAATAGAAACAATAATAGATATTCTCAATATAAAGATAGACAGCATGTTAAGCAATCTATTAAACAGGAATTCAATATATCTGATTATCCGGAACTACTAGAAGCATATTCTGAAGAAAACGCTCCTAAAACCAACTATCTAGAAAAATGTAAATTAACCAAACAGGAAGATGCTGAAAAATGTATTATCGATGTAAATGATCCTCAATATTGGAACAATAAATTATGGATTGGTCCAATGATAATGAAATTACAAACAACATCTGGTATTTGGAAAACCTACATCAAAGAAGCAGTAGATAATGCTAAAACATTCATCCTACCAACAGGACCAATAAGTTATAGTCGTGATTATATTAATTGGTTTTCAACACAAGAGCAAACTTTTAGTAATGAAGAATGGTGCGATATGAAGGAATATGAACAATCTCGTATAGATCAACCTAATCACGACTACATAAACGAATTGTATTATAATGATCTGAATAAATCAATTGATACTTATAATGAAATCGGAGAAATCAATGATTGTCTATATGTTCATTTTCAAAATATTGATTATGAGAAATATCTTGAAGAATTAGAGGATGATGGTGAAGAAGAAATATCGTCTGATTCGGAATTTGATGAAGACTATATATCCGATCAAAACTAATTAAGTTTAAAAGTAAAAATAAATAAAAAATATACTATATGGAAAATATTAAACAACTCATTTTTTCATTTTATTTTATTAATGATTCTAATGAAATAGATATGATCACCAATAAGCAATATAAACTGAATATTGAAGGAATTTTAACTCAAAAGGAATTATTATCAGAAATAATAAAACAAAAATGTGAATACAAATATAAGGTGCATCTTCATGAAATACTTTTATATAATAATACAGAAGAGCCTGTAAGTTATTATGCAAATTATGAAAACGAAAACTATTTCGATAGTGTAAACGCAATCCAGGATATAGTGATCCCCCCTACGCATGTCCCGTTCCATAGTCTTACGAAATTATATATATTTCTGAAAACAAAAACAAATACAGCCAAATCTAAAAAGAAAAAGAAGAATTCAAATACCACGAGAAAAAATAACCTTAATATTGAAAGAATATTTAAATAATAATAATAATGTAAAATTTTATTTCCGAATGATATTTACCTAAATATCATCAATATCCAATATTTCGTCGCAAAAGAATGTATCTGACTCTGTTTCTGTAGTCAAAACAGATTGTTCTATTTCCTCTTTTAATTCAGTATTTTCGTTTCCAAAAGCAAACATATCATCTTTTTCTTCACGTTTAACATGAATAATCGTTGCTACATGAATTAATTCCCACGGTTTATCTACCTGAGATTTCAACTTTTGAGCTTCATTCGCATTATATACCTCTATTAAATCACATTTTTCTAAAGAATTTGATTTTGAAGACTCCCATTCACGAACGCCTACCAGAACATATGTACCTATGGCTACTGTATTATCACGTTTACCGCGTCCACGAAATTTATTTCTAATAATACATAGTCGTTGTTTACTATTTGTTCCATCCAAACAGTTTACATTACACATACCATTTCCTAATAACTTGGTGACACATGCGTATCGTTCCTCATCTTCTTCGGCAAATCGTAACTTCGCATTATAACTATTACTAGATATATGTTTACGTGCTACCTTTTTACCTTTATTACCTCCTGAATTTTTTACCATTATTGATACTATATACTAAACTAAAATATAATATCAATTTTGTTAAATTTTCGGTATAATATTAACTTTACATTTTTAATGTCTTGTTACGTTTGATACGAGTATTTGTTCTATTTTTGCGTTGTTTTCTAGTAGATTTTCTATATGCTTTTACAATATTATTAATATTACTCTTATTATTCAATATGATGGTAACCATCTCCTGATAAAATTTCCTGAATTTATTTTTGTTTCTAATCAGTGCTTTATAATTAAACCATTTTAGTTCTTCTTTTTCATACATAGTAGTATTGTTCAGTTTATGATCATCAATATACCCATTGATAAATTTGATTTGATTATTAAAGTATTTTGGTAAATTCTTATCAAATGCGATAGGTACAATATATGTGGTGTATTGCAAATTTTCTGTACGCAATACCAATTTCTTCTTCTTTAATAAGGTTCTAATATTTGTTTTGTCTCCTAAAAAACCACTTAATTCCTCGGAACCCTCTCGTGCTGCTATATCTATAGTTTTCTCATTTTTTTCCGCACCACCACCAAAATCAGCCCAGCCACGAGCGGTTTCATTAGGGCGATCACGCTCCTTTCCAAATAGAAAATAGATATCATTATTATGAAAAGCTACAGGTAAAATACCAGCACCCATTATACTATATATACTATATATTCAATATTATTATTATTATCATATAATTTAATCAACACTAATTTAACTTCTGAGTACCCTGATATATAGTCTCACAAATAATTGTAAATGACCAATCATTTCCATGTAAATTTATGACATTACCTTTATCATCTAATAATTTTACATGAAGGCGTGAGAGAGATATCGGACCAAAGTAATCGCGCTTATTATGCTGCAAACTTTCTCCAAATTCTACGCATAAATCACCAGTCTTCATAGTATTATGTTTTGTCGGAAGAAAGGCAAATAAATCGCTAAAACTAGGATTTTTCGTTTTATTCATTTGTGGGGTATTCCTATTATTTTCAATCTCGTTTATTGCATAAATTTGATTTTGAGTTAAACGAGGATTTATAGCAATATTGTCACCAAGTTCGGTAGGCCCAGTAACTTCACATATCTCGTCTCGTTCTATATTATAATCCATATTACTTACAGGTTTTACATTTTCACTATTGTCAAATACATTTATAATATTAGAGTTAAGACGATTCCTATTGAAATCATCCAGCATCAGTTGTAGATATTTTATATTATTCACATTACATACCGATTCAGATGTTATAGACCATACATTACTTACAGTATTTCCTGGACAAATATATTCAGCACTTCGAAACCCCATTATATATCCAAGATTACTATTGACTTTTTCGTCCGTTTTGGCATCATAAAATGTTACGCGATTTACGTTATTAGGAAATTGTAGTGTAATTTTTCCATTCGCTTCATTAAGCGAACATGAACCATATTGAGATAATTCGGTAAGGATATCATGTATTTTCGCAGACAACGATTTACTGTCATAATTCCCAGGCTCGATCATAACATGTGCTTCAGAATCATCCACTCCAAATTTAACTGTATCTATGGTTAACTTAAAATGATTTGTTCCATAACATTTATCTATTGCGTACCATGTATAGGGAATGTGAAATGAATATAGTTTTATAGATATTACATCATTTATTGGGTCAGATAGATCAAATGTATAATTACTTGAAAATGTATTTTCAATAAATTCACTATTTATTGTTATCATACGCGTCATAGTATTATGTTGTTGCGGATTGATATCTGTTACACACGTATTCTCCTTTAATACATTATGATCGGTCTTATAAAAAACACCGCGATTACTATCACATGTATCACTTATCTTATCTTCTAGTAAAATTTTATACTCTTCTTCCAATTCATCTAGCGTGTCGGTATATTCCAAGACACGATCGCGTGCTTTTGAAAAAAAATCAGCAAATATTAATTTATTTTCTAACGTGAACTTGTCAATAAGATCCTGCGATTTCTTATTGATTTCATCACGGGTTGGATCATCGGATAGATCAAGTACAACAAGTAGTTCTGAAACACTATAGTTATCTATATTCAAATCCATATCCATATATAATATAAATTACTTATATTTTATTTTCATTAAATAACCTTTCTAGTATGATAAATAATCCATTCTGATTAATTTTATCTAAATTATTTTTAAATATTTTCTGTATACCTTGCCCTCGTTTTTGGTGTGTACTTCCTTGGAATAATATTTTTGTTAATCCTGTATAGAGTTCGCCAAAATCTTCAATATCACATAGAACATCTATATCTATTCTTTTTCCTATATACGAATACCTATTGTAATTATCATCAGTATAAATCTTATGTCTCCTATGATAACACTTATTATATATTTTTGATATTCCGCATATTTTATTCGTATCGTTATTCATCTCAATAAGATAAATATTAGATTTATTCATTGATTGATGAAGTGATATTGGAACATTATATACCCATTCATTACAAACTTTGTTATCAATAACTCGTGTAACATTATCAAGTTGTTCCTTATAATATGACCGCTCATATTCTCTAAAAATTTCAATATCTTTTCGAACATTTGACAGTTTCTTTCTGTTTGTTTTCTTATCAACGCCTGTAGAATTAAAATAGTTATATCGTAACTGTTTTAATTGCTTTTCCATATGTGGTATTTTATTAATTCGCCAATCGTGAAATATATTTTGATGATGGAGTAGATCATTATGGGTATTTATTTGTTTGTTGTATGAAATACATTCATGTAATGTTTTATTATTAAATCGTGTTATACAAATATTCATATATATATGTTAAAATATTGATTGGCTTCTTTATATTATTTTGAATCAATTTTAAACGATTTTAATCGTAATGGCTTACAAAATGTATCGATTATCTCAATATCTCTACATGTAAATTGAAAATAATCGTTAATAGTAATATTGTTTACATCTTCAATAGGTATATTCAGTATATTTGGAATTAACTCCAACGCATACTTTTCTAAATATGACATCCTATATCTAGTCGATTCATACATCAATAATATAAATTTACAGTTCAAGTAATTAAACATTTTCATACACTCCTCGTCGCTGTCATTTATATATATATAATTATCTCGTGTAGATATACCATACTCACCGTTCTTATCATAGTAAGGTATACCATACATTTTATTAGCCAGGACGAGCTTTCTCTTTCCAAAATATTTAAGTGCCACATTACTATAGTCTATCACGAGATTTGGACCATTTTTTCCAATCTTACATGTCCTAATATTTTTATATGGATGAGATTCATTTTCACATGATGAATAGGATACGTGTTTTTTTGGACAATTTGTCTTAATTATTATATCTTGTAAAGAACCAAATTGATTAGTAAATGGAAGTATTCTATTCACTAAATATGGTACATGCATTGGAACGGGAATATTGTCCAATTTAAATAATGTGTATTGTTTAATAGTATTATCCCACACATTTATTGTACCAGAACCTTTTCGTTTTTGTAATAAAAGATAACATAATGGTGTTCGTGCATCCCCATTGAATAATTTATTTGCTTCATTATTATTAAAACATTTTATATAATGTATTTCAAATGACGTTATATATTCATACATATCATGCTGCGGTTTTAACCAAATAGATGGCAATATCATACATAAGTAACCATTATCCTTCAATGAATATATACATTGTTTGACAAATAAAGGCCATATTGTATGTTTTAAAGGGGTATGTACAATAAATGGTGGATTTGATACTATGACATCATATTTAGATGGATGTGTAAATTTAGCAAAATCACCATGATATACATTTTTTATCGGTAAAATATGTATTAACGAATCAACTCTATCTTTGTTTATATCAACAATGTGAATATTATTCAATATGTCTGTACGGGATTGTCCAGTAGATTTATGATTATATATATATCTATATAACACCATTGTGATATAACCACATCCACATCCAGCATCCAAATACTGTGTTGATGAGTTTGATATCACCTCCTTCGGAATTAAACTTATCATCTCTTCAGATATTTCAAAAGGGGTGAATACTTCGCTAAATCTTACCTTGTAATCATTATTTATAGTTTGTATCCATGACGATATCTCATTTTTCTCAATAAAATCAATTGTATAAGGCTCCATATTATGTCACATAATAATTATAATATAATACATACGATTTATAATTATTATTAATGGGATTGGAGGGAGGGAGGTAAATCAATATTTTATGAAATTATAGTTTCATCTTATTATTTTTTACAGTTAAATGATAACGTAAAATCAAAATTCTGACCATTTGTATCTAACAAAATTCCATTATGGAATCTTAATTTAAGTTTAAGCTTTGAAATTCTTTCCGCAGAAACAACACGATATTCCAATCCCCCAGAATCATTTGTATAGCCAGTTAGTATGGGAATTTTCGCAAAATAACTATTTACCTTTCCAGTATTCGTACTTGTCTGATATGCATAATTAAAACCATCAATCTCTAAGAACACTACGCTATCTACATTTGTTCTTAAAAGATTATTTGCGGTTACACATACTATATCATCGCCGAGATTTTCATTGACAATTCCTAAATCTATTTTGGCTATTGTAGAACTAGTATATTTTTGTTTATTATATCCCATAAAATATCCTAATCCCCATGAATCGCGCAAATCGTATATGTTTCGTATTTGCCATTTATTTTGTTCAAAACTCTCTGCTATTTCGAAATGTAACATAAATGTCGTATCTTTTGTACTTATAATTGTTAATTTACCAGTAGTATCACTCAAAAAATATGTAAAATTATCATCATTGTCACCATACAATCCTTTTGAAGCAATATTCATAAGGGCAATTATTTTGTCACATAACTGTACATTACTATAGGTACCGTCTGGTAGAACAATAGTATATGGATGATCAACGCTATCCTTAATGCATGTAAAACGCAATTTAGTATTTTGATAAAAATTGGAAAAAGTTTGAAGGCTAAAATATAAATTATAATCATGTAGTCCGATGTTTGTTACATCTCTTATATCCTGAGGTAATTCTATTTCAAAATTAGATTCATATGGCCATGCTACTAAATCTCTATCAATGCTATTGATATTAAATAATTTAGTCTCTGTAGGTATCCTGATTTTTTTGGTATGTTCTATAATAGCATGTTCATTATTATCTAAAAATTTATTTTTAACAAACACACTCTCCAATTTTTCTGTCATTGGATAAACATTATTATACTCAAGTTTAGAATTCTGAAACATTATATATTTTTCTTTCGCAATTTCAAGAAAGTTATAGATTTTTCTGAGTTCATTTTGATCCTTTGTATTAATACCTGCTGTGAATTTTATATTCGCAAGTCGTACATCTATTTCATCGTCACTTATAGTTTCATCATCTTTCACATTAAATAATTTTTTTAAATCATTATGTGCATAATGATTAATATCAAAATCGAATGGCATTATTATACTTAGTATATAAAAATTTTTAAGTATTAATGGTATATATATTTTAATACTAAATATTCATACTAAATCTCAATAATAGCAATTCCAACTGTATAGAAATTTATATTTTATATTATAATATAATATGAACAGGAACGATTTTGAAAATGTTTATCATACATATCCTTCTTCTAGATGTAATAAAAGTTGTAATGTAAAAGATGTTAATCATGCGAAATGTAATATTTCAAACGAAGTTCCAGGTATCAGAGATATTATAGATTGTATTGATTTAAAATATCCTCCATATAAAGGTGCGCCTCCACCAGAACCTGAGCCAGAGCCTGAGCCAGAGCCAGAGCCTGAGCCAGAGCCAGAGCCTGAGCCAGAGCCAGAGCCTGAGCCGGAACCTGAGCCTGAACCAGAACCGGAACCCGAACCAGAACCTGAGCCTGAGCCTGAGCCAGAGCCAGAGCCAGAGCCAGAGCCAGAGCCAGAGCCTGAGCCTGAGCCAGAGCCAGAACCGGAACCAGAGCCAGAGCCTGAACCAGAGCCAGAGCCTGAACCAGAGCCAGAGCCAGAGCCTGAGCCGGAACCAGAGCCTGAGCCTGAGCCAGAGCCTGAGCCAGAACCGGAACCCGAACCAGAACCTGAGCCAGAGCCTGAGCCCGAGCCCGAGCCAGAACCTGAACCAGAACCTGAACCGGAACCAGAGCCCGAGCCTGAACCAGAGCCTGAACCAGAGCCTGAGCCTGAGCCAGAGCCTGAGCCTGAACCTGAGCCAGAACCAGAACCAGAGCCAGAGCC
>Ga0209632_10000320_pt1 | contig 50825 bp, 48 predicted proteins | sample COG_10_FD_184754 | JGI IMG/M metagenome (GOLD analysis project Ga0209632, IMG submission 184754) | Pelagic Microbial community sample from North Sea - COGITO 998_met_10 (SPAdes) (version 2) | ecosystem: Environmental > Aquatic > Marine > Neritic zone/Coastal water | place: Helgoland, sampling...
CGGTCAGAGAGCGAGAGAATTTCGTCAAGCTCCACAGAAACCAGCAAGATCGCCTTGCCCTCATCGCGCAGCGCAACAATTTGTTGATGGATAAATTCAATCGCGCCAATATCGACCCCGCGCGTGGGTTGTCCGATCAAAAGCAGGTCGGGATTGCGCTCAATCTCACGCGCAAGAACAATCTTCTGTTGATTGCCACCAGAGAAGTTTTGAGCCGTCAAATTAGGATTGGGCGGGCGTACATCGAAGCGTTGCATTTTCGCAGCAGTCTCCGCCTTGATCGCCGCGTTGTCCATAAAAAAGCGATTGGACTGGTGCGCCGGATCGCGGTGATAGCCGAACACAGCGTTTTCCCAGGCCGTAAAGTCCATGATCAGACCTTCGCGTTGGCGATCCTCGGGCACATGGGCAATGCCATTGGCCCGCCTGGATTGTCCATCGCTATCCGCGCCCGTCAAATCCAAGGCAGCGCCGTTCACTTTCACCGAGCCCGTGGCGCTTTGATAGCCCCCCAAAACTTCCAGCAATTCGGACTGCCCATTGCCGGCCACCCCAGCAATGCCAAGAATTTCACCAGCACGCAGCGAAAGGCTCACATCCGTCAACCGCGCGACCCCGGCATCATCCACCACACTCAGGCCAGTGATCTCCAGCACTTGTTGTTTTGGCTGAGCAGGCGTTTTATCGACCCGCAGCAAGACCTTCCGCCCGACCATCAATTCCGCCAAGTTTTCAGGGCTGGTTTGCGAGGTCTTCACTGTCGCCGTCATCTCACCGCGCCGCATCACGCTGACCGTGTCGGTGATATCCATAATCTCCCGCAGTTTATGGGTGATGAGAATGATGGTTTTGCCTTCTTCGCGCAGGCGCCCCAAAATACGAAACAGCTGATCGGCTTCCGTCGGGGTTAAAACCCCGGTGGGTTCATCTAATATCAATATATTAGCACGGCGATACAACGCTTTGAGGATCTCAACCCGCTGCTGCATGCCCACGCCGATCTCCTCGATCACCGCATCAGGATCCACATTCAGCTCGTATTCCGCCGCCAATTCGGCTAATTCCGCCCGCGCCTTGCGAAGAGAGGGCGCCAAAAACACCCCGCTTTCCGCACCCAGGACAACATTCTCAAGCACGGTAAAATTTTCAACCAGTTTAAAGTGCTGGAACACCATGCCGATGCCCGCTGAAATCGCAGCCTGGCTGTCTGGGATCGCAGTTTTTTGACCCGAAATAAAGATTTCCCCGGCGTCGGCTTTGTAAAACCCATAAAGGATTGACATCAGTGTTGATTTGCCTGCTCCATTCTCGCCGATGATGCCGTGAATGGTTCCAGGCATGACACGGATTGAGATGTCTTTATTGGCCTGCACGGGCCCAAAGGCCTTGGAAATACCCTTTAATTCAATTGCTGGCTGGCTCATCAAAATCCCTTTGTCAACAAAGGCCGCGCCAACTCAATGGCGCGGCCTCGTCATTTTGGCCTGTTCGCAGGTCCTTTAGAAGGACAATGCGGGGCAGGTTTCGTCAGACGTATAATCATGCACGGACAATGTACCGGCCGTAATGGCTGACGCCGCCGCATCGACAGCGCTTTGCATATCTGCAGATACCAAAGACGCGTTGAACTCATCCAAGGCATAGCCGACGCCACCGTTAGCTATACCCATTTGGAAATTGCCTGTTTCAAGCGCATCGCCTTGGCTGAAGGCTTCGTACACCGCATTGTCCACGCGCTTGAGCATGGAGGTCAAAACCTTACCCGGGTGCATGTAGTTTTGGTTGCTGTCTACACCGATGGACAAAATACCCTCATCAGCCGCTGTTTGCAGAACTCCAACGCCTGTACCACCAGCCGCGGCAAAGACCACATCCGCACCTTGGCTTATCTGCGCTTTGGTCAGCTCAGAGCCTTTAACCGGATCATTCCATGCGGCCGGGGTTGTACCAGTCATATTGGCAATGATTGTAGCACCCGCGTTGACCGCTTTTACGCCCTGCGCAAAGCCACATCCGAAGCGGCGGATCAATGGGATATCCATGCCGCCAACAAAGCCGACCGTGCCCGTTGCAGAGGCTTGAGCGGCCAGCATACCAACAAGATAGGAACCTTCATGCTCGTTGAAACCGATACCGCGTACGTTGGGCATGCTCAACCAGTTCACATCGATAACAGCAAATTTTGTATCAGGGTAATCTGGCGCCACTTTGCTCAGGGCATCGGAAAAGGCAAAACCAGCCATGACGATCGGGTTGGAGCCAGCTTCAGCAAAGCGCCGCAAAGCTTGTTCGCGCTGGGCTTCATTTTGCAGCTCAATCTCGCGGAAAGATCCGCCAGTTTCATCCGCCCAGCGCTGCGCGCCCTGGAAAGCAGCCTCGTTGAAGGATTTGTCAAATTTTCCACCAAGATCAAAGATAATAGCGGGGTCGGCCAATGCAGCGGTGGCGCTCAAAGCCGCAGCAGCAGCGCTGCCAAGAATAGTTTTCATAAAGCTCATAAAAGTCTCCCATAAATAGCTACACCCAAGGGACAGAATCCTTCGGGTCTAAAGCAAGCAGATCCATCGATCATGACTAAATTAGCCCGGTCTGCCAAGGGAGCGTCAATATAAATTTATCTTTTTATTAAGAAAATCATCGAAGAGCGTCTCATCACTCTCACCACGATTGAAAGATAAGCAATTTAAATCAATAATTTACGAAAAATCAATGCGTCGCATTTCGTGCCATCGCGCCGCTGATAATATTGCGCGCGCCGGCCGACCTGCTCAAAGTCTAAGCTCTTATAAAGCCCAAGGGCCGGCGCATTGTCCGCAGCCACTTCTAAAAAAATTGAAAGCGCGCCCAAAACCGCTGACGTCTCAAAAAGTGCCAACATCGCGCGCCGCGCCAATCCTTGCCTTTGCGCCCCAGCGGCGCATGCAACGGTGAGTATTTCCACCTCATCAAGAACCAAACGCCCCAGAGCAAAACAGTCAGGCACCGCGCTCATGTGAACGCCAGGTTGCTCCAAAAGACGTTGAAACTCATCCGTGGACCACGGGCGTAAGGTAGCAAAGGCAGAGCGATGAATCCGCGCGAAATCCTCTGCCGAAACGGGCGTTTTAGGCGGCAACAGGGCGCACTTCGACCACTTCGGGAATATAATGGCGCAGCAAGTTCTCGATGCCCATTTTCAATGTCAAAGTCGACGAGGGGCAACCAGCACAAGCGCCTTTCATATGCAGGTAAACAATGCCCCGATCAAAGCCGTGAAAGGTAATATCGCCACCATCTTGCGCCACAGCCGGGCGTACGCGCGTGTCCAGAAGCTCTTTGATCTGAACCACAATGGATTCATCTGCCGCATCATAATCGCCCTGCGCAACCGCGCCAGTTTGACCGTCCGACAGGACCGGTGCGCCAGATTGGAAATGCTCCATTATCGCGCCCAACAACGCCGGTTTGATATGGTCCCACTCTGTTTCATCGGTTTTGGTCACCGTGACAAAATCCGACCCCAAAAACACACCTGTCGTGCCCGCGACGGCGAACAATCGCTGAGCCAAGGGGCTGGCAGAGGCGCTCTCGGCCGATGGGAAATCCGCGGTGCCCATGTCCATAACAGATTGACCAGGCAAAAATTTCAGCGTTGCAGGGTTTGGAGTACTCTCAGTTTGAATGAACATAAAGCTGCCTTCCGGTTGTCGCACCGCAAATATGTTCTACGGCCCGTTCCATGTCAAGTTTTTAGAATTATTCTAATTTCGAGCTGCACTAACTCAAAGCTTCCAATTGTTCTTTGCTTAAGGAGCCTGGCACAATCACAATCGGCACATCCAAACTGCCAGAAGATTTTGACAATTGAGTGACCAAGGGCCCCGGCCCTTTGCGATCTGTCGCCGCGCCCAAAACCAAAATATCCACTTCGGCATCCTCGCGAATTTGCAACAAAATCTCCGGAACCATCTCGCCTTCGCGAATCACCAGCTCCGGATCAACACCATGTTTCGCGCGCATCCACTTTGCAAAGACCTCGTAATGCGCCTCAATCCGCTCGCGGGCCTCTTCGCGCATTATTTCGCCAACACCGATCCAATGATTGAATTCCTCGGGCGGAATAACCGCGAGAATTTCGACCCGCGCCCCGGTGTTTTGCGCCCGCATCGCCGCAAAGCGCATCGCGTTCAAACATTCCGTAGAATTGTCCAGCACAACCATAAATTTACGCATCTCGGGCCTCCATTCGATCCGCATAATGCCTGGAGCAGCACCCGCCCGCAACGTCAAATTAAGGCGCCGATCAAATAATATGGCCTTTAGGCCGTAACTGGTTCGCGGTCCCAAGGCCCAATCCCATAGGCTAGCCCCACAGCGTCAAATTAAAGTGCTAGCGCAACATGCCAACGATGTCGTAGGTTTTTTGCAAGATAGGATCGGCCAATGCCCGGCCACGCTCAGCACCACGGGCCAAGATCCGGTCAATCTCATCAGGCTCTTGCATGAGGCGCGACATCTCGCTGGAAATCGGAGCCAGCTTTGAGACAGCCAAGTCTGCAAGCTTTGGCTTGAAGGATCCAAATTGCTGTCCGGCAAATTCATCGACCACCGCCTGCGGGGTCATCTCATTGAGAGCCGCATAGATATTGACCAAATTACGCGCCTCCGGCCGGCCGTCCAAACCCTCAAGCGTTTCAGGCAAAGGGTCTGCATCAGTTTTCGCCTTTTTGATTTTCTTGGCCAAAGCATCCGCATCATCGGTCATATTCAATCGGCTCATGTCACTGGGGTCTGACTTTGACATTTTTTTTGTCCCATCACGCAGGCTCATAACCCGCGTCGCCGCCCCCTCAATCACCGGTTCCGGGATGGGGAAGAAATCTACGCCAAAATCATTGTTAAACTTCGTTGCAATATCGCGCGTCAATTCGAGATGCTGCTTTTGATCTTCGCCCACGGGTACGTGGGTGGCATGATAGATCAAGATATCCGCCGCCATCAAAGCCGGATAGCCAAAAAGACCCAACGAGGCATTCTCACTGTTCTTGCCCGCTTTATCTTTCCACTGCGTCATGCGCTTCATCCAGCCCATGCGCGCGACACAATTGAAAATCCAGCCCAGCTGCGCATGTCCGGGAACTTGACTTTGATTGAACAAGATTGATTTTTCAGGATCAATACCTGCCGCAATAAACCCGGCGCAGAGTTCGCGGGTGTTGCGGCGCAAATCTGCCGGCTCCTGCCAGACCGTAATCGCATGTAGATCAACCATGCAATAGACGGTTTCAAATCCACCATCCATTTGCATATCCACAAATCTCTTCATCGCGCCCAGGTAATTGCCCAAAGTCAGCCCACCAGAGGGTTGGATGCCTGAAAATACGCGTGGAACAAACTTTTCGGTCATTACGGCCTCGGCTCTAGAATTCAGTTTGCACATCGCATAATGAGCAAGGCCGAAGCCGTCAAGGAAGCACACCATGTCCCACACCCCTCCCCCCGCCGTTAATCCGCTACCGCCCGCGGTGATTATCCTCTTTTTGGCGGTGGTTATCGGCGAGGCCTATATCGCCGGGGCAGAGGCGCAACTTTGGGGCCAATTTGACGCCCGCGTCGGCCTCATTCGGCAATTTTCTTTTTTCCCAGAGGGTTTTGAACGGGCCCTAGCGGCCGGTATCTGGCAACCAGAATTATTTTGGCGCATGCTCACTTACCCCTTTGTTCATGCCACGGTTATGCAGTCCATCTTGGCCTCGGTGTTAATCTTGGCTTTGGGAAAATTCGTGGGCGAAATCTTAGGCAATACAGCCGTGTTCGCCATTTTCGGCATCTCTTCGGTATTTGCCGCCCTTGGGTACACACAGTTCACCTCAAGCACATATCCGCTCTTTGGTGGTTACCCGCCTGCCTATGGGTTAATCGGTGGGTTTAGTTTCGTGCTACTTAGCCGTGCGGAAGGCCTGTTGAGCCACCAATTGCGCGCGTTTCGCATGCTCGGACTGTTAATGGCAATCAATATCAGCTTCTCTTTATTCAGCGGCGGACCCCCGCTGTGGGTGGCAGAGCTTTGTGCCGCCGTGGCCGGGTTTATCTCAGCCGCTTTGATCCAGCCGGGCGGGCTTGCCAATCTTGCCGCGAAGTTTCGGCGTCATTGATCAATCGCTCCGGCGTATCATCTGGCGCAATTCGGCAAAGCTAAAGGCCCCAAGCAGACGACCGGCCAAAGCGTAGCTGCCCACCGCCACCAATAAAATCGCAATCAAACCGAGCAGGCGCAGACCGTCCATCTGTAAGACCGGTTCCAACGCACGGGCGGTGATCCAGACGACCACCCCCATCCCCAAGCCGGCCAGAAGAATGCAGAACGATCTTCTGCGCAACTGCGCATCCCAGCTTGCCGCCGTGCCAAACCGCCGCGCGCCCCACCACAGGCAGGCCAGCATGGCCCAACCGGCGCAGGTTGCCCCATAGGCGGCAGCCGTAAACCCGATATATCGGCTCAAACCAATCGCCACCGCAGCATTAACCGCCAACGCAACAAGGGCATAGTTAAACGGGGAACGCGTGTCTTCGCGAGCGAAAAACACGGGCTGATAGAGCTTTTGCAACACAAAGGCCGGCAAACCCAGGCCGTAAATCGCTGTAGCTAAGGATGTGGCCTGCGTATCACTGGCCACAAATGCGCCACGTTCAAACAAGACCGAGACCAATGCCGAAGGGATCACAACCAAGGCCACCGTGCAAGGAATGGTCAAAAGCAAAGACAGCTCTGCTGCGCGGTTGAAGGCTCTCTCACCACCGGAATCATCCCCAATGCGCAGCCGCCGCGACAGATCCGGTAGGAGCACAATGCCAATAGCAACCCCCACCACGCCGAGCGGCAATTGATACAGCCGATCAGCATAATACAGCCAGGCATTCGCCCCTTCAAAATAACTGGCAATCTGCCGGCCCACCAGTAAATTGACCTGCACAACGCCGCCAGCCAGCGCGGCAGGGGCGGCAATTATCGCCAAGCGCTTGAGCTCGGGTGTCATTACCGGCCAGCGCGGCAGCAGCCTAAATCCCGCTCGAAGCGCCGCGACCCACAACATAACCAATTGCGCGATCCCTGCCAAAGGCACGCTCCAGGCCAGTGTCAAACCTATGTCCCAGCCCAACCATTGCGCCGCAAACAGCGCCAGAATAAAGCAAATATTCAGCAAAACAGGCGCAGCCGCCGCGGCCACAAACCGCCCGGCTGAATTGAGCACACCCGAAATCAAGGCCGCAAGCGAGATGAAAAGAATGTAGGGAAAGGCAATCCGTCCAAACAGCACGGTAAGATCAAAGCGAGCGTCGCCAGCAAAGCCGCTTGCCATGGCCCAAACCAAATAGGGCATCGCGAACATAGCTAGCGCATTCAGCACGATAAGCACCAGCGCCAACATCGACAACGCATCCCGCACGAACGCAAGCGGCTCATCACCCGTGGCAAGCTTTTTGGAAAACATTGGCACGAAGGCGATATTAAACGCCCCTTCTGCAAAAAATCTCCGGAACAGATTGGGCAAAGAAAAGGCCAGAAAAAAAGCCTCTGCCACCGGAGAGGCCCCCAAGGCGCCCGCGATCAAAACATCGCGCAAAAATCCCATGACGCGCGACACCAAGGTCCAAAACCCGACCATGAAGACCCCCCTCATCATCGTCATGATAGCGCCCTCGTCGCACCTTGCTGCAAAGCCTCCCGCAGTTTCTGCTCCAAACTGTCCCGCTTGGCCTTGGAATGCAGCTTCAGCCCAAACATGTCTTTGACGTAGAATGTATCGACCACCTGTTCTCCATAGGTGGCAATCACTGCGCTGGAAATATTCACATTGGCCGCAGCCAGCGTGCGGGCCAGATCATAAAGCAGCCCGAGACGGTCGCGTGTATCAACCTCAATAATTGTATATATTTCAGAACCTTCATTGTCGAAACTGATCGAGGTGGGCACCTGGAACGCCCGCTCACGTTTTTTGATTTTATCGCGTGATTGGATGGCCTCACGGGCCACAAGCGTGCCTTGCAAAGTCTCAGTGATCATCTTTTCCAAACGCCCAAGTCGCAGGTCCTGGAAAGGGTGACCTTCCGCATCCTGCACCCAAAAGACCGCCGTGACGTAGCCATCTTTACTGGTAAAAGTGCGCGCATCGACCACATTCGCCCCGCTCAAGGCCAAAGCGCCACAAATCCGGCTGAACACCCCCGGATGATCCGCCATCGCAAAGCAAATCCGCGTTGCGTCGCGATCTCCATCAGGCTGCAAATCCATGCGGATCTGATCTTCTGGAATATCCAAAAGCAGCCGGGCGAAAATCTGATGGGCGGTTACATGCAGACCTTGCCAATAAGGCGGGTAATGTCGGTTCGTTTCATGGCGCAGCGCCGCTTTCGGCCAATTGGGCAGAGCCTTGCGCAGGTTTTTCTTGGCTTCCGTGCCGCGGTTCTCCCGATTGAGATCTTCCAGCCCGGTCTCCAGCGCCTTTTTCGTTTGCCGGTACAACGCGCGAATCAGCACTGCTTTCCAATTGTTCCATACCCCTGGGCCCACGCCTGAAATATCACAGACAGTTAACACCGTTAAGAGATCCAGCCGCTTGACCGATTGCACAGCTTTGGCGAAATCACGCACGGTACGCGGATCTGCAATATCACGTTTTTGCGCCATATCCGACATCAAGAGATGGTGCCGGACGAGCCACTCGACCGTCTCCACCTCGCGAGCCTTGAGCCCCAAACGCGGCGCAACTTCACGGGCGATTTTCGCACCGAGCACCGAATGGTCTTCAGGCCGACCCTTGCCAATATCATGCAAAAGCAGCGCAATATACAGCACTTTTCGGTTCAGCCCCTCCGCCAATATTCCGCTGGCAACTGGAAGCTCTTCTATCAATTCACCGCGCTCAATCGCGGCGAGGTGGCTAATCGTTTGAATGGTGTGCTCATCAACCGTATAGGAGTGATACATATTGAACTGCATCATGGCGACAATCGGTTCAAATTCAGGAATAAATGCCGCCAAAACGCCCAGCTCATTCATCCGCCGCAATCCCCGCTCCGGATTGCCGTGTTTCAGCAGAATATCGTTAAAGATACGAATGGCCTCATCCGACTTACGCATTGCCCCATCAATCAAATGCAGGTTTGCCGACAAAAGACGCATGGCATCCGGATGGATCAACAGGCCCGTGCGCATGGCTTCCTCGAAAACGCGGAGCAAGTTCATTTTATCTTTCAAAAAAGCCTCTGGATCGGCAATTGCCAACCGATTTTGCAGTACACAAAAGCCAGGCTTCAGCTTCGGCTTTCGGCGTAAAACACGCAGCAAAACAGGCTCTTTCTTAACCTGCGCAGCCTCCAGAGCCGTCAAGAAGATTCGGGTCAATTCCCCAACTTTTGTCGCATGACGAAAATAGGCCTGCATGAAATGCTCCACCGCCCGCCGTCCACCGCGGTCTCGATACCCCATGGCCAAGGCGACCTCGACCTGCAATTCAAAAGTCAACTGGTCCATTGCGCGATTGGCAATCAAATGGAGATGACAGCGCACCGCCCAGAGAAAATTCTGCGCGGCCTCAAAAGTTGCGAATTCCTCGGCGCTGAACACACCTGCGTCAACCAATTGCTCGGCATGAAATACGCCGTTGATATATTTCTCAATCCAATACAGTGACTGCAGATCGCGCAGCCCACCTTTGCCTTCTTTGACATTTGGCTCCACCATGTAGCGCTGGCCGCCCTGCTTGAGGTGGCGCGCGTCACGTTCCGCAAGCTTGGCTTCGGTAAATTCGCCTGCGGTATCTTTAAATAGCTTTTCGCGGAGCTGGGTTTGAAGCTGCTGAAACACCTCTTGATCGCCAAGCAAGGACCGCATCTCAACCAAAGATGTGCAAATGGTATAATCTTCTCGCGCAAGGCGCAGACAATCACGGATCGAGCGGCTGGCATGGCCCACTTTGAGACGGAGGTCCCACAGCACATAAAGCAAGGTTTCAATCACGCTTTCGGCCCAAGCGGTCATCTTATAGGGAACAACAAAGAGCAAATCGGCATCTGAGAATGGCGCCATGCCGCCGCGACCATACCCCCCCACAGCCACAATCGCCAATTGCCCCGAGGTGGTCGTAACTTGCCGGGGATGAATATAACGCAGCGCAGCATCATAGGCTGCCGCAACGGCACAATCGGTCAGATAGCAATAGCTAATCGTCGCGGCCTCCGATGCGAAAGGAGACGCTTTGAAGGCGATTGAAATCCGCTCCAGCCCCGCCGCGCGGCTCTGGCGCAGGATACCCACGACAGCGCCACGAATGGCCGACGCATCGCTAAGATCAGCCACCGCGCGGTCAATCTGTGCCGCAACATCCTCACGATCAAAAATGTCATTCGCCTCCAGAATGAGATCCGAGGGCGCGCGAAGTTTGGACAGTTCCAAGCCTAAAATCCGATATTGGAAAAGCTACGCGGAGCGGGCGACAGCACCACGACTTTATTGCCTTCAATGGTGGCAACTGCCAAACCGCGTTCAACAGTGCCATCATCGCGCAAGCGGAAAATACCAGCCGCGCCCTGAAAGCCACTGCTCTGTGTCAAACCCCGGCGGTTCACCGCATCTCGACTGCCCGTAGCCACTGACGCGCCGACCGCCGCCACGCCATCATAAGCGATGGCCGCCAATGGGTGAGGCGCGCGGCCATAGACGGTTTGAAAGCGTGCGCTGAATTGTTCGCTGCGCAGCGGGCTTGGCATGGCGAACCACCCACCTTGAATCGCAGGCAAATGAAAGGCGGAGGGCAAAGCGTCCCACTGTGCCAAACCTGCATATTGCACCAGCTGCGGATCCAACCCCGCCTCGGGTAGCAATTGCGCGATCAAGGGCAACCCGCCGTCGTAATCAGCGGTCAGAAACACGATGTCAGCGTCAACGACCTCATTGCGTTCAGCAATACGGCTCATCGCCTCGACCAAATTCTGCTGAGTGAATTCATATCCCTCCACACCGGCCAAAAAACTGCCCTGCGCTTCCAAGGCCCGCTCGAGGGCATCTCGTCCAGCCTGCCCGGGCACCGTGTTGGCATGCACCAATAGCGCGCGCGATTTTCCCTGCTCCCATCCATAAGCCACCAAATGTTCGGCTGTGTTCTGAAACGTATGGCCCAAGACATAGACATTGCCCCCAGCAATCTCGACATTATTCGACAGCGACAAAACGCTCACACCGCTGCCGACCACCGCCAGACCCACCGCATTGGCCGCGCCGGCATAAAGCGGACCAACAATCACTTGTGCACCATCTTGGACAGCAAGCCGAGCCATTTCAGCCGCCTGGGTCTCAAGCCCGGCCGTGTCGTAGATTTGCATCTGCATCTCGACCCGGCCTTTTAGATCAGCCATCGCCATACGCGCCGCTTGCTCTGCGGAAAGCGCCAATTCCTGCACCCGTTCATCTACAGCTGTGAGTGGCAAGAGCACCGCCACCTGCACTGTTTTGCTGCCATCAAGCCGGAGGCCACCGCCTGCAATTGACCCGCCAGAAGGCGTAACACAAGCCGACAGCAGAACCAAAGCACAAAGCGCCAAGACCGGCGCGCCGCGCAGCTGCAACATTGATGAAACTAAAAAATTCATAGTCAAAGCGCCCTTCAGAGATTGATAGACCTGTGTTAAGTACAGTTTATTGCAATCCGCAAAGGGGTCCAGAGGTGAATCATAATTTGATGAAGTTGGAGCCCGCCTTATACCTTGTGGCAACACCTTTAGGCTCCGCGCGCGATATTACCCTGCGCGCGCTTGATATTTTGGCCTCCGCGGATGTGTTGGCCGCCGAAGATACTCGCACTGCACGCAAATTGTTGGGCATACATGGCGTACCCTTGGCTGGGCGGCGAATCATTGCCTACCACGATCACAGCTATGCCAAGGACCGCCAAAAATTGCTCTATCATATCGCGGAGGGTCGATCCGTCGCCTATGTGTCAGAAGCAGGCACGCCATTGATCGCAGATCCCGGCTATCAGCTGGTGGCCGATGCCCGGCGTGACGGGTTATCGGTATGGTCCGCGCCGGGACCTGCGGCCTGTGTCGCCGCTCTGACTGTGGCCGGTCTGCCGACAGATCAATTTCATTTCGCCGGCTTCTTAGCACCTCACAAAGTGGCCCGCCAAAAACAGCTGGCAGAGCTTATGGCCCTGCGCGCAACAGTTGTTCTATATGAATCCCCCAAACGCTTGAACGCGCTTCTGAGCGATATCGAAACGACGGGCGGCCCAGCACGTACTGTTGCGGTCTGCCGCGAATTAACCAAGAAGTTTGAAGACGTCCAAAGCGGGCCAGTTGAGAGCCTCCGCGCATTTTACGCCAAGACACCCGCCCGCGGCGAAATTGTGGTGCTGATTGGCGCCGGAGAAGAGGCCAAAATCGATAAAGATGATCTTGAGGCGGCACTTGTTCATGCAATGTTAAGTCTACGCGTGAAAGATGCAGCAGACGCTGTCGCTGGCGCTTACGTCCTGCCGCGGCGCGATATTTATCAATTGGCCCTCAAATTACAGGCTGCGCAAACCAAAAAGTAATGTAATGTTTATAAAACTGCACGAGGTACAAGCAATCATCTGGCTGGACTGGCCGCTGAACATTCAGTGATCGCCAAATATGCAGGCCGGGCGCACCACATGCTGGCCCATCGGTGGCGCGGTGCACCGAGCGAAATTGATCTGATTTTTGCCGATGGAGATGGGTTGATCTTCACAGAAGTGAAAAAGAGCCGCAGCCATGATGCGGCGCGGCGCAACCTAAGCCACAGGCAGCAAAACCGCGTTTGCCATGCCGCCGCAGAATATCTCGCAGATTCCGGTCGCTCTTTGGCAACAGATATGCACTTTGATCTGGCCTTGGTTGATGGGCAGGGCCACATTCAAGTGATGGAAAATGCCATGATGCAATCGGGCGTTGCCCAAGGGCCGTGACAGAAACAAATTGCCAAAACACCAGTGGGCCCTTAATGAGTCCTAACCCGTTTTGGAAATTTGTCCGAGGTACGCGCATGTCAAAAAAAATTGCCTTTCAAATGGACCCAATGGAATCGGTCAATATTGACGCAGACAGCAGTTTTCATTTAGCGATGGAAGCCCAGGCGCGTGGCCACGAAATCTATTATCACACACCCGGCAGGCTGGCCTTTGAAAATGGCAAAGTCACGGCCAAGGGACAAAAAATGCTGCTGCGGCGCGAGCGCGGCAATCATGTGGATCTTGTCCCGCTGGAGGATTTGGATTTGCACCAGTTTGACGTGGTTTGGTTGCGCCAAGACCCGCCATTTGACATGGGTTACATCACAACCACGCATTTGCTGGACCTTTTGAAACCAGATACTTTGGTCGTCAATGATCCGTTTTGGGTGCGCAATTACCCTGAAAAGCTGTTAATGTTACAATTTCCGGACCTGATCCCTCCGACCACAATTGCGCGCGACTTGGACACGCTCAAAGCATTCCGCGCGCAACATGGTGATGTGATTGTCAAACCGCTCTATGGCAACGGCGGCGCGGGCGTGTTTCGTCTCACCCCAGAAGATCGCAACATCGCCTCATTGCATGAGCTTTTTACGGGAATAAACTCTGAACCGCTGATCATCCAAAAGTTTCTACCGGCCGTCAGTCAAGGCGACAAGAGAGTCATTTTAGTGGATGGTGAGGCGGTGGGTGCGATCAACCGCGTGCCTGCGGCAGGCGAGACTCGCTCCAACATGCATGTTGGCGGTCGGCCCGAAAAAATCGGTCTAACCGCGCGGGACAAAGAAATTTGTACCGCTATTGGGCCCTTACTGCGCGAGAAGGGCCAAATTTTCGTCGGTATTGACGTGATTGGGGATTATCTCACCGAAATCAACGTCACTTCCCCCACGGGCCTGCAAGAATTGCAACGCTTCGATGGAACCAATGTGGCCGGGCTGATTTGGGACGCGATTGAAGCGCGTCTCTAATCTCCGCTCTTAAAACGCTTAGGCCTTCGCCAAACCTCGGATCCAAACTGCGATTTGCCCCATAACGGCCTCCGCAGACCTGTCTGTACCGCAGGCTTGCAAAAAGGCGTGTGGTTGATCTTTGGCCAATAAATGCGTGATCGGGTGATCGGTATGATCGGCCAACCAATCGTTGTCATCGGCAATCGGATCGCATCCAGCTTTCACCAAGAGCAAGGGAGCGCCGGCTTTTGATAGGCGAGCCCGAAAGTCTGACACATCTTCACAACCCAAATGCCCATACATCACCCTGAGCGCTGTATCATTCAGGCCTTCGGAATTGGCGCCAAAGGCGTCATGGGACGGTCCTTCAAGCCCGCCAAATGCCCCGTAAAGGCTGACCATCCCCTGTATTTTTGCCCGCGACGCCATGCCGCCCGCGGCCCAAAGCACCATAGCTCCGCCAGCGCTATCACCGGCCAAAACGATCTCATCGCGCTCGGCCGCGAAGTGCTCGGCGATCTCGGCGGCTTGATCTGCTTGCGCGGGAAACTTATGTTCGGGTGCTAAGCCATAGGGGGCCGCGAAGACCCGCCGGCCAGTCAGCTTTGCCATCCACGAACACAGGGTTTGATGCGTCCAAGGGCTGCCAACGATCCAGCCACCCCCGTGAAAATAGAGGATATCAGCGCCTTCATGCTGCTCTTGCGGTGTGAAACAAAGCCCCGTGCCACTGGCAAATGAGACTTCAGCAATGTCGACTGTCTGGGCGGAGAAATGCGAAATGCTGGCCCGCTGTGCGGCGTAACCCGCGCGCAGCTTAGGCACAGGATCGGTCACCCAATCGAGGGTTGGCATTGCGCTCATGCAAAATCCTCCGGCCGTGCCTCGTGGGCCATATGGTCAAGAACCGCGTTGACAAAACCGCGTTCCTTGCCATCGGGAAAAAATGCCAAGGCCACGTCAACATATTCCACAATCGCCACTTTTGGCGGCGTGTCGCCTTCGACAAACTCCGCACCCGCCGCGCGGAATAAGGCCCGTAACGTTGGGTCTATGCGGGCAATGGGCCATTTAGCAACCAAAGCCCGATCTGTCATCTGATCGATCCGCGCCTGATTGTTGACAGCTCCAGCAATCACCCGATTGAAATGCGCGATATCCCCATCGGCGAGCTGTACCCCATCGAGCTCCACACCCATCCGGTGCTCTTCAAACTCTTGTGACACCACGTCAATCGACAATTGCGAGGCTTCCATCTGGAACAAGGCCTGCACGGCGTACAGGCGACTGGCAGATTTCATGCGGCGCTTTTGATTGCCTGATAAATTAGAACCGCTCATGCTTTTGCCGTCTCCTCAGTGGATAAAAATCCAATTTTTCCTTGAGGCTGCTCCCATTTGCGTGTCAACGCAATCAAATGAAGGGCCGCTGCGGCAGCCCCGCCCCCTTTGTTTTGACCGGCGGTCTCTGCGCGCATTTCGGCTTGTTTGCGGTTTTCAACAGTTAAAATTCCATTGCCGATACAGGCGCCCTGCAGGCCCAAAAGCTGCAGCGCGCGGCTGCTGTCGTTGCACACTGTCTCGTAGTGGGTTGTCTCACCTCGGATGACGCAGCCCAGGGCTACATAGCCGTCAAACTCGGCCCGCCGATGCGCAATAGCAATGGCGGTAGGCACCTCAAGCGCGCCCGGCACTTCCACCAGCTCCCACTGGCCATCTGCAGCCTCAATCTCTGCCTGAGCACCGGCGACCAGTTGATCGGCGATGTCTTTGTAATAGGGTGCCACCACAATGAGCATTTTGACTGGTGCGTCAAAAGATGGGCGAACAAGCGTGTGATGTTGCTCTGCTGCGGCCATTAGTTCGATCCCGAAATTTTTTGTGTGCCAAGAATTTCCAACCCGTAAGCCTCAAGTCCAACAATCTTGGGCTCCGGTGAGTTGGTCAACAAGATAAGCTGTGACAGGCCCAGTGACGACAGAATTTGTGCCCCGACCCCATATTGGCGCAGAGTTTGCGGGCTGCCATCATCCGACGCGCTAATTTTCATGTGCAGATCGCGCAATAAGACCAAGACCCCGCGTCCCTCCTCGGCGATAATTTTCATTGACTGCGAAAATTCAAAGGCCCGCCCCTCGGGACCGGTTCCAATCATATCCAACATCGGATCCAAAGAGTGCATCCGCACCAAAACCGGGGTCTCTGCGCTGATATCCCCTTTAATCAGTGCAATATGCTCAGCCCCTTGGGTTTCATCGTTGAAAATCCGCATCTGCCACTCACCACCGAACTCGGATTGGATAAGCTCCTCGCCTTTCACCCGCACAAGGTTATCATGCCGGCGCCGATAGGATATCAAGTCGGAGATGGTGCCAATTTTAAGACCGTGCAGCTGCGCAAAGCCAATGAGATCAGGCAAACGCGCCATGCTGCCATCTTCATTCATGATCTCGCAAATCACCCCGGACGGGTTCAATCCAGCCAAACGTGAGATATCGACAGCAGCCTCCGTATGGCCAGCCCGGACCAATACGCCGCCATCGCGGGCCCGCAGAGGGAAGACGTGACCAGGCGTTGCGATATCAGCAGCAGTTTTGCCGGCATCAATCGCAATCGCAACCGTATGGGCGCGATCATGGGCGGAAATACCGGTCGTCACACCTTCGCGCGCTTCGATTGAGATCGTAAAAGCGGTTTCATGGCGCGAGGAGTTATAACTCGACATTAATTGCAGACCCAAAGCATCAGTCCGTTCGCTGGTCATGGCCAAGCAAATCAAACCGCGCCCATAGCGGGCCATGAAATTAATCGCCTCTGGCGTCGCCATCTGCGCAGGAATGACCAAATCACCTTCGTTTTCACGATCTTCATGATCAACCAGAACAAACATCCGTCCGTTGCGCGCGTCGTCAATGATCTGCTCGATAGGCGAGATCACGTCAGCCAAATCGCGCTCTACGGCGCCCGGCGTTTCGAATGGTAACAGATTGCTCATGCCCTAACTCCAATCTTGCAAGCGCGCAACGTAGCGTGCCAAAGTATCAATTTCCAAGTTCACGCGGTGGCCCACCGCCGCAGAACCCCAAGTGGTGACAGCCTTCGTGTGTGGAATAAAGTTGATCCCAAAGTCTGTGCCGTTCACCTCGTTCACAGTCAACGAGGTGCCGTTCAATGCGACCGAACCTTTCGGAGCAATAAATTTCGCCAAAGCCTCCGGCGCGCGTAGCGTCACCCGCGTGCTGTCGCCTTCATCGCGCAGGGCGATGATCTCAGCCACGCCATCCACATGGCCTGAAACAATATGCCCGCCTAGCTCATCACCTACCTTCAAGGCCCGCTCCAAGTTGATCGGCCGGCCGGTTTTCCATCCTCCGATATTGGTCAATCTCGAGCTCTCGGCAGACACATCAACACAGAAGCTGTCAGAAGTTTTTTCCACCACCGTCAGGCATACGCCGTCACAAGCAATAGAAGCCCCCATATCGACCCTGGTCACATCATAGCCTGTGGCGATCTCAATCCGCAAATCCCCGCGCTGCACAACAGATCGGATGGTGCCAACGTCAGTTATGATACCTGTAAACATGATGTTCCCCTTTGCGCTGTCCCTATCCTCAGACCCCGCTTGGGGCAAGGGTCACAGTTGGAATTGAAACTGCGACAATTCGCAATTTAGAACAACCCGAAGAAGTTTTTTCAAAAAAAGCCGCCCGATTTCAAACGGTAAGCAGCGGGGTATTTGAAAATGTCAGACGGATTCGGGCGCAATTTCCTGCTGTTAAAGGGCCCGCATGGTCCATTTTTCAACCAGCTCGGGCAGCTATTGGAACAAACAGGCGCAAAAGCTTGGCAGATCGTCTTTAATGGCGGTAACCCATTTTTTTGAGCAATAAAGCGCGCTTCATCGCCCATACCGACAGCTTAGAGGCTTGGCCCACGGCACTCGGCAAGATCATCGCAGAAAAATCCATCACCGATATTGTGTTATATGGTGACACACGTCCAGTGCATGCCGAAGCTATAAAGCTGGCCAAGGGCTTGGGCTCGCGGGTTCATGTTTTTGAAGAAGGCTACTTACGCCCCTGTTGGGTAAATTACGAGCGCGGCGGCGCCAATGGGAATTCCCGTCTGATGGGGATGACCGTGGCGCAAATGCAAAAAGTTCTTCGCAAAGCCAGAATCGACCTCACCGAAGCCTCGGCCCATTGGGGCGATAAAATATGTCGCGTCAAAACGGATAGCGCTTTGGCGAGCACGTTCTACGACAAGCGGCGCCAATCTTGGCGGGTATCTTGACCAATTTTGCGTGCTAAGATTAGCTCAAAGCGCGGTGCCATATGCAAATGCGACAAGGCCAGATCCCCCAAGCCAGCCAGCCCGTCCGCGCCAAGCGCCAAACCAGCCGTATAGAGGATCACATCGTCAACCAATCCGGCCCGCAGCAATGAGGCCGCCAATTGCCCGCCACCCTCACACAAGACCGATGTCAACCCTTTTGCCCCCAAGGCCTGCATAAGCTCTGCCAAATCGAGCTGCCCATCAGGCGCGAGAGGAACCTGTAGGAGCGCGTCGCACTGACTTTGCCAAGCGCCGCTCATACAAGCCTGCGGTCCATGACAAAGCCAAAGCGGCGCAATATCCCGGCTGGTCTGCAAGGCAGGCGCGTCAAAATCTAAATGACGTGAGGCCACAATGCGGACGGGCTGCCTGTTGAGGCCCAAACCGCGCGCAGTTAGGCTGGGATTATCTGCCCGGGCCGTGCCGCCGCCGACCAATACCGCGTCATGACAGGCGCGTAGACCATGGACATCGCGCCGCGCCTCAGACCCTGTGATCCACTGACTTTCACCGCGGGCCGTAGCAATGCGGCCATCTAAAGATGTAGCCAATTTTAACGTCACCCGCGGGCGCCCATGCTGCAGGCGGCTAAAAAATCCGCGATGCGCCACCAAAGCCTCTTGGGTTTGGCAACCAACACTGACCTCAATTCCTGCTGCTTGGAGCTTGGCAATTCCCCGACCGCTGACCCGCGTGTCTGGATCCGCAATCGCCACAACACAGCGAGCAATGCCCGCCGCAATTAACCCGTCAGCGCAGGGCGGCGTTGCTCCGTGATGGGCACAGGGTTCTAGGGTGACAAAGGCTGTAGCCTGGTGCGCTCCGGCCCCTGCCTGTTCTAAAGCCATGGTTTCTGCATGAGGCCTGCCGTCGGGCTGCGTCCAGCCGCGACCAACAATACGCCCGCCTCGAACAATGACGCATCCCACCGCCGGATTGGGCCAAACGGATCCTTGACCGCGCTGACCCAGACTGAGGGCCAGCGCCATAAAGCGCGCGTCACTTAAAGCACTCACTCCTCAGGCGGCAGGTTTGGCCGCAGCTCAGAGACGAATTTATCAAAATCATCGGCAGCTTGGAAATTTTTATAGACACTGGCAAAGCGCACAAAGGCGACCGTATCGATCCGCGCTAAAGATTCCATTACAATCTCACCGATGGATGTAGACGGGATATCTGTATCCCCCATGCTTTCCAACCGGCGCACGATACCAGAAATCATTTGATCCATCCGCTCGGGCTCAACTGGACGTTTTTGCAGGGCAATGCGAATAGAACGTTCAAGTTTGCTCCGGTCAAAATCTTCTCTGCGACCATTTGATTTGATGACCACCAAATCACGCAATTGCACGCGCTCATAGGTCGTAAACCGCCCGCCACAAGCTGGGCAAAATCGCCGCCGCCGAATGGCTACATGATCCTCGGCTGGGCGCGAATCTTTTACCTGAGTGTCAACATTTCCACAAAACGGGCAACGCATGTGCCATCCCCTCTTCGTATTCCGATAGCGCAGAGCGCTTAAACTTCCACAATCCTTATAACATTTCACCACGGTTTGGGTAGAGGAGATTTTAGCCCACTGCATTTTGGGGTGGCTGCCCGATATCACCACTGCCGAAATGAGAAAGGCCCCGCAGAGCGAGGCCGTTTTCATCAAATCTTCACTGCTGTGCCGGACCTATTGGTCGAGAAAGCTCCGCAATTTACGGCTGCGGCTTGGGTGCTTAAGCTTGCGCAGGGCTTTGGCTTCGATCTGGCGAATACGTTCGCGGGTCACGCTGAACTGTTGGCCCACCTCTTCCAAAGTATGGTCTGTATTCATGCCGATTCCGAAGCGCATCCGCAACACCCGCTCTTCGCGCGGGGTCAGACTGGCCAAGACCCGCGTTGTGGTTTCTTTCAGGTTCTCTTGTATCGCACTGTCGAGCGGCAAGACGGCATTCTTATCCTCGATGAAATCACCAAGCTGCGAGTCTTCTTCATCGCCAATTGGCGTCTCCAAAGAAATTGGCTCTTTGGCAATTTTCATGACCTTACGCACTTTTTCCAAAGGCATTTGCAGCTTGGCTGCCAATTCCTCAGGCGTGGGCTCGCGACCGATTTCATGCAGCATTTGGCGCCCCGTGCGCACGAGCTTGTTGATAGTTTCGATCATATGCACCGGAATACGGATGGTGCGCGCTTGGTCCGCTATAGAGCGGGTAATAGCTTGGCGAATCCACCATGTGGCGTAGGTTGAAAACTTATAGCCCCGGCGATATTCAAATTTATCTACCGCTTTCATGAGGCCGATATTGCCCTCCTGGATCAGATCCAAGAATTGCAAGCCGCGATTGGTGTATTTTTTGGCGATCGAGATTACCAAACGCAGATTCGCCTCAACCATTTCTTTCTTGGCTTGGCGTGCTTCTTTCTCGCCTTTTTGTACCTGTTGCACAATGCGGCGGAATTCAGAGATGTCCAGTCCAACATATTGGCCAACCTGCGCCATCTCTGCACGGAGCTCTTCCACTTTATCGACACTACGCTCCATAAACATGGTCCAGCCGCGGCCAGTTTTCTCGCCCATATCGGTCAACCAGTTTGGATCCAGCTCGCGGCCGCGATAGGCATCGATGAACTCACGGCGGTTGATCCGCGCTTGGTCCGCAAGTTTCACCATAGCGCTGTCAATCGACATCACCCTGCGGTTAATGCCGTACAGCTGGTCAATCAACGCCTCAATCCTATTGTTGTGCAGGTGCAATTCATTCACCAATTCAACAATTTCAGAGCGCAGCTTTTGATACTTCGCCTCGGCCCCATCCGAGAAATTTTCATCCTCGTTCAAAGTCGCAGAGATACGCACATCCTGCATCTCAGATAAAAGGATATAATCAGAGGCAATCAGGTCCAGCGTCTCCAGCACCTTGGGCTTTAGAGCCGCCTCCATAGCTGCCAGCGACAGATTGGCCCCTTCATCATCGTCGTCTTCATCGGCGATGATAGGGTTGCCATCCGCATCCAGCTCAGGGCTGGCGCTGGCAGGGCTTTCCGTGGCAACAGGTGTCGCCACAACCGGAGCCTCCTCCTCTTCACCCATATGGTGACCAAAAGTGGTTTCCAGATCAATCACATCGCGCAGCAAAATATCTTCACTCAGCAATTCGTCACGCCAAATGGTGATCGCTTGAAATGTCAGTGGGCTTTCGCAAAGCCCCAAAATCATTGTATTGCGGCCTGCTTCGATCCGCTTGGCTATGGCAATCTCACCCTCGCGGCTCAAGAGCTCCACCGAGCCCATTTCGCGCAGATACATACGCACCGGATCATCCGTCCGGTCGAGTTTTTCATTATTTGCACCCGCAAGCGCGACATCGCGGTTTTGATTGGTGGCCACCAAATCCGTTGGGCCTTTGTCTTCATCTTCTTCAGATTCATGCTCTTCGGTCACCTGAATGCCCATTTCGGAGAGCATCGACATGACGTCTTCGATCTGATCGGACGATACCTGATCGGGTGGCAAAACTGTGTTTAGTTGGTCATAGGTGATATAACCGCGCGCCCGCGCATCACCGATCATCTTTTTGACAGCCGTTTGACTCATATCGATCATCGGTTCATTGGCGTCGGCATCTTGCTTGCGGTCGTCGTTATCCTTGGCGGCCATGCGCTGTGGCTCCTTATCCTTGGGACTCTCACTAAACGTAAAAACGAATCGGTTTTGAAACTGATTCGCTTCGCCATTTAGCCTGATTCGTCCCCCAGTTCCCACCCCCACCGAGCTTAAGGTCGGTTCGGTTTCGAATAATTAATCTGCTGCAGCAGATCATCTAGTGTATTTTGTTCCGCCAATTTTATTTTAAGACCGTTTTTCGCGGTCTTATATTCTGTATCATCTTCCTGGGCGCCCTGGGTCGTGGCTTGCAAATGCTTGGCAGATTCACTGATCCGCCAGGTCAGCCCCTCATCGTCAACATCCGACACATCCAAAACCGCCTCTGCAACCTCCCGCCCATGAGAATCTATAGCAAAAATCTGAGCAAATTCTTGCTGCAGGCAGGCGATCACAAAAGATACATCCGAGCCGTTGCGTACAGAGGGCGCAATCCGCACGTGGGGCATTTGCATCAAGTTTTCAAGTTGCGGCGGCCCAAACACTTGTTCCGCCTCTGACCAAAGCAGCTCAGGCGATCCGGAAAATTGCAACAAAAATTGCTGGAGATCGCGGTGCAGTGGCTTTTCAAACTGCAAATCCTCCAACGCCGCTTCGACCGTGGGCAGGGCTTGCGGGCAGTTGAGCAAACTGGCCAAAATAACCGAATGACGCAGGATATGGCTAGGTTCAGAGCCATTGGCCAGGGCCGAAACACGCGTGCTCGCTTGTGGTATTACAGGCCTATAGCCTGTCTTGGCGGTAAAGCCGCGCACCGATTTCGGCGCGGCCTTTGGTCGGAACAATTGCCAACGCTTGTCCTTTATCGCCTGGCCGTAATGACCGCGAATAGAGGGGTCTTGGATCAGCTTAAGCTTTTCGCGAAGGGCTTTATCCAATGCGGCTTTGCGTTCCGGGCTGTCAAAATTCTTGCCGTAGGTTTCACGCTCCCACAACAAATCCACCATCGGGCGCGCCGCATCCAAAAGCGCTTGCATGGCGCTCGGTCCACCGGCGCGCAGCAAATCATCGGGATCCTGACCTTCGGGCATCACCGCAAAGCGCAAAGATTTTCCCGCCTCCAACAAAGGAAGCGCCAAATCCATAACGCGCTGCGCGGCGCGTATGCCGGCCGTGTCGCCATCCAGAGCGATGATCGGCTCATCACAGATGCGCCACATCAGTTGTAGCTGGGTCTGTGTTATCGCTGTACCCAATGGCGCAACAGAGGCGTTGAACCCCGCCTCCGCCAGGGCTATAACATCCATATATCCCTCTGCAACGATCAAGCTTTGCCCTTTGCCCGAGGCCTCCCGCGCTGGCGCGTGATTATAGAGCGAACGCCCCTTATCAAACAGCTCGGTCTCTGGTGAATTGAGGTATTTGGCCGACTCATTGGGATCCATCGCCCGGCCACCAAAGCCAATACAGCGCTTTTGCGGATCACGGATTGGAAAAATAATGCGATTGCGAAATGTGTCATAGGGGCGTTTGCCCTTATTGGAGGGTTTGGCCAGCCCTGCCGCGAGGATCAGCTCTTCGCTCACACCCTTGCCGGTGAGATGATCCCAAAGCCCTTGCCAGCCGTCCGGCGCATAGCCGATCTCAAAACGCTCCAGTGCCCGCTGTGACAAAGCACGACCCCTCAAATAGGACCGCGCATCTGCCCCGGCTGAGGTGTTCAGCTGCAATCGAAAAAATTGCAGCGCCTGTTCCATAACCTCGGCCAATTGCGTCCTGCGATCGGCTTTTTGCCGCGCCTGCGGGTCGCGCTCGGGCATCGGCATGCCAACCTCACCGGCCAATATCTCCACAGCCTCCATAAAAGAGACATTTTCTGTATCTTTTATAAAGCCCAAAGCATCGCCTTTGGCTTGGCAACCAAAACAATAATAATATCCCTTTTGATCATCCACATGAAAGCTTGCAGTTTTCTCTTGATGAAACGGACAGGGTGCCCACATATCGCCCTTGCCTTGATTGGATTTGCGTGTGTCCCACATCACCTTGCGCCCAACGACCTGAGAGATCGAAGCTCGACTGCGCAATTCATCCAAAAATCCTGGTGGCAATGACATGGGGTTTTCTAAACCAAATGCGCGCGCGCGGCCACTGATTCCATCGCGCAGGTCAAATCATGCAGCAGGGTTTGCGTCATGGAGCGAAACACCATCACCCGAAACCGCGACTTGCCAAGGCAAGAGATCACCGCCTGCATATGCATCAATGCGCTGCGCTGGCTCATGCCCGTTTTGAAATATTTGACCCGCAGATCCAAAGGCGTGAGATGGGCTAAAACAGCGCGCACATCCGCACCATTTAGCTCCAACACAGTCCAGCCATCACCAACATCAGTCACCGCCGCATGACGGGTCAAGCGGCCAGACGGCGTTGCGCCCGCCACAGCAATATGTGCGTGATCAAACCAGAGCGCATGGACCCCGCCTTTGCGTTTCAGCTCATTGGGACCGGGCCATTCCAGTCCCAGTTGCGTGTTGAACGCAGAGGCCGCTTGAGCCGCCTGCCCCTTATAGGGTGCCAGCAGATACAGCGGTGCTTGCACTTCACGAACCGAAACCGTGCCGATCTCCAAGGGCAGCCCCGCGCCCGCAGCCGATGTTTCATAAAGCTCAACCACGAAGCTGCCTCCCCTCTGGATCAAAAAATACAGGCGCACAGACCTCGCAAAGCGTGGTGACACCGCTCAAATGCTCCACCATCTTGATCTTCTGCCCATGGCGATTGCGCCCATCGCGCAGAAATGCCTGGGCAATTACAGACCCTAAGGTCGGAGAATAACACATGGAGGTCACATAGCCCTCGTCATTCTCAGAAACAGCTTGCGCCTCTGGCGCAAAAAGATGCGCGCCGGGAATAATCTGCTTCACCTCACCGATGGGCCGCAACCCCACGAGCTGATCGCGCTCGGGCCCGACAAGCCCTGGCCGTGCCGCCATGGTTTTGCCGATACAGTCTTTGCCTGCCGACACCATCCGCTCAAGACCAATGTCAAACGCAGTGGTGCGCCCATGAATTTCCGCATGGGTGATAAAGCCCTTTTCAATACGCAAGACATTGAGCGCTTCGAGACCATAAGCCCCGCCACCCAGCGCCTCGGCCCGCTCGAGCAGCAGTTGAAAAAGGCTTTCACCGTAGCGCGCGGGCACCGCCAATTCGTAAGCATGTTCCCCAGAGAAAGAGATCCGAAACAACCGCGCGGCAATGCCGCCCAATTGCACAGCTTTATACCCCATATACGGCAAGGTTTCATCGCTTATCTTGCGATCTAATATACCGTTAAGCAAAGCGCGGGCTTCTGGCCCCGCCACGGCAAATTGCGCCCAATGCTCTGTGACAGATGTAAAGCTCACATCGAAATCTGGTCGCAGCCCTTGATGAACGAAATCCAAATGCCGCATCACCTGCCCGGCCGCTGCGGTGGTCGTGGTCATCAGATAGTGCTGCGCGCCAATTCTGGCACAGGTGCCGTCATCCATAACGTGACCGTCTTCACGCAACATCAACCCATAGCGCACCCGGTTCTGTTTCAGACTGGCAAAAGAGTTGGTGTAAAGCAGATCCAGAAAAGCAGCCGCATCCGGACCTTGGATATCAATTTTTCCCAAGGTCGAGACATCGCAAATGCCAACTGCCGTGCGCACCATCTGCACCTCGCGATCACAGGATTGCCGCCAATGGGTCTCACCTTCGAGCGGGAAATAGCTCGGCCGATACCACAGCCCCGCCTCAACCATCGGCGCGCGGCGGTCTTTGCTGATCTGGTGAGAGGTCAAAAGCCGCTCTGGCGCAAAGCCTTTGCCATGTCCACCTGCGCCAAGGGCGGCCAGGGCGACGGGCACATAGGGCGGACGGAAGGTGGTCGCGCCCGTTTCCGGTATGCCTCGACCGGTGGCATCGGCCAAAACCGCAAGCGCGGCAGTATTGGAGTTTTTGCCCTGATCAGTGGCCATGCCTTGGGTGGTGTAGCGTTTCATATGCTCGACCGAGCGAAAATTTTCCTGAACGGCCTGTTTGATATCTTTGACCGTCACATCATTTTGAAAATCAAGCCACGCCCGCCCGGTGCCGCCGACATCCCAAAACGGGGTGATCTCATAGGGGGTGTCCTCCGCAACAGGCAGCGCGCTTGGCTTGACCCGTTTCCCCAGCGCCTTGGCCAAAGTCAGGGCCTCTTCCTGCCCCTGCGCCAAAGCGCCTTGCGTGCTCATTTCCCCTGCGGCAGCGCCCGCCGCCACCAAGCCAGCAACGGCGCCCGGCTGGGGTGTGAAACTTGCCAAAGCCGGATCCCAAATCGGGCGGCCGTTCATGTGACAGGTTAAATGCACTGAAGGATTCCATCCGCCCGAAACGCCCAGCGCATCGCAGTCAATCGTTTTCACCGACCCGTCGCTTTGCCGAATATCAATGCTTTTCAAACCCAATCGCCCGCGGCTGCCGGTGACCACTGCGCCTGTATAAAGCGGGTAATCGCCCAAGGGGCGCACCTCGGCGCGGCTGTCGATCATAGCCGCAATCTCAACACCTGCCTCCATAAAATCTCGCGCCGTGCGATGCGCATCGGCGTTATTGCCGAAGATCGCCACTCTTTGGCCGGGGCTCACCCCAAACCGGTTGAGGTAGCTGCGCATGGCACCCGCGGTCATAATGCCGGGACGATCATTGTTTTCAAAGGCGATTTGCCGCTCCAGAGCGCCCGCGCATAGGATCGCTCCCTTGGTATAAATGCGCCAAAAAGTTTCGCGCGGCAATCCGTCCGGGATCGCCTGCAACCCCGGCCCGACGCGCTCCAGGGCACCGAACACCCCTTGGTCATAAGCGCCGGTCACAGTGGTATTTGCCATGATCCGCACCGAGGCCAGCCCGGACAATTCAGCCAATACCGCCTGGACCCAAGCCACAGCTGGCATCCCGTCAATATACTCCATTTCCGATAAGAGGCGGCCACCCAGCTGGTCATGTTCATCGGCCAAAATGACGTCCAATCCAGCCCGTCCTGCCGTCAAGGCTGCCATAAGCCCCGATGGACCGGCACCGATGATCAATACATCGCAATGCGCATAGGCTTTTTCGTAAATCTCATCGTCATAACGGGTCGACAAAGCTCCAAGACCCGCCGCCCGGCGAATGGCAGGCTCATAGACCCATTCCCAAAATTTCCGTGGCCACATAAAGGTTTTGTAATAAAATCCAGCCGATAGAAAGGGTGCCAAAACGTCATTTATCGCCAAAGCATCACATTTCAAGGACGGCCAAGCATTCTGCGGCATGGCCACCAGCCCATCGTAGAGCGGCAGCATCGTGGCGCGGCTGTTGGGCTCGCGCGCCAAACCGCGCGCCACAGTCACCAGCGCATTTGGCTCCTCCGATCCGCAAGTGACAATCCCTCTTGGGCGGTGGTACTTGAATGATCGGCCAACAAGCCTTTGACCATTGGCCAAAAGGGCGCTGGCCAAAGTGTCGCCGGCGAAGCCCTCGAAGCTCTGGCCGCCAAACGTGAACCCTAGGACGCGATTTCGGTCAACCAATCCTTTACCGACCACTCTCACGGCTGATTTCCTTTGACCAAACGCGCAGAGATAACCGCATGTGAAACCGTATCACGGCGCAACGCAAGCCAGGCGCCGCAGCCAAATTCATGATGCCAAAGGTCCTCAGTTATCCCGGCCGGGTTCTCGCGGTTGTGCAGATAGTCATCCCAGGCCTCCGCCCCCGCATCGGGCGCGGGCCGCGCAAGAGCTGTGGCATGGCCAGAATAGTAAAACTCACGCCGATCTCGCGTGCCGCAAAGAGGACAGTCTATGCGCATGGGCGGCCTCCTGTGTCGCAGCGCATAGACAGTCCATAATCAAAAAAAATCATCCGACCGATCCTAATGCAAATTATGTTGGGCACCTGTGCCCTCTTCATCCATCAACCCGCGCCCACTGCGGAAACGATCGAGGCGGAAGCGCGCAGCGGCGGCATGCGGGCGATCTGTGGCCAAAAGATGTGCAAAACAATGGCCAGACGCCGGCACAGCCTTAAACCCACCATAACACCAGCCCGCGTTCAAATATAAACCCTCAATATGGGTTTTATCTATAATGGGTGAGCCATCGGGCGTCATATCCATTATGCCACCCCAGCTGCGCAGCATCCGCGCCTTGCCGATCATCGGCATAAGCGTCATCCCAGCCTCTGCCACATGCTCGACCATAGGCAGATTGCCACGGGCGGCGTAGCTGGCATACATATCGAGATCGCCCCCAAAGACCAACCCCCCCTTGTTCGATTGGCTGATATAAAAATGCCCCATGCCAAAGCTTATGACGTGATCAATACAGGGCTTCAGCCCCTCGGTGACAAAGGCCTGTAGCACATGGCTTTCGATGGGAAGGCGCATGCCTGCCATGGCCGCCACTTGGCTGGAGCGCCCCGCGACAACCATCGCCACTTTCTTTGCGCGGATGGCACCGCGGCTGGTTTGCACGCCGCGCACCGCACCTTGCGTGATGTCAATGCCGGTCACCTCACAATTTTGAATCAAATCCACACCAAGCCGATCCGCCCCCCGCGCATAGCCCCAAGCAACAGCATCATGCCGCGCCGTACCCGCCCGCCGCTGCAACAGGCCGCCATAAATCGGGAAACGCCCCTGATCATAGTCGAGGTAAGGCACCATCTTGCGCAATTGCGCGACGGACAATAGCTCAGCATCATCACCTTGGTTTAAGATGGAATTGGCCCGACGAATGGCCGCATCTCTTTGTCCATCACTGTGAAACAGGCCAATTTGCCCGCGCTGGGAATGCATCACATTGTAGTTGAGATCCGCCTCCAGCCCTTCCCAGAGCTTCAAAGAATGCGAATAGAATTCCGAGTTCCCCGGCAAAAAGTAATTGGCCCGAACAATGGTCGTGTTGCGGCCTATATTGCCGCCGCCAATGTAGCCTTTCTCCAGCACGGCAATGCGCTTAAGCCCATGTTCTTTTGCCAGGTAGTAAGCAGTCGACAGCCCATGTCCACCGCCTCCAATGATCACAATGTCATAAGCCTCCGCTGGCTCTGGATCGCGCCAATGCGCCCGCCAACCCCCGTTACCGGTCAAGCCTTGAGTCAGGACTTTCAGAGCTGAAAACCGCATGTCTTAAACCTGCAAATTGAAACACGCGTCAGTGAATGAAAATATGCCGAGTTTGGCAAGAGGGAATACAAAATTCCGTGGCTCTGATCGCCACAACTTGCGCCTGAACATCAAACCGGTTGAATGGGCCAGTCTTCCGCAGGCGCGTCCAAGCGGGCCAAAATAGTTTCACCGGCGACCGCTGTTTGCCCCAAGCCGACAGCAGGTTCCACGCCTTCGGGCAGGAAAATGTCCAAACGGCTGCCAAAGCGGATCAAGCCAAACCGCTCGCCCACGCCCAAATGCGCGCCCACTTTTGTGAAACACACAATGCGGCGCGCCACGAGGCCAGCGATCTGTGTCACCCCGATTCTGGTTTTATCGGCAGTTTCAATGGTGATCGAGTTCCGCTCATTGTGCTCGCTCGCCTTGTCTAAGGAGGCGTTAAGAAACTTGCCATGATGATAACTTATCGCCACCACCGTGCCGGCCATGGGGGCTCGGTTCACATGACAGTTGAAGACATTCATGAACACAGACACGCGCGTCAGAGGTTTATCGCCCAGTTGCATATCTGATGGCGGCACGGTCTTAGTGATCAAAGACACCACCCCATCGGCGGGAGAAAGGATAAGCCCCGGCCTTTGCGCCACAGAGCGCACTGGGTCACGAAAAAAGTAATAACACCAGATCGTTAGACCCAGACCAAGCCAAAATAACGGCTCCCACACCAGCCAAAGCGCGGCGGTCACAGCCGCAAATATCGCCACAAATTTGCGTCCTTCAGGGTGCATAGGAACGGTGATGACTTTCATCATATTCATCAGATTAGATCCAATTCAAAGTTGTTAAGATCACGAAAAGCGCAAAAATCCCATTCAGACAAAGCATAGAAAAAACCGCGAATGATCCGAGGTCTTTGGCATGTTTTGCCGCAAGTGACCACTCCGGTGATACAAGATCGACAATTTCTTCAATCGCGGTGTTGAGCGCTTCTGTTACAATCGTCAGCCCAAGCAATAGCATGGATATGCCGATATGAGTGGTTTCGGCCCCAATCCAGATCAAGATCGCAACAATAAAAAGACCCATCAAAAGCTGATGACGAAACGCTGTTTCCCGCCAGAGTCGCCGCGCTCCGGCGATAGAGTAACATGCAGCGGCGAACAGATGGGGGAGTCCCTCGATTTTGTCAGGTTTTCGTGGGTTATTGCTCATCCGTTGCTCCCAGAGCCGGCAAAGATTTCGCGCTCACGATTGGGCTCGGGCTTAGGCGCGACAGATACAATGGAGCCAACGGTCTGAACCATCCCACAACTTAAGACCTTTTGGCCGCTTTTTTTGCACGTTTTGAGAGACTGAAAATAGGAATCATCATCAAATAAATCACATTGGCAAACAACAGCGTATACCAAGGGAATACAAACAGGCTGATAACAAAGGCCACCGCCAATAAAATCACCGGCAGTCGCATGGAGGCGGGGAAGGTTGTGCCCTTTAGCGACATGGTTGGAAATGTACCCACCGCAAGACCCGCACAGACCACGACGAATGCAATGGCCGCCTCAACATAATGACCGGCCACATCCACCCCGGCCATAACCAAAAAAAGCGGCGACAGTCCCAAACAGGCCAATGCGGGCGCCGGCACTCCGACAAAATCAACCGATTTCACCCCATCCGACTGGCTAACATTAAAGCGCGCCAAGCGAAGGGCGCAGCAGATTGAAAAGATCATGACAGCGATCCACCCAAATCTCGCAGCCTCCGAGGCTGCAAAAATTGTGAAATAGATCACCAAAGGTGTCGCGATCCCGAAATTGAAAAAATCGGCCAGCGTGTCCAATTCGGCACCAATTTTACTTTCACTTTTCATAACCCGTGCCAGCCCGCCATCCGCGGCATCCAAAATCATCGCCAAAACCAGCAGATATACGGCTACGCCGACGTTACCTTGCAGTGCCGAACGCACCGCTGTTAACCCGACGCATATACCAAAAATCGTGACGATATTTGGCAACATCATGGATAGTGGCTCTCGTGGAGAGGGAGATGAAGATTTCATGTGACCCCAAAGAATCGCGCTATTCAAACGTGAAAGCCAGACAGATTTATCGAAAACAATGCTGCCACCAACAGTCCAGTCCCAGCGATGCTGTCCTAGCAGAAATCATTTTCTTTTTCAACATGACGCGCGCAGGCGCAGCCCAGCGCCCAAACCGGCGAGATACCGTGGCATTGACGCCTGTTACACGGCGGGTCGATAGGCGGTTGTCGCTCCATGAGACTGGTTCGCACCGCGTGCCAACAGCGCTACAACCCCTTGTTTTTGTAAGATGCCGCGACCTTTTGGATGCTGATCAGATAGGCCGCGGTCCGCAGATCTGGCACGTCGGCGCGCCGCCGCCACACCTCTGCCATATCTTTATATGCGCCGCGCATGGTGTCATCGAGGCCAGAACGCACCAGCTCTAATTCACTGGCGCCTTTAAGATATTTCTCTTTAAAATTTGGAGTCAGCTGCCAATTGACATTGCTGGATTTGCTCAATCGCTCCAATTCATTGACAATAAGTTGGTTGCGCGACTCCTCGCGCCGCCGCTCCATACGGCCAAAGCGAATATGGCTAAGATTTTTTACCCATTCGAAATAAGAGACTGTCACGCCGCCCGCATTGGCATACATATCCGGGATAATCACCACGCCCCGCTCACGCAAAATAGCATCGGCCCCGGCCGTCACTGGCCCATTGGCCGCCTCGACGATCAAACGCGCCTGCACCCGATTGGCGTTGTCACGGTGGATAACCCCCTCCAAGGCCGCTGGGATCAAAATATCACAATCTGCCTCCAAAACGCTGGCCCCGTCCGAGGTATAGCTGCCGCCCTCAAATCCCTTCACCCCGCCATGTTCGGCGACCCAAGCCTTGAGCGCCTCAATGTCCAAACCATCGAGATTTTGGACCGCCCCGTCCCGCTCAATCACCCCTGTGATCCGCGCGCCATCCTCCTCCCGTAAGAATTTCGCTGCGTGATAGCCCACATTGCCCAACCCCTGCACAATGATAGCTTTGGACTCAAGATCTCCAGACAGCCCAGCCGCCGCCAGATCTTCGGGGTGACGAAAAAATTCTTGCAAAGCATATTGCACCCCGCGGCCCGTTGCCTCCGTACGCCCTTCAATCCCACCGCCGCTCACCGGCTTGCCGGTCACGCAGGCTCGGGCATTGATGTCGGTTGTATGCATCCTTTGATATTGATCGGCAATCCAAGCCATTTCCCGCTCGCCCGTGCCCATATCCGGTGCTGGCACATTTTGCGACGGGTGGATCAAGTCACGTTTTATCAACTCATAGGCAAAGCGCCGGGTGATTTGCTCTAATTCATGCTCATCATAGGCCAAAGGATCTATCCGCAGGCCACCCTTTGAGCCGCCATAGGGCGCATCAACCAAAGCACATTTATAGGTCATCAAAGCGGCGAGCGCCTCTACCTCATCTTGGTTAACGCCGAGCGCATAACGAATGCCTCCTTTTACAGGCTCCATATGTTCCGAATGCACCGCACGATAGCCGGTGAATGTCGTAATCTGACCACGCAAACGCACACCAAAGCGCACCGTGTAGGTGGCATTGCAAACCCTAATTTTTTCCGCCAATCCTGGCGATAAATCCAAAAGCGCCACGGCGCGATTGAACATGATATTAACACTGTCGCGAAAACTTGGCTCAGATGCGTTAGAGACGTTCATGAAACCTATCCTAAATGGCAGTTGAATATTCTAACAGAAGCCTAGCGCAGTTAATGTGAAATAAAATGCCTATTCTCTCATAATTTCGTGTTCATTTGGGGAGAATCTGCGCGCGCTTTGAGCAAAACCGCCAAACTATCCGACATAAATTTTGCCTCTGACGGCGCAGTGACCCCGCCAATGCCAACCCGCGTGCCGAATTTCCAGTATAGGCCCGGTATCCAGGCCCGCTCAGTCTTGTTTTGCAAGCTCACAACAAAGCCATTGGAGGGTTTGAATGCGAACACGCCCCGCTCCACGCGCAAAATATCATCCATCGCAGCCAAAATTCGGCCATCCTCAAAATATAGCCCAGTGGGACGCAACTCAATATGGCCCCGAGTGCCCCTTTGCATGGCGCGGGCCATCCACAGAACAGCCGCCGCAATGCCAACCAAGAACAGCTTATGCACAAATCCCGCATCTATAGTGACCGTCAGATACAGGAGCAAAAATCCGAGCAGCATCATGACAAACAGGCCAAAGCCACGGCGTACTGGCGAGGCTTTGAGACGGGCTATTGTAGAATCTGACATTTCGGCCTTCCTTAAATTTCACTTGTTAGGCGGACACCTCGCGATCTACCTGCCTTGAAACACGCCACGATGGAAGGTTAAAATTTGCTTTAGCGGCGCACCACCACCTTATAGCCGCGCTCTTCGGGTTCATCATCAACCAGTTCCTGCGGAAAGCCTGGAGCTTGAATGCTCAATCCCGTAGCCTCTTCCAGACGCTCAATGATCCGATCCGATTGCGCGCGCGCACCATAGCGTTTTTGCCCGTCGCCCATGATGTCAATAATCATCGGTGAGATTTCCAAAGGCACGCCGTGATCATCGGCAATCTTTTGAAACAAGCCAATGTCCTTTTGCACCAAATCCATTGTGAAGTTCACATCTCGCGACCCCGAAAGGATCAACTGGCTTTCGGTTTCATGCACAAAGGAGGTGCCAGATGACATCGCGATGGCCTCATAGGTCATGCCAAGATCCATTCCGGCCGCTTTCATCACGGTCAATGCTTCGCAAACCGTGATCAAATTGGCTGTTGCGAGGTAATTGGTCATCACTTTCAAAATACTGGAATTTCCAACATCTCCCACATGCAAAATCCGGCGCCCCATATAGGTCAGAATTGGTAACACTTTATCAAAGGTCTCACGCGTGCAGCCGGCATAGATCGAGATATTGCCCGTATCGGCCCGGTGGCAACCGCCCGACACCGGACAATCAACCGCTTCACCGCCGGCGGCCAAAACCAAAGCCCCCAGCCGCTTCACCTCAGTGGCATCTGTTGTCGACATCTCCATCCAAATCTTGCCGGGCCCAACATGCGGTAACATCTCACTCACGACGGCATCACAGGCACCTGGGCTCGGCAGGCAGGTAATTACCGCATCACAGTCTTGCATCAATTGCGCCGGGCTTGACCCATCTTTGGCACCACGCGCCATAAAATCTGCTACAAAGGCGGCGTTGAGATCATGAACGCTCAGATCCATACCGTTGCGCAGCAAACTGCCCGCCAACTTGCCTCCAACATTGCCCAACCCAATAAATCCAACTTTCATCTGTTCTCTCCCGAATGAAGTTTCATGGTAGAAAAGCAACCATTGCCGACATGTCGCCCTCATTTGCGACGCTTGTCATCTCGCTTGTGATTTTGCAGTGTGTTTTCATGGAAAACCCGGACGACCTTGCCGCTGGCATTGAAACCACAACACAATTCAAACGATTTTCGCAACGAAATGATGTGTTCTCCCGCGCCTTTTGGGACGATACCGTCCGCAGTGCAGCGTCACAGGCTTTTTTCGGGAGCTATCGCATGGAAGCCACGCGCCGTCGCAGCGATGGGTTTACCCAAAAAGATTTTGCCCTGCGCAATGCCAGTTGGTTGATTTCAGACATTATGACAGATCGTTTCGCCGCAGACGGCCGGCGCGAGGGCTTTCAAGCCCCTATCAGCAATGACACACCCGTCGCCGGAGAAAAGCTGCAGTTTGAAACCCCGGGCGCCGCCGCTGCCAATATCAAAAAAGTGGCCCGCTTCTTCGGGGCAGATCTGTGCGGTGTGACCAGCCTGGACCCGCGATGGCTGTATGAGGATCGGGTCGATGTGCGCGATATGTCCACAGCGCCCCTTGGCCTGCCAGAGGGGTTGACGCATGTGGTGGTGCTCGGCCACGAAATGAATCGGGAATTGGTGCGCAGTTATCCCTCCGCTCTGGCTGGTGCCGCCACGGGGCGCGAATACAGCCATGAGGCGGCGATCGTTATGCAGCTGGCGGCCTATATCCGCAATTTAGGCTATCAAGCCGTTGCCTCTATGAACGACACCGGTTTGGTTATCCCCATGGCGGTGCAGGCCGGCTTGGGCGAATACGCGCGGAACCAATTGGTAATCACGCCAGAATTCGGGCCACGGCTCCGTTTTTCAAAAATCTTTACCGATATGCCACTAGACGCAGACCGTCCAAAACGACCCGGTGTTGCAAAATTTTGCGATATATGTACCAAATGTGCGGATGCCTGCCCGGTCAAAGCACTGCCGCTCGGGCCACCCAAATTTGGCGGCGGCCGATCTGCCATCCAAGGCGTCAAAAAATGGACATCGGATGCAGAAAAATGCTTCTCCTTTTGGACCAAACTGAGCAGTGATTGCGCAATTTGCATGCGGGTTTGCCCGTTCAACCGCGACTTTAGAAGCTGGCCGCAGAGGCTTTGGCTGAAATTGGCTCTTTCACCAGCCCGAGGCCTGGCGCTCTGGCTTGATCGCTGGCGCCAGGGACGGCTGAAACCCGCGCAATGGTGGTCGCGGCCTTGATGTTGATTTCACAGCGCCATGGCTTATCTGCCAGCTAAGCTACAAAGGAAAACCCCATGTCACTACGCCCCACACTGGAAGCGCGGCAAGCCACCCCAACCTTAGAAGGGGCCGGCGTCAAACTGCACCGCGCTTTTGGATTTCAAGATCCCTCGGAAATGGACCCCTTTTTGTTGTTTGATGATTTTCGCAACGAACTAACAGAAGATTTTGCAAAAGGCTTTCCGTGGCATCCGCACCGCGGCATTGAAACCATTACCTATGTGCTGTCGGGCAGTGTTGAACATGGCGATAGCCTTGGAAACAAAGGTACGCTCGGTGCAGGTGACGTGCAATGGATGACCGCGGGCCGTGGGATTATGCATCAAGAAATGCCCCAGGGCAATCGTAGCGGACAGATGCATGGCTTCCAACTGTGGGGGAATTTGCCCGGCAGTTTGAAGATGACCGAACCAAGGTATCAAGATGTGGCCGGCAAGGAAATTCCCGAGGTCATTGACGACGACGGCACGCGCGTCAAGGTGATCGTTGGCGAATATTGGGGTAAAAAAGGTCCGGTCGATGGCATAGCCGCCGATCCGCAATATCTTGACATATATGTCCCGCCCGGGGTGCAAAAAACTTTCAAGATAGACACATATCGTCGGGCTTTCGCCTATGTTTTCGAGGGGGCCGCGGCCTTTGTCGATGCGGCGAAACCCACGGGCGTGCTGCTTGAAAAAGAAGTGGCTGGCCAGGAGGTCAACATCCGCGATCTTTCGGGCAATCGCACTTTGATCCGCTTTGGCAATGGGGATGAGGTCAGCCTGCAAGCCGGCGCAGACGGCGTGCGGTTTTTGTTAATCTCCGGTGCCCCGATTGATGAGCCTGTCGCGTGGCACGGTCCCATCGTCATGAACACCCGCGAGGAGCTGATGCAAGCCTTCAGCGAATTGCGCAACGGAACCTTTATCAAGCCAGCGAATTAACCCCAAAGGTTTGACGCGCCAAAGCGCAATAATGGAGCGTCAACTCTGTGCTGGACAAGCGGCCATCTTCGCGAAACCAATCCACCACCCCGGTCAGCATAGCAATCAAAGCGAAACTGGTGATTTTAGCGTCAGTCACCTGAAAATCTCCTGCGAGCACGCCCTTTCGGATCATGTCATACACAATCTTCTCATAGCGGCCGCGCATCTCTTCAATCTCCTTAAAGTTCTCCTCGGTGAGATTGCGCAGCTCCATGTAGGAGATGAAAACCAGGTCTGGACGCTGGATGTGAAAATCCAAATGGAAGGCTACAAAGTGATCCAGTGCCGCCACCGGATTATGCGGCACTTGTTCTGCGGCCCAGCAGGCCAAAAGATCCGCCATGTGCCCGCGCAAAAGGTCAAACAATAACGCTTGTTTGTCAGGTGTGTAATTATAGATTGCGCCCGCCTGCACCCCCACCCGCGCCGCAATTTGGCGCATGGTCACCGCCGCAAAGCCATGGCGCGCGAAAAGCTCAAGCGCGGCTTGCTTGATTTTTGGACCAGTAATTTCTGAATGTGAGCCAATTTTGCGCGCCATGCGAAGATATTAACTGAACCAGCGTTCAGATCAATCATCATTGCTTGCTGCAGTTAACTTTGCACGTTAGGTCATGCTTATGACAGGTTATGTCCACTTATATCCTCTGTGCCTTGCGGCGCTCTTGGCCGGCTGCGCCACCATTGCGCAGCTCGATGAGGCCGAACCGACCGCAAAACAAGCCACAGCCTATCCGGATTTTCTCTCAGCCAGCGATCTACGCGCCGCTGTCGCCACATATTTGCAGTCGCAGCCCGCCATAGAGCTTTCCCGACAAGCGCAAAGGGACCAAAAGGCAACGGCCCTGCGCGGTAAAGATTTGACAGGCGAATAAGCCGAAACCTACCCGAAAATATCTATTAAATTGGACTGAGTTCCACGCCCGCCCCCGTTGCGGTTTCGGGGATTTACCACTAGACAAGGGCGACAAATTCATGACCGGAAGGAAGTAACTATGACCGCTGCCCCACTTAGACTTGGCATTGCAGGGCTCGGCACTGTTGGCGTCGGCGTTGTGAAAATGATCCAAAAAAATGCAGCATTGATCGCCAAACGCACAGGTCGCGAGATCACAGTTACTGCCGTTTGCGCCCAATCGCGCGGTAAAGACCGCGGGGTCGATCTTTCAGGCTATGCTTGGGAAGATGACCCAGTCGTTCTGGCCAAAAGAAACGATGTCGATGTCTTTGTAGAATTAATCGGTGGCAGCACAGGCCCAGCCAAACAAGCAACCCAGGCTGCCATTGCCGCTGGCAAAGATGTGATCACAGCTAACAAGGCAATGCTGGCTGAACATGGACATTCATTGGCCCTCTCAGCGGAAGCTGCCGGCCGTGTGATCCGCTATGAAGCCGCCGTTGCCGGCGGAATTCCAGTGGTCAAAGCCCTGACCGAAGGTCTCGCGGGAAATGAAATTCAACGCGTTTTGGGGGTCATTAATGGCAGCTGCAACTATATCCTCACACGCATGGAAGATGCCGGCCTGACCTATGAAGAGGTCTTTGCCGAGGCCGATGGTCTGGGCTATCTTGAAGCAGATCCGAACCTTGATGTGGGTGGCATTGATGCGGCGCATAAATTGGCAATTCTCGCCTCCATCGCCTTTGGTACAGAGATCGATTTCGCATCTGTCGTGATCGAGGGCATTGGCGCTATCACCATTGAAGACATTCATGCGGCCGCCGATATGGGGTATCGCATCAAACTTTTGGGGGTCGCGCAACGGACAGGCCGTGGGCTTGAGCAGCGCATGACACCCTGTCTGGTCCCGGCCAATTCCCCCTTGGGCCAACTTCAAGGGGGAACCAATATGGTGATCTTAGAGGGAGGCGATGTCGGGCAAATCGTGCTGCGCGGTGCAGGCGCTGGCGAAGGGCCAACGGCCTCCGCCGTCATGTCAGATGTGTTGGATCTCGCGCGTGGTTTACGGCTCAAGGCCTTTGGGCAGGCGGCGACAGGATTGGTGAAATCGCAACCGGCCAAGACGGCAACAACCGCGCCGTTTTATTTGCGCCTACAATTGCTCGATGAGCCCGGCGCGCTGGCCAAAGTGGCCGCGGTTATGGGCGATGCGGGGGTCTCCATCGACCGAATGCGCCAATATGGACATGATGCCAAGCAAGCCCCTGTGCTGATAGTCACGCATAAGACCACCCGCGCGGCAATTGATCAAATTTTAAAAGATTTTGCCAAAACGCGGGTTGTTGAGGGCCAGCCGGTCGCCCTGCGCATTGAGTCGGTGTGACCGAGCCCGCGCGGGCTCCAGCACGGGCTTTGAGCGGCAATTGGTTATTACTGCAGAGGTATTAGCGCGCACAGTCTTGCCACGGCTGGCACCGCTGCGATAGGGCAGGCTAAATGAATAAAGGAAACTCATATGTCTGATGCCACAGAATTTCATGATCGCGCCCTTTCCTTGGGACTGGCCCGTGTTGCCGAACAAGCCGCGCTGGCCTCTGCCAAACTCATTGGTCGCGGCGATGAAAAGGCCGCAGATCAGGCCGCTGTCAACGCCATGCGCACGCAATTGAACCTGTTAGACATTGCCGGTGTGGTTGTCATTGGCGAGGGCGAGCGCGATGAGGCGCCGATGCTCTATATTGGCGAGGAAGTCGGCTCGGGCCAGGGACCTGCGGTTGATATCGCCCTTGACCCTCTTGAAGGAACGACACTAACAGCGAAAGACATGCCCAACGCTTTAACCGTTATCGCCATGGGGCCGCGCGGCTCTATGCTGCATGCACCGGACGTTTATATGGAAAAGCTCGCAGTGGGGCCTGGCTTGCCAGAGAATGTCGTGTCTTTGACCATGGATCCGGCAGCCCGGGTTATGGCGCTGGCGGCCGCCAAAAACTGCGCAACCGGAAACATCACTGTCTGTGTCCTTGAACGCCCACGCCACGAGGCCATGATCGCCGAGTTGCGCACTACGGGCTGCGCCATCCGCCTCATTACCGACGGCGATGTTGCCGGCGTCATTCACTGCGCGGAATCAGAAACAACCGGTATTGATATGTATATGGGGTTGGGTGGCGCTCCCGAAGGGGTTTTGGCCGCCGCCGCCTTGAAATGTATGGGCGGGCAAATGTGGGGACGTCTGACCTTCCGCAATGATGACGAGCGCGGCCGGGCCGCCAAGGCCGGGATAACGGATTTGGACCAGATTTACAGCCGCGATGAGATGGTGACGCAGGATGTTATTTTCGCCGCCACTGGTGTCACGGATGGCTCCATCCTTGCGGGCATCAAGCGCGAGCCGGGTTTTTTGACCACCGAAACCATTTTGATGCGGTCAAAAACCGGCTCTGTGCGGCGCATGACCTACCGCGCGCCCTCACACTAGAATGTATCTGGGCGTCAATCAGTCGATTTCCAACCGCCGGTGGCTCGGGCCACCTCTGGCAACTGAACGCGATGCTTTGGCGCTGCATCAACAGAGTGATTTACCATTGCCTCTGTGCTATGTGATGGCCCGTTTGGGGGTTGCTCCGTTGGAGATTGGAGATTTCCTCAACCCGACCCTCCGCGCCAGTATGAGCGATCCGCAATCTCTCAAAGACTGTGCCAAAGCGGCAGACATCCTGCGCTCAGCCATTCAAAATCAACAAAAAATTGCTATTTTTGCCGATTATGATGTGGATGGCGGCACTTCTGCTGCATTGTTGATTGATTTTCTGCGGCAATTTGCCATTGAGCCGACCCTCTATGTGCCTGACCGAATCACGGAGGGCTACGGGCCTAACCCCAAAGCCATGGCAGCTTTGGCAGATCGTCATGATCTGATAATCTGCGTGGACTGCGGCACCTTGGCCCATGAGGCACTTGAAGCGGCACGGGCCGCAGATGTGGTGGTTTTAGATCACCATTTGGGCGCAGAGACCTTGCCCGAAGCGCGCGCTGTGGTGAATCCAAACCGGCAAGATGAAACAGGCGATTTGGCTCACCTCTGCGCGGCAGCAGTGGTCTTTATGGTTCTGACCCAGGTGGCACGGATGATGCGGACACAGGGGCAAACCCCGCCGAATCTGATCAATACGCTAGATCTTGTGGCCCTGGCCACAGTGGCCGATGTCGCGCCTTTGATTGGGGTGAACCGAGCCTTTGTGCGGCAGGGATTGAAAGTCATGGGCCAGCGCAAACGCGTGGGATTAAACGCCCTGTCGGATGTAGCGGCCCTGAACGCTGCTCCAAGCGCCTATCATCTGGGCTATGTGTTGGGACCACGAATCAATGCCGGTGGTCGCATTGGCAAGGCGGATTTGGGGGCTCGGCTTTTGGCCTGCAACAACCCTCATGAAGCGGCTGTTATGGCGGATAAATTGGAAGAGCTGAACACCGAGCGGCGCAGCGTCGAGGCCATGGTCAGACAGGCGGCGCTAGAGCAGGCAGAAGCGCGCGGCTTGGAGTTGCCTCTAGCTTGGGCCGCAGAGGAGGGCTGGCATCCCGGCGTGGTCGGCATTGTTGCAGCCCGGCTCAAAGAAAAAACCAACCGCCCCGCTGTGGTCATTGGCTTTGATGGCGACAGTGGCAAAGGCAGCGGGCGATCTGTCAGCGGGATTGATCTGGGCGCCGCCATCCATAAATTGGCGCGCGAGGGGTTGATCACGGCAGGGGGCGGTCACAAAATGGCGGCAGGTCTGTCACTGACCCGCGCGCAGCTCGGCCCTGCCATGGAGAGATTAGGGCAATTGCTAGAGGCTCAAGGCGCTGGAGCGCTGGGACCGGCAGATCTGAAGATTGACGGCACGTTAATGCCAGGCGGCGCGACGGTTGAGTTGATTGAGCAGCTTGAGCAGGCCGGCCCCTTTGGTGCGGGGGCCTCTGCGCCACGATTTGCTTTTCCCGATTGCACCATCGCCTTTGCAAAGCCGGTGGGAGAGTCACACCTAAAAATTACCCTGAGCGATGGATTCGGAACAAAATTAGATGCAATTTGCTTTGGCGCATTTGATGGGCCGCTCGGTCCCGCGCTCACCGCTGCTCATGGCGGAAAAATGCACATCGCCGGCCGTTTGGAGATCAATACTTGGGGCGGGCGTTCACGGCCGCAGCTGCGCATAGAAGACGCAAGCCCCGCCTAAAACCGCGCCGCCGGTGGGAACGCAAAAACATCGATAAAAAGTAAAGAATCGACTTGCCACACGCTGCGGCTTTCCATAAATAGCGCGTTATCAGCAGTGTCCCGTTCGTCTATCGGTTAGGACGTCAGGTTTTCAACCTGAAAAGAGGGGTTCGATTCCCCTACGGGATGCCATTGGCTTTCTGTACATTGTGACCCAGGATAAAAAGATGTGAAGTTGCGCCGGGCAATGTTGCGCGAAAAACTCTCAACAGCCGTGTAGTTGCAAAAAATGCCGAGGGCATGCCTTGGCATGTCATCCTCTCACTGGGTAAATTGCATGTAAAAGACCTCTGCATAACTCAAAGATACCTCTAAACGAGGGCTGCGCCTGCCAAGGCGCTGGCGGGCACAGCGCAGTGTTGCAAGCGGGCGAGGACCGCAAAAAAGGCCCGCCAATCTCTTGGCGGGCCTCAAACCTGCTGAAAGCTGTTACTCAGGCGTTGCGGCGTGCTACCTCAGTCATGAACCGATCTCGGATGACAACCGGATCTTTTGTTATGACCGGGACTTTGATATTGCCACTCTCACATTTGGATACGATCACAGACATTTTCTGCGACTCAATGGCCGCTTTAAGCACAGCGCCAGTCTCTTCAGCCTGACATTCAATCACCGTCTCGCAGCCACAGGCCTTCGCCACAGCCGCCAAAGAGGTTTTCTGGCCCGCATAGGTGGGTTGATCCCCAGTGGAGCCGTAGCTGCCATTGTCGACGATCAATAGAATGAAATTGTCGGCCACGTTATTCGCAATCGTAGGCAATGTACCAAAGTTGGTCAGAACTGAACCGTCACCGTCAATGGAGATCACGGTTTTATCTTGAGCCAAGGCAAGCCCAAGACCGATGGATGATGACAGGCCCATGGTGCCAAGCATATAGAAGTTGCTGGCTTGGTCGTCGATCATATGCAGCTCTTGGCTGGGCAGACCGATGTTACACACAACCAATTGGTCACGCAAAATTGGGGCGATATCGCGGATGATTTCAGAACGGATCATATTAATAACCTCCCCAGAAGGTCGCATCAGTCAAAATTGCCACCGGTTTGTTGCACATGAAAGTGTATTTCAAAATCGCATCCAACTCCTCCTCATCACCTGACTTATGGAAGTGATAGGTTGGAATGTTCAATTGGTTGAGCAGAGCTTTGGTGTGCACAGCCATTTCGACCTGACACGCCACAGGCTCTTTCAATTCACCCCGATACGAAATGAGCATTGGTAGCGGCATGCGGTAAAACTGGGTCAGGGTAACCAATGTGTTCACTGTGACGCCAATGGCCGTGTTTTGCATGATAATGGCGGGACGTTTGCCCCCCATGAAAGCGCCGGCGCAAAGGCCCATGCCCTCGTCTTCTTTATTTGAGGGAATGTGATAAATGCTGGGTTCTTTTTCAACCGCATCGATCACACCGCCAAGCTGTTTGCACGGTACGGTTGTGACAAATTCGATGCCATTTGCAACGAAATCAGCCACTATTTTCTCACTAACGGACATGATGCTCCTTTCAGGGGATTAGAATAATTTTGGGCGCAGGGGTGTTGCCGCTGCGGATGTCATCAAAGGCACTTTGCCCCTCTGACAAATGTCGGGTTTCGACCCAGTCCAAAGGTCCCATTTTACCGGCAAAAATCGCCTCGCCGGTCTCTTGGAAGTCCTTGGGGGTATAGGTATAGCAGCCAATCAGAGTGATTTCATGCAGCGTCATACGGCGCACATCGACGCCACCTTCTCCCGAGCCGAGGCCAATATGCGAGATCACCCCACCTGGCTTGGCCAATTCACAGGCCGCAGTACGGGTGGCCGCATAGCCAACGCCGTCAATGACCAAATCGGCGCTGCCGTCCTTTGGTGCATGGGCGTCTTTGCCATCGCTGGCTTTAAAACCATCCATACCCTTCAGTGTGGCCAGACGCAGCGGGTTTACCTCAATCAAAGTGATGTCTTGAACGCCCATTGCCCGCAAGCAGAGCGCCGCGCCAAGCCCAATGGCCCCGCCGCCAAGGACCACGCAGGCGAGGTTCTCCACCGGATCATCTTGCAAGCGCAGGCCGAGGCGCGCGGCATGCCAGCTACAAGCCAAAGGTTCTGTCAAAGCCGCCGATTGCAAAAGCTCCGCCCGGGGCACCACCAGTAGATTTTCGCTGGGAATGGCCACCAGTTCAGCAAAGGCACCTGGACGCGGCGGCATAGAAATGATTTGGCGCCCCAAACAAATATTCGGTTTTCCTGACTGGCAGGCATGGCATGTACCACAGCCATTTAGCGGGTTGATGGTGACCAATGTGCCGTCACGCGGCCCACCCACAATCGTCCCCGAGGCTTCATGGCCCAAAATAATTGGTGTCGGCCTGCGCGCATCATGGCCCAGAAATGCATGCATATCAGATCCGCAAATGCCTGAATATTGGATGCGAACCAGCTCCTCGCCTGCTTTGGCGATGGGGTCTGCCTGATCCATATAGGTGAGTGTCTCTACATCCGTGTTTACCAGAGCCTTCATTTCGCCGTATATCCTCCATCTACAAATAGAATCTGTCCCGTCACATAATCTGAAGCGGCAGAACAAAGAAACATCATAGGCCCGTCCATATCACGAACCTGACCATTGCGCCCGATGCAGGTCTGCGCGGCATTACGGGCCGCAAGGTCAGGATCTGCAAAAACGGGCGCCGTCAATTCTGTATGAAAGAAACCTGGCGCGAGGGCATTGGCTGTTATGCCATCCGATGACCACGTCTCAGCCATTGCACGGGTCATCTGCTCAACAGCCCCTTTGGACGCCCCATAGCTGATACCATTCGCAAAAGCGCGGCGCGATTGCAAAGAGGCAAAATTGATGATCCGCCCCCATCCCTTTTCCCGCATCCCAGGCACCATGGATTTGGCTAAAAAGAATGGTGCGGCCACATTGAGGTTTTGCGTCACATCCCAATCGGCATCCGTCATCTCATCGGCTGGCCGGCGCGTGTTGATACCCGCCGCATTGATTAAAATATCGGGCGCGCCAAAGGGCTTGGCCGCTTGCGCGGCCACATCGTCCAAACACGAGCGATCCGATAGATCTGCAGCCAAAATGGCGGTTTCGCCCGGGGTTTGTTCAGACCAAGTCGCGAGAGCATCCGCGCGTCGGGCAATCGCAACGACCTGCGCCCCATGCGTGGCAAGCAGGCTGGCCGCCCCCTGCCCCAAGCCACTGGACGCACCGGTCACAACGGCAATCTTACCCGCAACGCTGAACAATGACGCAGACCTCATCGATTAACCCTGCGCTGACAGATCAAAGTTTTCACCCGGATAATATTTCGCCAAACGAATATCCGCGGTGCGCGCATGGCCTTCCATGCCCTCAAGCCGGGAAATGCGTGCAGTGGCAATGGCCACATCTTTGGCGCCATCGCGGGTGGCACGCTGCCAAGTGACCAATTTCATGTATTTATGCACGGACAATCCACCAGTGTATTTGGCCGAACGCGAGGTGGGCAAGCAATGGTTCGGACCCGAGGCTTTGTCGCCATAGGCAACAGTGGTTTCCTCACCAAGGAACAAAGAGCCATAACAGCTCAAACGATCAAGCCACCAATCCAAATCATCGGCCTGAACGGTCAAATGCTCTGGCGCATATTCATCGGAGGTGGCAGCCATTTCTTCTCGATCCTCACAGAGAATAACTTCTGCGTAATCACGCCAGGCCGCTTCCGCATTGATCCGATTAAGCTCAGGCAAATCCGCAATCAAGCTAGGAACAATTTCCAAGACTTTTTGCGCCAACGGCTCATCATCTGTCACCAGCCAAACCGGTGAATTATACCCGTGTTCCGCTTGGCCAACCAAATCGGCGGCAACAATTTCCGCATCTGCTGTGCCGTCGGCGATCACCAAGCTGTCGGTTGGACCAGCAATCATATCAATACCAACACGGCCAAACAAAATGCGTTTAGCCTCGGCCACGAACTGATTGCCCGGCCCCACGATAATATCCGCCTCTGGCAGGCCAAACAGTCCAAAAGTCATCGAAGCCACGCCCTGCACCCCGCCCATGGCCAAAATCTTATCTGCGCCGCAGTGATGGGCCGCGTAGATAATCGCAGGCGCGACTCCAGCGTCTTTGGCAGGGGGCGAACAGGCGGTGATATGCTGGCAACCGGCCACCTTGGCTGTAGTTACAGTCATGATTGCACTGGCGATATGGCTATAACGCCCACCTGGGATGTAGCAGCCAGCCGCATTGCAAGGAATACTCTTTTGCCCCGCAATCAAGCCCGGCACGATTTCTGTCTCAAAATCAGTAATCGTACCGCGCTGCGCTTCGGCGAAGCGTTTCACATTGGCATGGGCAAATTGAATATCTTGCTTCAGCTTTTCTGGCACCAAATCACAAGCCGCTTGGATTTCCGCCTCGGTCAAAATCAAATTTCCATCATACCCGTCAAATTTTGCCGCATATTCAAGCGCAACCGCGTCACCCCCCGTTTCGATGTCATTGAGAATTCCCATGACTGTTGCGCGAACATCATCGCTGCCCGTCGAGGCGGTTTTTGTAGATTTTTTGAGATAGACCCGAGCCATTGCAAACATCCTTGGAAGTTATTTGTGTTTTCGACTCATTGTGTAAGCGCTTGCATTACACTATGCAAGCGCTTACATTCATCAAGAACAACGAATGGGAAATTATCATGCGTGACAGCAATCGCCCCAGCCTCGAAGACGTGGCCGCATTGGCAGGCGTGTCGACAGCTTCCATTTCACGCTGCATCAATTCACCCCACAAAGTGGCGGAGCCCACCCGGCAGCGGATTCAAAATGCCATTGAGACTCTCGGCTACTTGCCCCATTTTGGCGGCCGTGCTTTAGCACGCAATCGCACCAATACGATTGGTGCTATCATTCCGACGATGGACAACGCGATGTTCGCCAGCGGCCTGCAAGCCTTTCAAGAAACGCTCAGCGCCGCCGGTGTGACCCTGCTGGTCGGCAGCTCAAACTATGATCCAGACCAAGAATTTAAATCCATTCGCTCTTTGCTGTCACAGGGGGCTGATGGATTATTGCTGATTGGGGCAGCACGACCCGAGAAAACCCAAGCTTTCTTGAGACAACACGCCATCCCGCATATCTTGGCTTGGTGCTGTCCAAAAACAGGTCAGTCACCGAGCGTCGGCTTTGACAATCAAAAATCAGGCCATGATATCACGGCGCATGTTTTGGCCCATGGGCATCGGAAACTGGCGGTCATTTGCGGCCTCAGAGAGGGCAACGACCGCGCTACCGCCCGCGTCATTGGCATAAAACAAGCAATCGCGGCCCAAACCGATGCGCAACTCTTAGGGCTTGAAGAGTGTAAATATAGTTTTGAAGAGGCCGGGGCGGCCTTTGCGCAGCTGCTGTCCAGCTCGGACAAACCCTCTGCGGTGATTTGCGGCAGCGATGTTCTGGCGGTGGGTGCCATGCTGCAAGCCCGTAAGTTAGGATTGCGCGTGCCAGACGATATTTCAATCACCGGGTTTGATGATATTTCATTGGCACGGGTCACCACGCCCAGCCTGACTACCGTGCGCGTGCCTCAGCACTCTATGGGTCGCAAAGCAGCAGAGGTGTTGCTGGCTTTACTCAATCAAGAGCCGGGGCAAATCCTGAGGCACGAGCTGGTGACAAGCATCATCGATCGCGGGACGCTTGCGCGGATCTAGAGCCGATCTTTGTCACAGGGCTGGCTGCGTCTGTTCATTACTCAAATAACACGTCGCGCATCAGGCGCGCGCCATCAATGAGAACCTGCCGCTTTGACCAGGCGTCTTCATAGGTCAACCGCTGTATCGGGCCATGAAAGGCCAAAGACGCCACATAGCGCCCGCGTTCGTCCAGAATTGGCACGGCCATCGCCACCATCCCGATGAAAAATTCCTCGCGGTCGAAGGCATAGCCATTTTTCGCAACTTGCTTGAGCTCGGCCAAAAGCGCGTCTTCCGTGCACAGCGTATTGGCCGTTAAATCCTTGAGCTGCAAGCTGCGCACCATCGCTTGGCGCGCCTTTGGTGCCAAGCTGGCCAGAAAGGTTTTACCGCTTGCCGTACAGTGAAACGGCACATGGGTCCCGACAGGCAATTGCACCCGAAAGGGCCAGTCCGTTTCGACCCGATCGACATAGATCATCCCTTTGCTGTCGGGCACCACGAAGTTGACCGTCTCGCCAACTTCATCCGCCACACTTTGCATCACCTGGTGCCGTGCGATATGATGACGGGAGGCATGCAGAAGACCCGATGCCATAAGCCGCGAGCGCCGCGTTGGGCGCAGTTTCTTGCCATCTTCTTCCCGGGCCAAAAACCCCTCCCGCTCTAGCTTGGCGCAGAGGCGGTGAATGGTTTGCTTGGGCAGGCCGATCGATTTGTTGATTTCAGTGGGCGACAGCGCACGATCAGACGTCCCCAAAACCTCCAAGATCAGCAATGTGCGTAAATTCGTTGGAATACGATCTTCCATTGTCTTCTCACTTCACTCTCTCGACCCAAACTTCGCATCTCAACCATGCAAAATTATATTGCCGAATCTCATCTTTCCTGCATAGTAACATAAATCTCGAAAAAACGAGAACAAAAGTCTCATTTTTTGATGGTGGAGCTGGCTTGGAGTTTGACTTTGTAATAATTGGAGCGGGATCCGCCGGCTGTGCGCTGGCAAATCGGCTGTCGGCAGATGCAAAATACTCTGTGGCTCTGCTCGAAGCGGGTGGGCGCGACACCAATCCATGGATCCACATCCCGGTTGGTTATTTCAAAACGATGGACAACCCCAAAACAGATTGGCGCTATCGTACGGAAAGCGATCCAGGACTGAATGGCCGGGATATTCCCTGGCCGCGGGGTCGGGTGTTAGGGGGCTGCAGCTCGATCAACGGCCTACTCTATGTGCGCGGGCAAGCCGAAGATTTTAATCATTGGCGGCAACTCGGCAACACCGGCTGGGCGTGGGAAGACGTTCTGCCCTATTTCAAACGCGCAGAAACTTGGAAGGGCGATGGCACCGAGAATTCAGAGCGGGGCACAGACGGTCCGCTGTCCGTATCCCCGACCCGTTTGAAGCGCGAAATCGTAGACAAATGGCTCGATGCCGCCGTCGGCGCTGGATATAAACGCAATCCCGATTACAACAGTTCAGATCAAGAAGGGGTGGGGTATTTCCAACTGACCCTGGACAAAGGGCGGCGCTGCTCCAGCGCGGTGGCCTATCTAAAACCCGCGCGCAATCGCAAAAACCTCACCATTATCACCCATGCGCAGGTCGAGAGACTGCTAGTTGAACAGGGTGAGGCCAAAGGCGTTGTTGCCAATATCAAAGGCCAAAGCCAAACCATCCGCGCCCGCCGGGAAGTGATCTTGAGCGCGGGCGCCATCGGTTCACCGCAAATTCTCATGCTCTCAGGCATTGGCGACGCACAGGAACTGAAGGCAAAGGGGATCAAGCCGATCTGCGATCTGCCAGGCGTTGGAAAAAATCTGCAAGATCATCTGCAAGCACGGCCGGTTTTCAAAACAAATCTTTCAACCATAAACATCGAGACCAATAATATTTTCAAACAGGGCCTGATCGCCTTGCAATACGCCATAAGCCAAACCGGACCAATGACTATGGCCGCCAGTCTTGGCACCGGTTTTTTGAAAACAGATCCGATGCTGGCAACACCAGATATTCAGTTTCATATCCAACCGTTCAGCGCCTCTGCGCCGGCTGATGGGCCGCATAAGTTTTCGGCCTTCACCGCCTCCGTGCTGCAATTGCGCCCGGAAAGCACGGGTCATCTCGAGTTAAAATCCGCAGATTGGCGGGATCACCCAGCCATTCACCCCAATTACTTGGCCACAAAACTCGATCAAGACACCATCGTGAAGGGCATCCAAATAGCGCGCCACATTGCGCAGTTTGAGCCATTGAAATCACATATCATCGAAGAATTTATCCCCGGGTCAAAGATCGACATGGACGATTATGACGCAACATTGAATTGGGCCCGCGACAATAGCGTGACAATCTATCATCCAACGGGCACCTGCAAAATGGGTCAGGATGACTTGGCCGTTGTCGATGCACGTTTGAAAGTGCGGGGCCTAAAAGGTCTGCGCGTCGCTGATTGCTCCATCATGCCCACGATCACCTCTGGCAACACAAATGCTCCGGCGATCATGATTGGTGAAAAACTGTCGGATATGATTTTGGAGGACGCCCGTTGAGCCGCTCTATTCATCTAACTAAGGAAGCCCAGAATGTTTGATACTGCAATGGCCTATGGTCAAATCATAATCGCGGATTTGATCCTGTCAGGTGACAATGCTTTGATCATCGGTATGGCTGCGGCTGGCCTCTCTCCAGAATTGCGCAAACGCGCTATTTTGTACGGTATGGTGATTGCGGCTGTCCTGCGGATTGTATTTGCCGTGATCGCAACAACCCTTCTCGGTATACCCGGCATATTGTTCATTGGCTCCGTGCTGCTTTTTTGGGTATGCTGGCGTCTGTTTCAAGAAATCCGCGAGGGTCTCGAGCGAGATGCGCAGGAGGCGATGCTGACCGCCGGTGATCTTGAGCAGGGCTACACAGGAGCGCCACAAAAAACCATGGCCGGCGCCCTGATCTCAATCACGATTGCAGATGTCTCCATGTCGCTCGACAATGTTCTCGCCGTGGCGGCAATTGCCGATGGCGACAAACAAATCTTGATTTTTGGTCTGGGATTGGCGATCGTACTCATGGCATTCGCGGCGACTTTGATTATGAAGTTGCTTACAAATTATCCATGGATATCCTGGTTGGGACTGATTGTACTACTCTACGTTGCCGGTGAAATGATGTTCCGTGGCTTTTTCGACATTAACCATGGAGTGGGGCCCCTTTTGGGGCTCGTGGAAGGCTGGGAGATCAGCAAAAGCCACTAAAAAGAATTGGGATTTGGCGGCATAAAGATGAAGCCAATACTCTACGACCCGATGG
>Ga0209632_10000321_pt1 | contig 50712 bp, 52 predicted proteins | sample COG_10_FD_184754 | JGI IMG/M metagenome (GOLD analysis project Ga0209632, IMG submission 184754) | Pelagic Microbial community sample from North Sea - COGITO 998_met_10 (SPAdes) (version 2) | ecosystem: Environmental > Aquatic > Marine > Neritic zone/Coastal water | place: Helgoland, sampling...
TGGCCACTGGAAAATCATACCGGTCAGCCATAAATTTTACAGTAATCATCAATCCTAAACCGACTAAAATACCGGGTACAATTCCAGCCAAAAACAATGCAGCCACGCTTTCTCCCATGACATATGCGTATATTATCATTATTCCAGATGGTGGTATAATTGGTCCAATGACAGAGCTAGCAGCAGTAATGGCCGCAGCAAAACGACGCGAGTAACCTTGCTTTTCCATCGCAGGTATTAACATTGAACCTAATGCCGAAGTGTCGGCCACAGCTGAGCCTGACAAACCTGCAAACAACATAGAAGATAGAATGTTGACGTGTGCCAATCCGCCTCGCAAATGGCCAAGCATAGCTTGCGAAAATTCAACTAATCTTCCAGTAATACCACCCCGGTTCATCAGCTCTCCGGCAAGCATAAAAAAAGGTATTGCCATTAAAGGGAAGCTATCAATACCGTTATACACATTTCTGTATAATAGACCAATGTCTCGTTCTTGGCCGTTCAACCACAACAATAATCCCGGTGCTGCAAGCAAGCCAAAAAACACAGGTAACCCTACGATTAAAAACACTAAAAAGAGGGGGAGAAACCACAGTAAAATTAGTCTATCCTTTCAATTTCTAGGTTCGGAATAGGCCTAAGGAAGATATTTTTATCTATTATTAATAAAAGTTGGCGTAAAATCATCTCAATATTAACAAATATCATTAAAGTCACTCCTGTAAACAAAGACAGGTACATATAAAAAAGGCTCATTTTTATCGTTTTCAAGCCAATTAAATACAACGGTATTTTTAATGAGGCACTCGAAAACATCGATCCAGAACCGACGTGTTTCCAGCCTAATTGAAAAGCTACTAAAAGCACAATTAAGGAAATTAATGATAATAATAAAGCAATTGCTGAAACTAAATGGCTTGAAAAGTATCGATGAAGTGTATCAATTGCCACAAAGCCGCTTTGGCGCAGCGCAATTGGTGCCATCAGGCTGGTTAACCATAGCATAAGAAAACGTGCTGCTTCATCAGGCCATGGCAATGCATTGTTTAAAATGTAACGACAAAATACCTGAAGCAAAATAACAAAAACCATCATCGCCAAGGCGATTACAGATATAAAACGTCCAATACGACCCGCTAAGTCATTAAAAAATTGAAATGGCTGCAGCAATAAAAAAAACAAAGTCATGATGCTAATACAAACTTTATGAGAGCATTTCGAACTCTTAATATGTTTCGCAGTAATTTGCTTTTTAGGGTCATTACGCCACCTCTTGCCCAATGGCGCAGGTATAGATCTCGAACCAAGTTTCTCTGTTAATGCTTATATTTAGGGCAGAACCAAGTTTTTTGATACGGTTTAGATTATTGGTTCCAAGCACTGGCACTATCTTGGACGGATGCGCCAAGAGCCATGCCACAGCTGCAGCTGCAGCGTCACCCTGCCCCAAATCGGACAGCAATGCCAAAAGTCGAGAATTTTCTCCAGAAAACAAAGCACCACCTGTGAGTGGAGACCAAGCCATTGCCGGTAAATTACGTTCTTGCAAAAAGGCTAAATCACCATTTGTAAAAGCACTATTTTCAAGCACGCTGATTTCAATTTGATTGGTGACCAAAGGGCTCTGCATTGCAGATTGCAGCAAAGACCAATCATGCGATTTGAAATTTGAAACCCCAACACTGCGCACTTTACCTGATTTCACTGCCATATCCAAGGCAGCACCTGTCTCCCAGTGGTCCATCAGTGGGTCTGGACGATGAACCAATAAAAGATCAATGTAATCTATACCCATCAAACGCAGGGAGTGGTCGACAGAAGCCGCTATATGAGCCGCCGAAGTGTCGTAATGTTTGATACGTGTACTGGCATATCGCCCAGCCCCAACCAAAATATCGCATTTCGTAACAATTTCAATCTGGTCACGCAGCTGCGGCGCGGCGCGCAGAGCATTCCCCAATACCTCTTCCGCCTCATAACCACCATAAATATCGGCTTGATCCATCGTCGTGATACCCTGGATCAAACAGGCTTCAATTTTTGCCTGAACATGAGAAGGGCTGGTATTTTGGTCATCAGCAAGCCGCCACATTCCATAGACCAAGCGGCTCAGCGTGACGTTATCGCTCAAAGAAATACGTTCCATTATTACCGGGGTCCAATTCCAAGAGGTGTTGAAGGGGAGTCTGCAGGAACTCGACCATATTCATGTGGCAGAGAACAAGTTTTTAATTCAGGCAAAACCAACTTGCCAACATAGTCACATTCTTCCAAATGCGGATAGCCTGAAAAGATAAATGATCGCATGCCCATTTTTTGATAGGCTTCGAGCTCGGACAATATTTGATCGGCAGATCCCACAAGTGCGGCGCCGCAGCCCGAGCGCGCCCGCCCTACCCCGGTCCACAAATGCGGTTCGATAAACCCATCCATATCAGCCAAATCTCGATTCCGCGCTTGCCGCGACACCCCATAAGATCCACTATCTAAGGCCCGGCTGCGGATGACGCTGCCGGTTTCATCGTCGAGTTTCGAGACCAATTCCTGTGCAAACTCACGCGCTTCTTGCTCCGAATCGCGCACGATCATGTGAACGCGCAGCCCGTAATCCAACGTTCGCCCATAAGTCTTTGCCCGCGCATCGACCGCCTGCATCCTTTGGCTCAAATCTTCGCGAGACTCGGGCCACATCAGATAGACATCACAATGTTCGGCGCAAAGTTCGACCGCATCGGGAGAGTAACCGCCAAAGTAAAGCAGCGGGCCGCCGTTTTGTTGATAGGGCCGCGCCGGTTCTGTGCTGACCCCTTGGAAATTATAAATTTTACCCTCAAAATTTATCTCATCTGCCGTCCAGGCTTGCTTTAGTATCTGTACCACTTCCCGCGATCTTTGATAACGATAGGGGCTCGGTTCCTTTTGGCCCGGGAAATCCGACGAAATCACATTCAAGGTCAAACGCCCTTTGAGCATGTGATCCAAAGTTGCAACGGTTCGCGCCAACATAATGGGCTGCATCTCTCCACAGCGAATAGCCGCTAGCATATTTATGTTCTCGGTGATCGGTGCGCATCCAGCCACGAAAGACAAAGTATCCTGCCCAACCTGATAAGAGGATGGGCACAGAATATTGCGAAAGCCATTGGTCTCTGACTGCTGAACAATTTTGCTACAATGGGCCCATGAGGAGCGCAATGTGCCATCAGGCACGCCCAGATATCGGTAGTCATCAGAACACAGGGCCGAAAACCAAGAGACTTCGGCCGCTTTCAGATCAGCGGATGTTATAGGAACGACGGTCATTGTGATCTCAAAAAGAAGACTTGCATTTCACGTTTAAATCTCACATCAAGACGTAAATCAATAGTGTATCAATCTTCACCCCCATGGCCAGTCCACACCCCTCACCCGGCGCATTGCCAACCTATGTGCAGATCAGCGAAGCTATCGCGCGGCGCATCACCGCGGGGCAATGGCTTGATGGAGAACGCTTGCCGCCGGAACGCACTATGGCGGCAGAATTTGGCGTGGCGGTTGGCACGCTGCGTAAAGCCTTGAACCGTCTGCAAGATCAAAATCTTTTGCGCCGTGTCCAAGGATCAGGAAATTACATTAATATCGCTCCACAAACCGCGAATATTTATTCATTTTTTAGGTTGGAATCTCTGAGTGGGGCCGGCCTTCCCACCGCGCATATTTTGTCGGTTGACCGGCTTCCAAAACCAATAGATGCTCCCTATTTTGGGGCAAACCCAGCAGCTTTTCGGTTTCGCCGCCTGCGGTTTTTGGATCACCAGCCCGCGGCTCTAGAAGAGATCTGGCTTGATGGTTCAGTGGCCGATCATATCGCGCCCGAAGAAATTTCAGAATCGCTCTATCACACCTATCAAACCCGTTTTGGACTTTGGATCGTCCGGGCCGAAGATCGCGTGTCTTTTGCCCCAACACCAACCTGGGGTGTAGATCAATTTGGTCTGCGTCCAGGAGAAACGGCCGGTTATGTCGAAAGAATCGCATGGGCCAACACAGGCGCCGCCCTCGAGTTTTCAAGAAATTGGTACGATCCTTCCGTTTCACGCTATGTCGCTCGTATCAAGTAAGGACAGATAATGGAACTACGCTATGGATTAATTGGCTGCGGCATGATGGGCCAGGAGCATATTCGCAACATTGAGCTGTTAGACGACACGCAGATTACGGTCGTGTTTGAACCGGACTCTCAAATGCGCGCACGCGCGGCGAAGGCCTTGCCAAACGCCACAATGGTTGAAAGTTTGGGCGCACTCTTAACTTTCGAAGCCCTTGATTGCCTGGTCATCGTCAGCCCCAATCACTGCCATATGCAGCAGCTGCAACAGATTGCAGCCCAGCGTGCTTTGCCAATCTTATGCGAAAAACCCCTCTTCACCGATCCCACTGATTTGGCGCAAGCCACTGCCTTGGCGCAAACCTATCCCGCCCCAGTTTGGGTTGCGATGGAGTATCGCTATATGCCGCCTGTTGCGGCGCTGATTGATCAAGCCGAAGACGTCACGGGCGGGATCAAAATGCTCACCATTCGCGAGCATCGCTTTCCGTTTCTGCCAAAAGTTGGCGATTGGAATCGATTCAATCAAAATTCTGGTGGCACATTGGTCGAAAAATGTTGCCATTTCTTTGATCTCATGCGGCTGATTTTGAAATCCGACCCAATACGGGTGATGGCCAGCGCTGGCCAGGAAGTGAATCACCTCGATGAGGTCTATGAGGGGCGACGTTCAGACATCTGGGATTCTGGTTATGTGATCATGGATTTTGCGAGCGGGGCCCGCGCCATGCTAGAGTTGAGCATGTTCGCAGAAGGTTCAGAATATCAGGAGGAAATTCACGCCGTTGGACCTAAAGGGAAGATTGCCTGCAATGTGCCTGGTCCGGCGCGGTTTTGGCCAGCACACATGGCATCCCCGCCCGTCCCTCATGTTGTAATCAGCCCGCGCTGCCCGATGGGCCCACGCCGGATCGACACCCCCGTGCCCAAAACGCTGCTTGCAGCGGGTGATCACAATGGTTCAACCTTTTATCAACATCAAAGGTTTCAAAAGGTTGTCTTGCAAGGCGCGGTGCCAGAGGTCAGCCTGACCGATGGAATTTGGGCCGTGCGAATGGGGCAAGCGGCCCAGCTTTCGGCGCTGGAGAACCGGGTTGTGGAGCTTTAAGCGCGCAGCTGTGCCACAAGGTTCAATGTTGAGGGGTCATTTTCTCCCCCGGCATGGCTGCCTTTGAGCACCAGTTCCAAAGCAGTGGCCAATTCCTTGCCCAACTCAACACCCCATTGATCGAAAGAATTAATCCCAAGGATCACCCCTTCGACAAAGACCCGGTGTTCATAGAGTGCAATCAGCTGTCCAAGACAAAAGGGCGTGAGTTTGGGATAGACCAATGTCGTGGACGGGCGGTTGCCTTTAAATACCCGATGCCGGGCTTGGCGCTCCAATTCCGCGCCTTCAAACCCTTTGCCTTCTGCAATCTTCAACGCTGTGGGCAGGTCCCGCCCGAGCATCAATGCCTGTGATTGCGCCAAGCAATTGGCCTGAAGCAATTGGTGTTGATGAGATAATTTTGACTCATGGCCCTCGGTGGCCACCATAAATTCGCACGGAATGATATGCTGGCCTTGGTGGATCAATTGATAAAAGGCATGCTGCCCATTTGTGCCCGGCTCTCCCCAAACAATTGGCCCAGAGGGATCCGTGAGGTCTTGGCCGTCGATCCCCACGCCCTTGCCATTAGACTCCATTTCAAGCTGCTGTAGATACGCAGGAAAGCGAGAAAGGCGCTGTTCATAGGGCAACACAGCGCGCGTGGCATATCCAGCTACCTGGGCATGCCACACTCCCACCAAGGCCAACATGATGGGCAAATTGTCTTGCGCCGCCGTAGTTTGGAAATGCGCATCCATTGCCTCAGCACCACTTAAAAATGCTCGGAAATGCTCTGCCCCAATGGCAATGGCCAGACTCAGGCCAATCGGGCCCCAAACCGAATAACGTCCACCGACCCAATCTTCAAAACCAAAGATACGATGTGCGGCAATCCCAAAGGCAGAAGTCTTATCCTCTGCGGTACTCAGGGCCACAAATTGATCGGCCGGCCGCTCCACCGCCTTAGCCATCCAGCGCAAGGCTGTCTGAGCATTGGTGAGAGTTTCGATCGTGGTAAAAGTTTTGGATGCCACAATCACCAAAGTGGTGCGAGGATTCAAACTCTCCAAAACATCCGTCACATGAGCGCCATCCACATTGCTGATAAAATGGCACCGAGGGATTCCTGCGTAGGGTTTGAGTGCCAAACAGGCCATAGCAGGACCCAAATCGGAGCCGCCAATGCCGATATTCACCACATCCGTATAGGCACCACCCTGCCCTTTCACTTCTCCAGATCGTACGGCCTCGGCAAATTCCAGCATGCGCGCGCGCGTGGTCAGAACCTGCTCCATCACATCGCAGCCCTCCACCATGAGCGGACCAGATGTGCGGCGCAAAGCGGTGTGCAAAACCGCGCGATCTTCGGTGATATTAATTTTTTCGCCTGAAAACATCGCAGCGCGTTTACGCAGTAAATCGACCTTGTCGACGAGTGCCAAAAGCATATCTCGAGTTTCATCATCAATATTGGTTTTGGAGTAGTCGAAAAACAAACCATCGGCCTTCACCGAAAATTCAGCGGCTCTTTGGTCATCAAATAAGCTGATAATCTGACGGCCGCTCACGGCTGTATATTTGTCTTTTAAGTCTGCGAACATCTTTTCGTCCTAAACCGGGCTCCAATGCACAGTTGCATTGGGTAAAAATTGTGCAATTGGTGCCTCAATAGGCGACAGGGTTTCCGCCTGCGCAAGAGCTGCTTTTTTCTCATCTCCCAAGATCAAAACATGGATCTGACGCGCCATCTCAAGCACCCGGGCACTCAAGGTCACGCGCGGCTCGAGATCAGATCCTACCGGCACCATAGGCATGACCGCATCGGCCAGCTCATTTTGCGCGAAAGACAACTCTGGAGCTCCGGGAAAGAGCGAGGCTGTATGCATATCCGCCCCCATTCCCAGAACCACCACTTCTATCGGCAAATTCGGCGCCACCTGCTTTGAAAGTGTCCGCGCACCCAAGACGTGATCTAAGCCCTCCGCATAGAGCGGGATATATTGCGCTGCTCTTGCGGCATTGACCAATAGCCGATTTTTTATCAATCCCGTATTTGATCTCGCACTGTCTGATGGCACCCAACGTTCATCTGTCAACATGACTGTCACATTGGCCCAATCTAACTCCGCTTGACTGAGCAGATCAAACAGCGGCCCCGGCGTGCTGCCGCCAGGAACAGCCAAACAGGCCCGTCCGCGCAGCGCAATCGCAGCGGACAGCTGTGATGTGATTTGAACCGAAAGGCTTTGCATCATTTCGGATGCGGATTCATACGATGTCAGCTGCATCACTTCACCTCGCGCCAACGTCGACCGTCCCGATGGATGAGAGACATTGCGTCTTCAGGTCCAGCTGAGCCGACGTCATAAAGCTTGGGCACATCATTGCGCGTCTCCCAGGCTTCGATGATTGGATCAGTCCATTTCCAGGCCGCCTCCACCTCATCGCCGCGCATAAACAGCGTTTGGTCACCCCGTATCACATCCATGATCAACCGTTCATAAGCATCTGGCGTGTCTTCTGAATGATCGCCAAGAGCATCCGCAAAAGTCATATCCAGGGGCACGTGGACCAAACGCATGCCGCCTGGACCAGGCTCTTTTATGGTGACATCCAGCGTCATTCCTTCATTAGGTTGAAGCTGAATGGCCAGCACGTTTTGTTTTTTATCTGCCGATTTCTCAAAAATCGAATGAGGCAACTTTTTGAATATAATTGCGATTTCAGAGGTGCGCGCCTTGAGCTTCTTTCCAGTTCGAAGATAAAACGGAACCCCAGCCCAACGCCAATTCTCGATATGGGCCTTTATGGCAACATAGCTTTCCGTAAAGCTGCGCGGGTTTTCCGCATCGGTGCGGTAGCTGGTGGTTAAGGTGGTGGCATCATATTGACCGCGCACAACGTGATGTGCGGCCACAGGTGCCAAGCTTCGGATCACTTTGAGCTTTTCGTCGCGCACCGCATCAGGATCGAAATGAGACGGCGGCTCCATCGCGATTAAGCACAGCAGCTGCATCAAATGGTTTTGCACCATATCGCGCATCGCACCCGATTTGTCATAATAGGCACCGCGCCCACCGACGCCGACAGTCTCGGCCACAGTGATCTGAATATGGTCAACATACTGCGCGTTCCACAAGGGTTCAAACAAGAGATTGCCAAAGCGGACGGCCATGAGATTTTGTACCGTTTCTTTGCCTAAATAATGGTCAATTCGGTAAATTTGGCTTTCATCAAATTGCTGCGACAAAACGCTGTTGAGAGCTTTGGCACTTTGCAAGTCGCGGCCAAAGGGCTTCTCAACGACAATGCGCGCTTCTGGCGTGGCAATCTTCCATGAGTTCAAACTCGCCGCTATGTCGCCAAACAGGCTGGGAGCGACGGAGAAATAATAGGCATTCACCAGGTCTTCTCGGATCAATTTTGACAATTCATCCCAACCACCGTCTCCGCGAATATCGACCGCTACGTAGTGCAACTGTGCAATGAAGGCGTCAAGATACTCAAGACTCTCAGCGGAGGGCGCACCGAATTCATTGATGGCACTGCGGATCAAGTCTTGATAGCCATGCTGGCCGATATCCCCGCGCGCCGCGCCTATGATGCGCGCATCAGCCGGCATTTGACCGGCGCAAAACCTGCGAAACAACCCGGGCAGTATTTTTCGGCGGGCCAAATCACCCGTGCCACCAAAAATGACAAGATCAAAAGGATCAACGGGAATTACTCTGGAGACCATGGACAAATCCTCTGAAATGTTTGCGCTAACGGTGCATTACAACGGCGCGCGACCCCTGTCCACCTTATAGGGCACGATCAATTCTCTGTCAGCATGTTTCATCAATGCTTTTTTTCTGTGCCACGCCGTATTATAGGGGTCACAGGCGGTGCCGCATATGATCTCAAGGAGCGCAAACCTATGTCCCATCTCGAAGAATTCTCCGACCCGAATGTGACCGCAAAAGGTGAGGCGCGAGCGCGGGTGGCCCTGACCCACCCTGAGACCTTGTGGTTTAACACTGGTACTCTTTGCAATATTGAATGCGTCAATTGTTATATCGAAAGCAGCCCCACCAATGATGCGTTGGTCTATATCACTGCCGATGAGGTGAGAGATTATCTGCAACAATTGATCAGCCAAAACTGGCCCGTGCGCGAGATCGCTTTCACTGGTGGTGAACCCTTCATGAATCCGGAAATGATTGATATCGCGGAATGCAGCCTCGCGGCCGGCTACGAGGTCCTTATCTTAACCAATGCTATGCTACCGATGATGCGCAAACAGGTTAAACAGGGGCTTATACATCTCAATACCGCCTACCCCGGTAAGCTGACGCTGCGGATCTCGCTCGATCACTTTGATCGCGCCAACCATGACACGGAGCGCGGCAAGGGCGCCTATGACAAAACACTCCAGGGCATGAACTGGCTGCGCGATGTCGGCATCCGCATGCATGTCGCTGGGCGCACCGTCTGGGGCGATAGCGAAGCTGCCAGCCGCGCGGGCTACGGCGCAGTTTTCCAGCAAAACGGATATGATATTGACGCTTTTAACCCTGGGGCCACCGTATTGTTTCCTGAGCTGGACGAACGTGCCAAAGTGCCAGAGATCACCACAGCCTGCTGGGGAATTTTGAACAAAGATCCCGACAGTTTAATGTGCGCCTCTTCGCGTATGGTGGTCAAACGCAAGGGCGCAGCGCGCCCCGCAGTTTTGGCCTGCACACTTTTGGCCTACGCGCCGGAATTTGAATTGGGCACCACCCTGCAAGAGGCCGAACAAGACGTCGCGCTCAACCACCCGCATTGTGCAAAATTTTGTGTGCTCGGTGGTGCCAGCTGCTCCGCCTAGGCCTCAAGCTCGGCATCCCAATACAGAAAATCAACCCAGCTTTCATGCAGATGACCCGGTGGGAACTTTCGCCCGAGATTGCGCAGCTCTTCAGCCTGTGGTTTTCGGATCGGTTTGCGCAGATTGAGGCCCGATTGCTTCAGACTGCGGGATCCTTTTCTTAAGTTACACTTCGAGCAGGCCGCGACCACATTTTCCCAACTGGTGCGCCCCCCGCGTGTACGCGGCACCACATGATCAAAGGTCAAATCCCCGCGCGCGCCGCAATATTGGCAAGAAAACTCATCGCGCAGAAATAAATTAAAACGTGTAAAGGCCACTGTGCTTTGCGGTTTGACATAATCGCGCAGCACAACGACCGACGGAATACGAATTTCGGTGGTGGGTGAGCGCACAATATCGTCATATTCAGCCACAATTTGCACCCGATCAAGCCAAGCGGCTTTGACGGCATCTTGCCAGCTCCAAAGCGACAGCGGGTAATAGGACAAAGGGCGATAATCCGCGTTCAGCACTAAAGCTGGCCGCTGCGCCGGCGTGGCTGCTTCTTTGACAAATTGCGTTCTAAAGTCTCCAGTCATAGATGGCGTCCCACTCTCTGTATAGAAGCACTATATCTTGGGAAATTGACCAGACAACCCCTGTATCTGGTATATCCCTATCATTCCATGCCAAGCTGTTTGCGCATAAAGGCCAAAGCCACCTGCAGCCCATCCGGACCGATGCCATGGCCCGTGCCTTTCATAATATGGGCATAAACCTCTTTGAAACCCGCAGCCTCCAAAGATTCGGCTGCATGGGGCAATGCGTCGATTGGCACAACCTCATCATCATCGCCATGCACCAAAAGGATCGGCATCTTGGATTGCACGTCATCTTGCAATGCCTCCGACTGCAGCAATCGGCCCGAAAAGGCCACAACCCCAGCCACCGGATCCTCGCGGCGCGGCGCCACATGGAGCGCCATCATCGTGCCTTGCGAAAACCCAAAAATGATCACTTGTTCTGGGAGGAGATCATAGTCCACCATAACCCCATCCAGATAGGCATTTAAATCCTCTGACGCCGCGCGCAGGCCATTGGCGGAATCCTCTTCTGAAGATCCATCAATCCAAGGGATCGGAAACCATTGCAGACCCATCGGCGCCATAACCGTTGTCTCTGGAGCATCGGGCGCAAGAAACAATGTGCCCGGCATATGGTCAGCCAAAACCTCCGCCAGACCGACCAGATCGGCACCATTCGCCCCATAGCCATGTAAAAAAATAACTGCCGAGGTGACATCGCCGTCTTGATCCTGCGGCAAGTGACTCATTGATTTCAAAACCCGTGTCATCCTATCCCCTCCCGTGATTTGTGATGTTTGTAATAGGCCCATAGCAGGCGCGCTGCAACGGCTCTAAACGGCGCCCAATTTTCAGCCAAGGTGCGCATTTCAGTCTCGCTAGGGCGCGCGGGCAAATGAAACACCTGTCTTGCCGCCTCTTGCAGGGCCAAATCCCCATGTGGGAAGACATCCGCCCGACCCAGGGCTTGCAATGCATAAACCTCCGCGGTCCAACGCCCAATACCTGTAATGGCGGTCAGACGCGACACGACCTCCGCGTCGGGAAAAACCGCTAAGCGCTCATAATCAAGCCCGCTCAGAGCTAGCGCCTTCGCATAGCGAATTTTGGGGCGAGACAAGCCCAAGCCCGCCAACTGCACCTTACTGGCCTGCCCCAATGCGGTCTCACAGCTTAGGCCAGCCGCCTGAATGCGTTCCCAAATCGCCACCGCAGAGGCCACCGAGACTTGTTGACCTACGATGGCTTGAAGCAAGCTGGCAAAACCGGGTGGTTTGCGCCGCAAGGGAATGGGGCTGCATGTTTCATGAATTGCTTGGAATTCAGGGATGTCGAGCTGGGCCACCGCGCGATCAATGTCCTCCAGGCTGGAAATCGTTACAATGCCCATTGCGTCAACCAAGCCTGAGCCATTGATCGCTCTGCCAGATATGGACTGGCCGTGCAGGGTGGGCGTTCAATCATCAACACTTTCAATCGCAAAGCCCGCGCCGCATCCAATTTCGTGCGACTGGCAGCACCGCCGGAATTCTTGACCACAAGCACATCGACATTCAGCCGGCGAAATAAGGCTTCTTCATCTGCAACGGAAAATGGTGGTCGTCCGATTAAATAGTCGCCATTGGGCCAGGGAAAGGCGCCCTGAGGCGGATCAATTTGCCGGCAAATCAACTGCGCATGGGCAAGATTGGCGAACTTTGGCAGGGTTTGCCGTCCCGTGGCAAGAAACACCACTGCACCCGGCGAAATATGCGGCGCAGCCTCTGTTTCATCGCGCAAAGAGATCCACTGATCGCCCGGTCCAGGCTGCCATGCCGGCCGTTCAAACCGCACATAGGGCAGACCAATCTCGCTGGTGATGTCATAGCTGCGCTGGGTGATGTGACGGGCGAAGGGATGGGTGGCATCCAAAACCGCGCGAATCTCGTGACGCCGCAAAAAAGTACGAAAGTCTTCACCGCCACCAAACCCACCATGATACGTGGGCACGGCCAATGGTTTCGGCCGACGCGTTGCCCCGGCCAAGCTGGCACAGGCGGCAATCGAGTGATCTGCGCAAAATTGCGCCAATTGCCGGGCATCGCCCGTCCCTGCCAGTATTAACACCGTCATGACTGCGCCAATATCCGACCTGAGCGATCGATAACCACGCAATCCACTTTTATATCGGCACCCTGTAAAATGAGTTGGCAATTGGCCAAGGCAGAGATCGCCACCCATTGGGCCATATCTGGACCGGCCAGTTCATAGGCCTCAAGTGCCGTATTCGCCTTTGCAAGCTCTGGTTGCTCAAGTGCCTGCGCCAGGGCAGTGAAATCCACCTGAGATCGGGCGGAATGTAAATCGCGTGCGCCTTGCGCCAATTTCGTCATTTTGCCAATGCCGCCGCCAATGGTCAGCCGCACAACCGGGTGGCGCCGCAAATACTTCATCAACCCGCCGGCAAAATCTCCCATATCAAGCATCGAAGTGTCGGGCAAGCCATGCAGTGCCTGCACGGCGCGCTCAGAGGTTGCCCCCGTGCAGCCGGCCACATGCGGCGCTCCGCAAGCCCGAGCGACATCAATGCCGCGGTGAATGGAGGCGATCCAGGCGGCGCAAGAAAATGGCCGCACGATCCCCGTTGTGCCCAGCACCGACAGACCATCAACAATGCCCAATCTGGGGTTCCAGGTTTTCAAGGCCAGAGCCTTGCCCCCGGGGATACGAATGGTGATGTCGACATTGGGCGGCTGCCCGAAGCGGAGCGCCAAATCCTCAACCTGAGCCTGCATCATTTGTCGCGGCACGGGATTGATCGCAGGCTCTCCTACCGCAATCGGGAGCCCTGCCTTAGTGATCGTGCCGACCCCATCGCCGGCATGAAAGTTCACACCGCCCGAGGAGCGCGCAACGCGCCCAATTATTAAGGCGCCGTGGGTGACGTCCGGATCGTCACCGGCATCCTTGGTAATGCCAATTTCCACCCACTCCGCCGTCACCTCGCGATGCGCGATTTTGAAAACCGGTGTCTCGCCTTTTGGCAGGGTAATCTGCACCTCGTCCAATTGCTCGCCGCCCCATAGCGCGCATAGCCCAGCACGCACGGCAGCGGTGGCACAAGCGCCAGTCGTCCAACCGCGACGCAAAGGGGGGGATTCACGGGTCTCCATTGCGCCACTATAGCAGGGCAATTCATGCCGCCAATCACAAAGCGCGTGTCGCTTGCACTCTATTCTCTCCAGAGAATTTTCGCCATAAAGAGACCTATGAGCGATTCACTTCCCCTTACGAAAAACGCATGGCCCGAGCTGCGCCCGGGCTGGGTATGGCTTTGTGGTGCGGGACCTGGCGATCCCGGCCTTCTGACTTTGCATGGGCTCAACGCTTTGCGCCAAGCCGATGTTGTCGTCTATGATGCTTTGGTGGGTAAAGATATTTTATCCTGGGCCGGAACTGCCGAATTGATTTATGCCGGCAAACGGGGCGGCAAACCTTCGGCCAAACAACGCGATATTTCTTTGCATTTGGTGGAACTGGCCCGCGCGGGTAAACGGGTGCTGCGGCTCAAGGGCGGTGATCCCTTTGTCTTTGGCCGCGGCGGAGAGGAAGCACAAACGCTGGTTCAGCATGGGGTGCCCATCCGTATTATTCCCGGCATATCGGCCGGTATCGGCGGATTGGCCTATGCGGGAATTCCCGTGACCCACCGAGACGTCAACCAATCGGTCACATTTGTGACCGGTCACGACCAAACGGGTGATACGCCCGGATCCCTCGACTGGCGCGCCATCGCCCAAGGAAGCCAAGTAATCGTGATCTATATGGGCATGAAACATATCGCTCAAATTACACAACAGTTAATGGAGTCGGGCCGCAGCCCGTCCGAACCTGTGGCTTTTGTCACCTCCGCCACCTTAGATCATCAAAATGTCGTCGAAAGCACGCTCGGCACAGCAGTGGATGACGCCAAGGCCGCTGGCATAGAGCCGCCCGCAATTATCTGTATCGGGCGCTCGGTTCTCATGCGGCAGGTCTTGGATTGGCAATCTTTTGAGTCTGGCGCAGCACCGCGCAATCTAGATCCTTTGGATCGTGGACGCCCTGCGGAAAGCGCATGAGCCGCTTTATGGTTGCCGCACCAAGTTCGGGCGCCGGTAAAACCACAATAACGCTGGCACTTATGCGGCTTATGCAGCGGGCTCAGATTGAATTTCAGCCGGCAAAATCAGGCCCAGATTACATCGACCCTGGCTTTCATTCCGCAGCCGCGGGCACCCCTTCCGTGAACCTAGACGCCTGGGCTATGCCTGCGGATGTGATCCGCGCCCTGGCCGGTTCCGGCGGCCTGGTGGTAGAGGCTGCGATGGGGTTGTATGATGGCGCCGGCAGGGCGGGCAAAGGCTCCGCAGCAGACTTGGCTCACATTTTGGATATCCCAGTGATTTTGGTTGTTGATGCCGCCAAAACCGCCCATTCTATTGCCGCACTGGTAACAGGGTTCAGAGATTTTGACCCGCGGGTCACAGTAGCGGGTGTTATTCTCAACCGTGTCGCAAGCGCACGCCACCTCGATATGCTGACGCAGGCTTTGCGCGCGCAAAATATAAATATTTTTGGTCATTTAACGCGATCAGAGAGTTTTGCGCTGCCAGAACGTCATCTGGGCTTGGTTCAAGCTGGTGAAATCGATCAGCTGGAGCATTGTATCGATCACATTGCCGGCGCGCTGCAACCCAGTTTAGATTTGGCCGCGCTGTCAAAACTGACCGGTGCAGCCTGCACTTCTAACGCGCCCCTGCCCAAGCCGCCAGCGCAACATATCGCCATTGCCTCGGACCGCGCCTTTGCGTTTTGCTATTCGCACCAATTAAAAGCTTGGCGGGACGCTGGGGCGACGCTGTCTTTCTTCTCACCGCTGGACGATGAGCCGGCGCCAAAAGCGGCGCAATATATTTTTCTGCCGGGCGGCTATCCGGAACTTCATGCAGGAAAATTGGCCAGCGCGGCTCAGTTTAAAGCATCGCTTGCGCATCATGCGGCGGTTGGAACACCCATCTATGGCGAATGTGGCGGCTACATGGTTTTGGGCAATGGATTGATCGATGCAAATGGGCAGCGCCACGAAATGCTTGGGCTTTTGCCTTTGGAAACCAGTTTTCAACACCGCAAATTGCATTTGGGCTACCGTCAGTTGACACCCTTGAGCGACCATTTCAACCGCCCCTTGATGGCCCATGAGTTTCACTACACCCGCACCTTAAAGGCTGCTGGCCCAGCTCTTTTTGCCGCAAAAGATGCCGATCACACCGATTTGGGCGAAATGGGGTTGCACGTTGGGCAAACTTGCGGCTCTTTCGCTCATATCATTTCAGGCCATTGAGTCTCAAGGAAGTCAATCATGATACAAACCCTCCCCGACGACCGCCTGGCCAAACGCAATGTGGCGGTTCTGGTCGCAGCTCAAGCCATATTGGGCGGACAAATGACAATGATGTTTGTTGTCGGCGGATTGGCGGGTGGGATGTTAACAGGGAACCCTTGTTTCGCGACCTTACCGATTTCTCTGATCGTCTTTGGCTCGATGACCACGGCACCCTGGCTTTCGTCTTTGATGCAGAAATATGGCCGTAAAGCTGGATTTTTTATTGGAGCAATTGCCGGCGCGCTGGGGGCTGCGGTGTCAGCCTATGGACTCTATGTCGCCTCCTTTGCAATATTCCTTCTCGGCTCCTATATCTCGGGCATATACATGTCGGCGCAGGGATTTTATCGATTTGCCGCCACCGACACCGCTTCTGACAGCTTCCGCCCAAAGGCCATTTCCTTTGTTATGGCTGGCGGATTGATCTCAGCCATATTCGGGCCGCAGCTGAACAAATTGGTACAGGATGCGTCCGTCGTTCCGTTTCTCGGCAGTTACATGGCGATCATCGCACTTAATTTGGTGGGCATGTTTCTGTTTTTGCTACTACGCCTGCCCAATGGCACCGCCAAAGCACCCAACACCCAGGCGACACGCGGACCGCGCAGCCGCATGCAGCTGCTGCGCGATCCTTCAATCTTGGTCGCAATTGCCTGCGGTATGGTGGCCTATTCCTTAATGAATTTGGTGATGACCTCTACGCCTTTGGCCGTTGTTGGCTGTGGTTTAACCAAGAACAACGCCAATGATATTGTCTCGGCCCATGTGATCGCAATGTTCCTCCCATCGTTCTTTACCGGCCATCTGATCAGCCGGTTTGGTGTGGAAAAAATCATGGGCATCGGCCTGCTGATTTTAGGATCTGCTGGGCTTGTCGGCCTGAGCGGTATGGAGCTGGAAAATTTTTATGTCGCGCTCATCCTCCTTGGGGTGGGCTGGAACTTCGGGTTCATCGGCGCCACCACCCTGCTGACTCGCTCCCACGCCCCGCATGAAATAGGTCGGGTGCAGGGTATGAATGATGCCATCGTCTTTGGCTGCGTGACCATCGCCTCCATTGCCTCGGGTGGGCTCATGAACTGCAGCGGCGGCTCAGTGGTCACGGGTTGGGCCGCGGTCAATTACGCGATGGTGCCGTTTCTTTTATTGGCTGGTTCGGCTTTGCTGTGGCTGATCATGACGCAGAAACGCTGCGTCTAAACAAATTTTATCCGCAGCGCCAGGCGAGCCACCCCCGTGCCAGTGCCGCGCCAATGCGAAACTCCGGAATTGCCCCGACCTCCACGGCCCCCGGATTTTTTCGGACGAACTCTAACGTCCTGCGACAATAAGCGGTTTCGATCAACGCTGGTGAGCGGATAAAATCGCGCGTCATATCGAGCGCTTGGATACAGAGATCTCGGTAGATTTGAACCTTTTGATCCTCTGCCCAAACTGGAGTTTTGTGCTCTATCAACGCGGGAACCCCGCGCAAAAACCGCGCCAGCCCCAGCTGGGTGGCATGCGCATGCAGCGCCGAGAGATCTTCGGGCAAATCATCCAAAGCCTCAAGTGCCGCGAGCATGGGACCCAATGTGATCGTCTGCACATGGGCCAACACATCCGCCGCGGTGTTGAAACCTTCTTTATAGATGTCCCAACGGCGTGCCAAAACCATCGCATCGAGCGCCGCGGCCCCCTTGGGCCCTAAGACTGGCGCCAAAGCATCGACAACCTCATGTTTGCGCGGCCGGCCCGTCTCAATCTCTTCCAATACGTCACGCCACCATTGCAGGCGCATTTCTGCAATTATAGGTTCCTGCGTCAACCACGGTGCCCGCGCCACCTCAATGGAGGCGGCATAGACCGGTAAAAGCACCGCACGCGCCGCAATGGGGGCCGCCATGGCAGCGGAGAAGCGTTCCAGATCCGCGCGTGCAACGAGATTGGCGCAAGCCTGCAGACTCATTCGAGCAAATCCGGATTGAAGGCCTCAGTGATCACCGCCTCAGACAGGCCACCAGGCTTATCCACGACTTCGACGCCCGCGGCGCTTAACCGTGCGCGGATCGAATCTGCCGCCGCGAAATCGCGTGCGGCCTTGGCTTGCCTGCGAGCCTCGATCAGCGCCTCCACCTGTAAAGCCGCCCCACCTCCGGCTTGTTTGGGGCGCCACCAAGTCTCATCTGAGCCCAACAGGCCCAAAAATTGACCGGCTGCCAGAAGTGCCGTAACATCGCGGCCTTTGGCCAATTCATGCAACCTTGCCAAAGCCCCCGGTGTATTTAGATCGTTGGCGACATGGGCAAGAACATCACAATCCAGACCCGCAGGCTCTGCCTCTTGCACGAGCTCGTGCCATTTGCGCAAAGTGTTGGAAGCCTCATCCGCCTTCTTTTGGGTCCAATCCATCGGCTTGCCATAATGGGTCGACAGCAGAACAAAGCGGATCACCTCTCCAGGGATATCCTGGTCGAGCAAATCGCGCACAGTGAAGAAATTGCCCAGGGATTTGGACATTTTCTTACCCTCGACCTGCAACATTTCGTTGTGCATCCAGATCTGCGCAAAACTGCCCTCAGGATGGGCACAGCAGCTTTGCGCGATCTCATTCTCATGATGAGGAAACAGCAAATCATTGCCACCGCCATGAATATCGAAACTATGGCCAAAAAGCTCGTAAGACATCGCTGAACATTCGATATGCCAGCCTGGGCGTCCACGTCCCCAAGGACTGGACCAGCCCGGCGTTTGCGCGTCAGAAGGCTTCCAGAGAACAAAATCCATAGGATCGCGCTTGTAGGGTGCCACTTCCACCCTTGCGCCCGCAATCATGTCATCCACGCTCCGCCCCGATAGCGCACCATATTCGGGGCAACTGTTCACATCAAACAGCAGGTGTCCTTCGGCCGCATAGGCATGGCCCTTCGCGATGAGATCCTCAGACATAGAGATCATTTGCGCGATGTAATCGGTGGCACGCGGCATCACCGTGGGTTCAAGCGCTGCTAAAGCCCCCATATCTTCCAAATACCAGCCAATGGTTTCTTCTGTAATCTGCCCAATATCACGCCCGGTTTCAGCCGATTTCGCGTTTATTTTATCGTCAATATCGGTAAAATTTCGCGCATAGGTGACATGGTCAGTGCCATAGATCTCCCGCAGCAAACGAAACAGGCTATCAAATACAACAACCGCGCGGGCATTGCCCAAATGTGCACGATCATAGACGGTTGGTCCGCAGACATACATGCGCAAATTCTTGGGATCTAAGGGTACCAAAAGCTCTTTGCGGCGGGTTTTGCTATTGTGCAGCTTGATTTGGATCATCGTACATGTCCCAGAGTTACGGAAGGCATGGAAAAGAAGTGGTGGGACGCCATAATAGGGCGCATTTCACCGCGGCAGTCATAGTATGGTCAACAACGCCAAATCATAGGGCGTTTATATCGTTGTGCCCCCCGTCTTTCAATTGCTCAAAACCAATTTGACGAATCTATCGGCTTCAGGCCAAATTGTGGGATGGAAATAGCACAGCGCATGACCGCCCTGACCGGCGACGGATCCGATGGGTGGGATGTGTTTTACAAGGCGCGGGCTTTGAAAAAACAGGGCCATCCGATTGTTGAGTTGACCATCGGGGAGCATGACATTCGCACCCATATGAATATTTTGGTAGCAATGGGTCGGTCCGCCAAGGAGGGGCATACAGGCTACGCAGCTGTGCCGGGCACTGAGGGACTGCGCAACGCCGTGGCCCGCCGCATTGAGGCGCAGAGCGGCGTTCCCACGAGCGCGGAAAATATTTTGATCACGCCCGGGGGCCAATCTGCCCTATTTGCCGCCCATATGGCCGTGCTCAACCCCGGTGATATAGCGCTATATTGCGATCCCTATTATGCCACTTACCCCGGCACGATCCGTGGAACTGGCGCTATAGATCATGCGGTCCGATGCGATCCGGCCCATGACTTTCAGCCGCGCGCAGCCGATTTAGAGCCGGCAGCTAAGGGGGCGCGGTCTCTGCTGGTCAATTCGCCCAACAATCCGACTGGGGTGGTCTATGCCCGCGCCACATGGGAGACCATCGCGCAAACCTGTATCGCCCATAACCTATGGCTCATCTCCGATGAGGTCTATGATACCCAAGTCTGGCATGGCGCGCATATAAGCCCTCGAAGTCTTGAGGGGATGCAAGAGCGCAGCTTAGTAATTGGTTCTATGTCAAAGAGCCATGCCATGACGGGAAGCCGGATCGGATGGATTTGCGGGCCGGTGCCTGTGATTGAACATCTGACCAATTTAGCCACGCATACTACCTATGGGGTTCCAGGCTTTATACAAGATGCCGCAGAGTTTGCACTCGCCCAGGGCCAAGAGTTAGAGGATGAAGTGGCCGCACCCTTCCGGCGGCGGCGGCTCATCGCCCTTGATCTCTTGGCGCAGCAAAATATCGTGCGCGCTGTGCCCTGCTCAGGCGCGATGTATCTGATGCTAGACATGCGCGCCACCGGGCTAAGCGGTGAGACTTTCGCCCATGCTTTGCTTGATGCCCATCAAATTGCCGTCATGCCGGGCGAGAGCTTTGGTCAGGCCGCCGCCGGTCACATCCGCGTGGCCATGACCGTCGACGATGACCAGTTTTTCAAGGCCCTCACAATTTTAGTGGCATTTGCCACTAAAATTGGGCAGACAAAAGTCGTTTTTGAACCATAAGTCGCAAATGGAAAAGATTGTCGGTTTGGAGTTTTTAACTCTAAGGCATGATTTCGAGATTTAACACAGTTGGCTGGGTCTTCACCCTCACGGTGCGCACGATTGGGGCGAGCCGAGGACGCGCGGCGCGTGGGCGGCCGTGGCTCTAAACGGGCCTGCTTCTTTACTCTCAACCCCACTCCTAGGACTTCCCCATGACAGATACCCAAAACCGCCGCGCTGGTGGCCGGGCCGCGCGGAAAGCGGCCAGAGCGGCTCCCCTTACCGATGCTATGCGTCCCGTCCGCCCCGGTATGCAAGGCGGCACTTACAAACCACTCACTCAGTTGGATATGGAACGCATCAACGAGGCGGCGCTCATCGCCCTTGAAGAGATTGGTCTGGCCGACGCGCCACAGTCAGGCATTGATATCATGGTTGGCGCTGGCGCTATTCTTGGTGAGGATGGCCGATTGCGTTACCCGCGTGCCTTGATCCAAGATATGTTGGCTAAAGCCAATCGCGAAATCACTCTGAACGCGCGCAACCCGAAATACGATCTACACCTCGGCGAAAAGAAAGTACATTACGGCACCGCCGGGGCCGCTGTGCATATGGTTGACGTCCAAACCCGCAGTTATCGCGAATCGACCGTGCGGGATTTGCACAACGCTGCGCGCATTGTGGAGCATTTGAACAATATCCATTTCGTGCAAAGACCTATGGTGTGCCGCGATATTTTCGACAATCGAGAAATGGACCTCAACACGATATATGCTTGCGCCACTGGTACGGAAAAACACATCGGCACCTCCTTTACAGAGCCCGATTTTGTCGACGATGCTTTGGAAATGCTGCATATGATTGCTGGCGGAGAGGACAAATGGCGCGAGCGCCCCTTTGTGTCCAATTCCAATTGCTTCGTGGTACCACCCATGAAATTCGCCACTGAGAGCTGCCAGGTCATGGAGAAATGTATCGCTGGTGACATGCCTGTTCTGCTGCTCAGTGCCGGGCAAGCAGGCGCCACGGCCCCTGCGCCGATCGCCGGTGCGATTGTGCAGGCAGTGGCTGAATGTTTGGCGGGGTTGGTCTATGTCAACGCGATCAAGCCGGGCCATCCGGTCATATTCGGGACTTGGCCCTTCGTCTCGGATCTGCGCACTGGCGCCATGTCCGGCGGATCTGGTGAACAGGCCCTCCTCACTGCGGGCTGTGCGCAGATGCACCAATACTACGGTCTGCCTGGCGGCGCGGCGGCCGGCATTGCGGATGCGAAACTACCCGATATGCAAGCAGGATGGGAGCAAGCCATGTCGAACGTCATGGCCGGGTTGACCGGATTGAATATGGTCTACGAAGCCGCTGGCATGCACGCCTCCCTTCTGGGTTTTTGTCACGAATCCCTTATCTTGGCGGATGATTTGTTAGGTCAGGCCATGCGCTGCGTGCGCGGCATTGAGGTCAGTGAAGACACAGTGGGTTTGGATACCATGCGGGCTACCTGTTTGGGCGGGCCGGGCCATTATCTGGGCTCCGATCAAACCCTTTCTTTGATGCAAACTGAATATGTCTATCCGATCTTGGCGGATCGCAATTCCCCCAAAGAGTGGCAAGAAAAAAACCGGCCTGACCTGATCGAACAGGCAGTGGTTAGAAAAGAGGCCTTGATTGTGGCTCCAACACCGGCCGCCCTGCCGCCGGAGGTGGACGCTCAAATTCGCCAGCGCTTCAAAATTCATCTAAATTGAGCGGAAGATCGCGGGCGGATTATCCGCCCGCTTTTTCTTCCAATTCAAGCCATTGCGCCTCTGCCCGCGTCAAAGCCTCCTGCCGCTCGAGCAAGAGCGTGGTGGCTTTATTGAATTTTACTGGCTGCTCGGTAAAGAGATTTGGTTGACCCAGCAGATCTTCTAATTTCATAATTTCAGCTTCCATCCGGGCAATTTCAGCTGGCAAAGCCTCCAAGCGATGTTTTTCGGTGAACGACAGCGCGGTTTTCGCCCCTGCCGTCTCCGTCTCCCTATTCGGTCTGGTCGCGTTTGGTTTCGTCGTTTGCTTGGCTGCTTTGCTGAGCTTGGCACTGGGTTTTTGTGCCTGATAATCGCTCCAACCGCCGGCATAGACAGTGGCCTTGCCACCGGGCTCAAGAGCAATCGTTGTAGTGGCGACACGATCCAAAAAGTCGCGGTCATGACTGACCAGCAAAACCGTGCCATCGTAGTCGCCCAAAACATCTTGAAGCAGATCTAAGGTCTCTATGTCGAGATCGTTGGTCGGCTCGTCTAGAATCAGCAAGTTGCTTTCCTGGGCCATCAAACGGGCCAGCAAAAGCCGCGCTTTCTCGCCCCCTGACAGTGCCCGCACTGGCGCGCGCATTTGCTCCTCGGCAAAGAGGAAATCCTTGAGATACCCCACCACATGTTTCGGTGTGCCCCGCACCATTATTTGATCGGAACGACCGGAGATCGCCATGGTCGGATCGCTGGTCAACGCTTCCCACAGGCTAAGATTGGGATCCAATCGCGCGCGGCCTTGATCGAATACGGCAATTTGCAGATTCGTACCCAGCCTCACGCTGCCCCGGTCGGGCGCCTGCTCGCCCAAAAGGGTTTTGATCAATGAGGTTTTGCCGACCCCATTCGGGCCAATAAGAGCCACGCGATCTTTGCGTTGAACCGTCAGTGAAAAATCTTTCAAAATCTCCAATTCGCCGAAGGCCAGATCCAGGTTTTTAGCCTCAATCACCTTGGCCCCAGATTTTTGGCCCGAATCAAACGCGATGGCGGCCGTAGTTTGCCGGTTAATTTGCGCAGCACGTTCGGCGCGCAACTCGCCCAAAGCACGCACTCGCCCCTGATTGCGTTTTCGCCGAGCCGAGATGCCCTCGACCGCCCAGCGGGCCTCAGCTTTGATTTTGCGATTGAGCTTGTGCCGCTGTTGATCTTCTTCCTCCCAGGTTTTGTCGCGCCAGGCTTCAAAACTTCCAAACCCGTGCTCAAGGCGGCGAACCGCACCTCGATCGATCCACAGGGTGGCACGGGTTAAAGCTGTCAGAAAGGCGCGGTCATGGGAGATCACTACAAAACTGTTTCGGCTCTCACGCAAAGTGGTTTCCAGCCAGGAAATCGCCTCAATATCAAGGTGGTTGGTCGGCTCATCCAACAGCATCAATTCGGGATCTTCTGCCATCAACTTTGCCAAAGCCGCTCGCCGCCGCTCACCACCAGAGGCGGTTTTCACTGGGCGATCTGGGTCAAACTTCAACCCTTCTGCGGCAATCTCAACCTTATAGTGCTCGGCGATGTCCAGCGCTGAAAGGGCAAAATCTCCCAGAGTTTCAAACTGTGATAAATCAGGATCTTGCTCCATATAGCCGACACTTACGCCCGGCGGGATCACTCGGTGTCCGGTATCGGCCTCAACTAAGCCGGCCATAACCTTCATCAAAGTAGATTTGCCTGAACCATTGCGCCCCACCAACGAGATACGATCGCCCGTCTGAACGACGAAGCCGAGATCAGAAAAGATCGGATGACCGCCAAAGGTCAACGAAATCTCGGAGAGTTGGATCAAAGGAGCACGTGCCATAGCCCGCAGCTAGGCGCTCAGGGCCGCGGCGTCAATGCGCTGCAAGGATTGCCACAAACGCTGGGCTCTTTTTTGTGGAACTTGTGCCACGTTTACACCGGTAAAGAGCAATTTGGTTCCAAAATCTGCATCGATGACTGCGTGATCGCTCACTTTTCCACCAAGGCTGAAATAGGCCCGCAACAGAGGCGGTTAATCGGTCACACTGCCACGCTTGGGGGTGTCCAATGCCTCAAGCAAAGAATAACTGCCATGAAAAACGGGGCGCCAACTGGTCGGCGCGACATGGTTGTTGCGATAAAGATAGCGAAAGGTCGCTCTATGCGCGGCCGGGCGCTTGCCTTTAAATGAACTGCACCCAAACAGAAACGATACATTTTTTTGATCGACCAGCTGCGTGACAACGCCCCAGGCCTAACGAAAACATCAAAATTTCCCCACAAATTTCCATGGAGTGGATCAATGGCAAAGCGCACCAATTCCAACAGGGGCCGGTCATATATAGCAAGCGGCAACAGATCAAAAAATTGCGGCCGCACCATTCGGAAAAATTTTAAGCCTTAAACATCCCAATATCGTATTTTTATCAAAACATTTAATGCAAAAATTTAGGTCAGTTTCGTCCCAAATATCACGACCTTCCCTCTGCATTTCACCGCGAAAAATCGCCGCGCGAAACCGCCAGACCTTCCGCAGGCTCCGCTCAGATTGGCACAGCTCAACCTTGAGACCACCGCAGCTAAAATTTTGGAATTGAAGCTCTGCGCGCCCCATGGTTTATAACTATCCATTTGTAAAATAATAACATCAATTTAGTATGCAATCCGCTGGTACACTAAAGTTAAATGCGTATGATTGGGTAAACTGTTTGGAGGTTCTATGGTTGATATCGTAAAATCGGATCGGGAGTGGCAGGAAATGCTGTCCCCATTGGCCTATAAGGTCACGCGGAAACATGGCACGGAACGGGCGTTTAGCCATGACGATTTTCCGAAAGAGGCAGGTTACTTTTCCTGCGTATGCTGCGGCACGCCTCTGTTTTCGCAAGATGATAAGTTCGATAGTGGTACGGGTTGGCCGTCCTTTACCCAGCCCATGGCTGGAGCACCTATTGGTGAAAGTATTGACAACTCGTGGTTCTCCACCCGCACCGAGGTGCATTGCGCAGCCTGTGCTGCACATTTGGGTCATGTTTTCCCAGATGGGCCCGCGCCGACTGGCTTGAGATATTGTATGAACGGCGTTGCGCTCACCTTTCACGGTGATGAGGCAGATTAAGGTTCGCTTAAAATGTCACTGGCATCAAAGCGGCCGATGTTGCCAAGCAATTGCTGCAGGAAGGTAATTTCTTCCGTACCACCATCGGTCACGCGCCGCGTCACGGCCACAACCTCACCATCCTCAAGACCGTAACGGCTGATGTTTGTAACAACCTCAGCCGAATCCAATGCCACGGCCACGATGTCGCGGGAAATGGGCTTGGAAGGGTTCATCCCATAGTGCCGCCAGCGGCTTGAAATATAGTAGAGGCGGCCTGTTTCTGTGTCCGAAATCGTGGGTACGCCCAATGTTTCTTCTGCAGTTGCACGCGTATCCACCCCGACCACAAGATTCGCCAGCTGCTTGTCAGACGGCGTGTAGCCATGATTGCGGTAGACCGGCGTGCATGAAATAATAGCAAAAAGACAGAACCCGACCACAATGGTCTTTGTTTTATTTAGCATGAGTGTCCCTGTTCTCTTGCGAGACGAGCGCTCGCCAATTATGTCTATGGTAGCGAAGCCGAAAAATGAATTCAAGGATGGAGCGCAAATGCCGCCGAACCATACTCACCCACGTCTGGAGTTGAAACACCTCATACAAAACAGAGGCGTTAACTTCGATCTGGCGCTGTCTGAGGCGGAGATTGCCACGATTGTAACGCAATTGGACCTCCTAAGCCTACGAAAAATAAAATTTTCAGGCACAATTTTGCCGATCGGCAAGGGTGATTGGCGGCTATCTGGAGAGTTGGGCGCTACGGTGGAGCAGGCCTGCAGCCTGACCCTCACCCCTGTGCGCAGCCGGATCGACACCGGGGTGACGCGTAATTTTCGAAAATCGCCAATTGCCTTGAACCAGACGGGTCCAGAACATGAAATTCCAGAGGATGACAGTGAGGATCAGTTGGAATATATCATTGATATCGAAGGAATATTTTGTGAAACACTGTCGCTTGCCCTGCCCGATTATCCCCGCGCAGAGGGGGCCGAGCTGACCAGTGCCGAATTTGGCCCACCCGGTGTGACGCCACTGACCGATGAGGCGGCCAGACCCTTTTCTGCGCTAGCAGGTTTAAAGGATAAACTCCATTAACTGCTTGGTGAAACGGAGGTTTGCTGATTTTTTTTGAAAAATCGCAGGAAATATATAAGATTGGCGCTGTTTGGGGCTTGAAATAAAACTCAATACAAGTATGCAAGCGCAACTTAAGGTGCCGAGCTGGGCTCTGTACTTTTGTTTGGCAGCATTGCGCCAAATTCGGTATTAACAGGGCATAGCGCCCCTAGTTTGAGGTTGTGACATGGCTGTCCCAAAAAGTAAGATTACACGGAGCCGTCGTGGCATGCGACGCTCACATGACGCACTTGTTGCGGCGAACCCAAATGAATGCACAAACTGCGGAGAGCTTAAGCGCCCGCATCACGTTTGCGCAGCTTGCGGCCATTATGATGACCGCGAAGTAATCGTGACAACCGAAGAAGTAGATCTCGACGAAGACGCGGCATAAGCGCCCGTATTCGAAGGGAATACATTTCAATGTCGGACACCCAACCCATTGCAAGTGGACCCAACTCTAATGTTGTCGTATCCGTTGACGCCATGGGGGGAGACAAAGGGTCCGGTGTGATTATCGCCGGACTTTTGCGTGCCGTGCACAAGCATTCCAATATTCGCTTTTTGGTGCATGGCCCCGAAGATATTCTGAAGCCTCTGATTGATAAGCATGATCTTGAAGAATTTTGCACCATTGTGCATGCCGAGCGTACGGTTTCCATGGATGACAAACCAAGCCAGGTGATGCGCCATGGCAAGGGAACCTCGATGTGGTCGGCCGTGACCTCTGTCAAACAACAAGAGGCCGATGCCTGTGTCTCTTGCGGCAATACGGGCGCTTTGATGGCCATTTCGATGGTGCGGTTGCGCAAATTGGCCGGAATTAATCGGCCCGCGATTGCGATTCTTTGGCCGTCTTTCGGTCCCAACGGATCCAATGTGATGCTCGATGTGGGCGCAGATGTGCGCGCGGATGAAAACGATTTGTTGCAATTTGCCCTGATGGGCGCCTCTTATTCGCGCAATGGCTTTGCTGTGAAACGGCCAAGGGTTGGTCTGCTGAATGTGGGCACGGAAGAGCATAAAGGCCGCGCCGAACTGAAGGCGGCACATGACCTGATCAAGGAATCGGCTGAAACTGGACAATTTGAATTCCTGGGCTTTGTCGAAGGTGGGGATATTCCGTCGGACCGAGTCGATGTGATTGTAACCGATGGGTTTACAGGCAATGTTGCGCTGAAAACCGCCGAAGGCACCGCGAGCTTCATCGGCACCGCCTTACGTCAATCGTTTAAACATAATTTGCTCTCAAAACTCTCAGCGATCCTAGCTTATGGTCCGTTAAGCCGTCTCAAACGAACCACAGATCCACGCCGGGTCAATGGCGGGGTTTTCTTGGGGCTCAATGGCACTGTGGTGAAATCCCATGGCGCGGCGGACGCAACAGGAGTTGCGGCGGCGATCGGCCTGGCCTATCGTTTAGGCTCAGCCAAGTTTAGCACCAAGCTTGCCGCGCGCGTAGCTTCGGTCAACGGGTTCGCAGAGGACCACGAAGAAGACGGGAACTAACGATGCGTAGAGCGGTTGTTGAATCTATTGGCCACTACCTGCCCGAACGCGTGGTGGAAAATGCTGAATTTGAAGAAACATTGGATACCAATGATGCCTGGATCCGCAGTCGCACAGGTATCGAACGCCGCCATTTCGCAGCTGACGGGGAAACAACCTCTGATATGGGCATCAAGGCCGCTCAATCGGCTTTGGCTAATGCAGGGTGCAGCGTTGCGGACGTCGATGCGATTATTCTGGCGACCTCAACCGCCGATCTCACCTTTCCCTCCGCTGCCACCATGGTTCAGCATGGGCTTGGTATGAACCATGGGTTCGCCTTTGATGTGCAAGCGGTCTGTGCGGGGTTTGTGTTTGCCTTGAACACCGCAAATTCCATGATTGCCAGTGGCCAGGCTAATCGCATTTTGGTGATCGGTGGGGAGACCTTCTCAAAATTGATGGATTGGACCGATCGGGGAACCTGCGTCTTATTTGGCGATGGAGCCGGCGCTATGTTGATTGCTGCGCAGCAGGATGAAACCTCGGATCGCGGAATCCTAGCCACTGCGCTTCGCTCAGATGGGCGTTACAAAGATATCCTATACGTCGATGGCGGTGTATCCATGCAAACCACAGGGCACCTGCGCATGCAGGGCAAGGAGGTTTTTCGTCATGCGGTCGAGAAGCTGTCAAACACGGCGCTTGAGGCAATTGAAGCGGCCGGGCTGACCACGGACGATGTGGATTGGATCGTGCCACATCAAGCTAACAAACGCATTTTGGAAGGAATGTCCAAACGCCTCAAAGTCCCCATGGACCGAGTCGTCATGACCGTGAACAACCATGGCAACACCTCAGCCGCTTCTATTCCTCTTGCAATGGCAGTGGCGGCCCAGGATAAACGCATCAAACAAGGCGATATTGTGGTCATCGGCGCTATTGGCGGCGGTTTGGCCTGGGGAACCGCGGTTATTCGCTGGTAAATGACAGCATATCAGGACTTTTAGTTGCCAAGGCTTATTATCTCTTTATAATTATAGTGTAGTAACAAGGGGGAACATAAATGGCGTCGAACACACTCACACGAATGGATCTCAGTGAAGCGGTTTTCCGCGAAGTCGGATTGTCGCGCAACGAGTCGGCCGATTTGGTTGAATCCGTTTTGAAGCATATTTCAGACGCATTGGTCGCAGGCGAGTCTGTAAAAATTTCATCTTTTGGAACATTTGGCATTCGCGATAAATCCGCGCGTATCGGCCGCAATCCAAAAACCGGTGAAGAGGCGCCCATCACGCCGCGCAGGGTTTTGACCTTTCGCCCCTCTCATTTGATGAAAGACCAGGTTGCCAAAGGCAACAAAGGGTAATCATCGTGGCCAAATCGCCGGATGCTTTCAGAACCATAAGCGAGGTTGCGACATGGCTTGGGACGCAAGCGCATGTGCTGCGATTTTGGGAAAGTAAGTTTGACGCTGTCGCCCCAGTGCAACGCACTGGGGGGCGGCGCTACTATCGCTTAGAGGATATGCTGTTGCTTGGAGGGATAAAGTTTTTACTCCACGAACAGGGCATGACCATCAAGTCCGTGAAAAATTTGATCAAGAAACAGGGTATTGCGCATGTGCAAAGCTTCTCGCCTCCCATATTGAGCACCCCAAAACAGAAAAATCCACCCGCCCAGACCGGCCAAACAAAAGAACCTACGCCGGCACAAAATGTGGTTGATTTACAGTTTGATCCAGTAAGATTGAGCCAATCTGTTTTACTGAGCGTGCGCGAGGAGCAGGCAGAGAATGACGAGCAGCTTGTGTTGTTTCCAGAATTGGCAGAGGCGCCGCCGCCGGCTCAAACAGAAGTCACGCCGATGCACCCCAATCCAGCCCCCGTCCGGGCATTGGGCACAGATTGCCCGGCAGAGGATGCAGAGGTCAACAGTTTCCCGAGCAACGCCGGGCTGATAACTCAAGCTCTTTGGGCGAATAGTAGAGCAAGAAGCGCCGCCCTTCAGTCGTCACCAGATCTTGTCGACAGATTGCGCGCTTTACATGCAAAGATGAGCGCATAAGTGAAATTCGAACACATAATACGCTTGCTCCCGTCGCCGGGATTGATATACGGCCTCATGTTCGGGCTATGGCGCAGCCTGGTAGCGCGTCCGTCTGGGGGACGGAAGGTCGCAGGTTCGAGTCCTGCTAGCCCGACCAAAAAACAACCGCCCTGCCCCCAGGCATGGGCGGTTTTTTGAACGCAAGAGGACCTTAATGCGCCAAGGTGTCATCCCAAGTCATATGATTGAAACGATGGTCGCTTCGGGCCAAATTTTGGTTTCTGAGCCGCTGCAAGACGACCAAGTGCAGCCCGCATCGCTGGATCTGCGTTTGGGAACCACCGCCTACCGGGTGCGCGCATCCTTTCTCGCCGGACAAACTGCAACGGTCGCAGAGCGGTTGCGTGAATTTGAAATGCATCGAATCGACTTGTCCGAGGGCGCGGTCTTGGAAAAGGGCTGCGTATATCTTGTGCCGCTGATGGAGGGGCTCAACCTACCACCGGACATAGAGGCTGTCGCCAATGCGAAATCTTCAACCGGCCGACTGGATCTCTTGACCCGCACGATCACCGATCACGGCAAAGAATTTGACCGCATTGTGAAGGGCTACACCGGATCGCTTTATGCTGAAATTTGCCCCCGCTCCTTTTCGGTTTTGGTGCGACCCGGCATGCGCCTCAATCAGATTCGCTTTCGCGCGGGTCATGCTGTGTTAATCGATCAGGCACTCAAAGAGCTGCATGCGCACACACCGTTGGTCTCTGGCGAGGCTTTGATCCAAGACGGGCTTGGTTTTTCTGTTGACCTCAGCGCCAGTCGCAACGGCCTGGTTGGCTATCGGGCAAAACCGCATACTGGCGTGATTGATCTTGGAAAAATTGGTGCCTACGAGCCGGCTGATTTTTGGGAAGAAATTCGTACGGAAGATCAAAAAATCATCCTGGACCCGGGGGCGTTTTACATTTTAGTGAGCCAGGAAGCAGTGACGATTCCGCCCGAGTACGCCGCTGAAATGGCCCCCTATTTGGCAATGGTCGGTGAGTTTCGCGTGCATTACGCGGGTTTTTTTGACCCCGGATTCGGCCATGCCGCCGCCAATGGGCAGGGCAGCAGAGGCGTTTTGGAAGTCCGCTGTCATGAGGCCCCCTTTGTCTTGGAACATGGGCAAGTTGTTGGACGCTTGGTCTATGAGTCTATGTTTGAAACTCCCAGCCAGCTTTATGGCCGCGAGCTCGCATCAAACTACCAAGGGCAAGGGCTAAAACTGTCAAAGCATTTTAAGTAGCCAGCCGCGGGTGTCTCGGCGCGCCAGAGGGTCCTCAAAATTGCTGCATGCGCTTGGCGGCATTCGCGCTGTCTTTCAAACGCTTTTATTGTTCGGCAGAGAGATCTTTATCCTCAGGCTTTTTTCGCCCTTTCGTGGCGGCATCAATGCCTTTGTTGATACCGATCGTCATCAAACGACGAATGACAATGTTTATGAACATATTAATATAGCGGTCCATCTTCGGGCTCCTCAATTGCGTCATCAAATAAATTTTCTTGTATTTCTGCATCCGTTTCCGCTTCGGGTAAAGCGACGGTGCCCGGTGCGGGGCGATTTTCTAGCAGGCCAGCGGCTCGCAGCTCTTTAAGACCCGGCAAATCGCGGGCGCTTTCCAAGCCAAAATGATCGAGAAAAGACTCTGTCACCACAAATGTTATCGGACGACCAGGCGTTTGGCGCCGACGGCCAATTTTGACCCAATCTAATTCAAGCAGCTGATCCACCGTGCCGCGGCTCACCGCAACCCCCCGGATCTCTTCAATTTCCGCGCGGGTCACCGGCTGATGATAGGCAACAATGGCTAAAGTTTCGATCGCGGCGCGCGATAGTTTTCGGGATTCCAGGATCTCCCGCTGCATCAAAAAACCAAGATCAGGCGCGGTGCGAATAGCCCAGGACTCCTGAACCTTCACAACTGCAACACCGCGACCTTCATAGCGCTTTTGGATGTTCTCCACCGCTTGGACAGGATCACACCCATGTGGCATCCGCCCAGCCATTTCTCGCAATGAAACCGGCTCTGCTGCAGCAAATAAAATGGCCTCTACCATACGCTCTTGCTCTGCGATGGGCGGCGCTTCAAACAGGCTTTCTTCTTGGGTATCATCCATCACGATCCGCCCTTTTAATTTGAATTGGTGAGAAAATTTCATCCTGACGTATGACAATCTTTCCTTCTTTGGCCAGCTCCAAAGAGGCTGCGAAAGTTGAGGCTGCAGCGGATCGTCGTCTCTTTGGATCATCGGTCCAGCCATCGGGAAGATAAGAGAGGAGATCGGTCCAATGGCCGGAAAAGCCAATTAACCCCCGCATGCGCCGTAGGGCTTGTTCCATTGAAAACACCGAGTCGCGGTCCATAACAAAGGGACGAAAATCGTCGCGCGTGCGAATGCGTGCATAGCCCTGCATTAAATCCAAAAGATTGGCCGTGTAATGAACAGTCTTCCGGCGTGTGACATCTTCCGTCACACCGCGGACAAAACGATCGCGGCCCAAGCGATCCCGCGCCATCAATTTCGCCGCCGCATCGCGCATGGCTTGCAGCCGTTCGAGTTGAAACGCAAGATGCGCCGCCAGCTCGTCCCCTGTCGGGCCGGCCATGGTCAGATCTGGCGGCAAAAGCAACCGCGACTTCAAAAAGGCTAGCCAAGCGGCCATAACCAAATAATCTGCGGCCAATTCGATGCGCAGCTCGCGCACTTTTTCAATAAAGCTGAGATATTGAACCGCGAGATCTAAAACAGAAATTTTGCGCAGATCCACCTTCTGCGTGCGCGACAGCGATAAAAGCAGATCCAATGGCCCTTCGAACCCATCGACATCAACGATGAGAGTCTCCGCTGCCACGCGTTCCGCAACCGATTGGTGGTCAAAAAGTTCTTCTTGCATCACCGGATCTCACCTAACAATGCGTCAAATTCTGCCTTCACTTGCTGAATGTCAACAGGCTGAACCTCCGGTCGTTGCGCCAAAACCTGCGCCGCCCGCATTTGACTTGCCTCATCCATGCCATAAATATTACCCGCCAAGAGCTGCATCTGATCCATCTGTCCGTTGCAATGCAAAATTATATCACACCCCGCAGATTGCGCCCGCCGCGCCCGCAGATCCAATGGGCCGGACAAAGCCTCCATCGAAATGTCATCGGTCATCAAAAGCCCATTAAATCCGACGTGCTTACGGATAATGTCAATCATCGCCACTGAGTGGGTGGCGGGATGGTTCGGATCTATATCCTCGAACACCAAATGCGCCGTCATACCCATCTCAACAGTATTAAGCTGACGAAAGGCTTCAAAATCATGCTTCTCTAGACTGCCGCGATCCGCTTGCACGCGGGGCAGATCCAAATGGGAGTCCAAAGTGCTCCGCCCATGGCCCGGAATATGTTTCAAAACTCCCGATACGCCCCCATGCCGCAGCCCTTGATGCAGCGCGCGCGCATGGGTGACAACCGCAGACAGCGCACGCCCATAGCACCGATTTTTCAGCACACCATGGGTGTCCGGTTGGGCAATATCTCCCAGTGGCGCGCAATTGCTATCAATTCCGCAGCTTCGCAAATTCTCCGCGATCAACCGCCCCCGCAACCAAAACAGCCGTTCGGATTGGGGCGCGGCGGCTTGATCCAGCGCTGGTAGAAATTCAAACCAATGCGGCGCGCCAAGCCGTGACACGCGCCCACCCTCTTGATCAATCAGAACGGGCGCATGCCAGCCCACGGCTGTGCGCAATTCTGTGCAGAGCTTCCGAATTTGCTTTGGGGTTTCAAGGTTTCTAGAAAAAAGAATAAAGCCAAAGGGTTGGGCATTTGCAAAGAAGCGGCGCTCTGCGGCAGACAGAGATGAGCCTTGGCAGCCAAAAATCAATGGAGACAGGCCCATGACGGATCCTGCCCTAGTTCATAGTCACAGAATAGCATTCCGCATTCTGCCGATTAAGCGCAGTGCACAGACGTCGCGCCTCCTCCTGATCTGCAAAACCGTGAACCCGCAAGCGGTATATCGTGCCTCCGCTAACCTCAGCCCGCAAAATCACATGCGCTTTACCGACTAAATAATCCCCATGGCGTTCCGAGAGATCCGCCCAGGCTTGTTGCGCGATAGCGTTGCTTCCGAAGGCTCCCAATTGCGCCATCGGCGCGCCGCGGGCAATTTGCCCGGCCGGGATATTGACCGGCACGGCTCGTGGCAGTTGACGAGTGACCTGCACAAAGGGGCGCAGACGCGGCCGCAAAGATTGTGTCAGACCTCTTCCAGCCGCTGCCGGAATGACCGCGGCGGGCGGCTCGTTTACATCCGCTTGCAGGGTGCCGGTCGCGATCATAGCGGCCAAACGTTCCGCCGTATCGTCAATGACAAGAGCCTCGGCAACATCCATAACAGGTTCAGGCAGCACCACAGACGCAGGCCCCTCATCGGCAGGGCTTTCCCTAGTTAAGAGCGCTTGAATAGGTTGATCTTCGGCTTGCAAGTTGATTGGCCTTGGGGCCAATTGCAGCGGGTCATTTGTCGCAGGGATGATTTGGCTGCCCACCACTTCATTCACGGTAAGCCCTTGATGCGGAGCTAAAATCCCACCCGGATCTTCCGGTGCAACCCGCGATGGACCTTCCAAAGCGCGCACAACAGGTACGCCCGAACTGTCTCGCAGAACAGTTTGCGCCCCCCAAGTGACTATTCCCACAAAGACCGCTAAGGAAATAACGGCTCCAACTATATTTGCATAGGTTGCAGGGTTGAACCGCTCGGAGTCCCCCTGCGCCTCATAGGTCGCGTTTGCCATGTTGCCTCACTGCCCGGGTCTTGGCCCAGATCTACTGACATTGCCTCATTCACACCCGCGTCGATGCTATTTTATCGCATTTCTTGAGCGGCTTGCACGCCTAAGATACCCAAACCGTTAGAAATAACAACCGCAGCGGCACGAATCAGTGCGATTTTTGCCTGACTTGTGGCCAGATTGCCCTCCTGAAGAAAGCGCAGTTCAGGCTGCTCATTGCCTTTATTCCACAAAGCATGAAATTCCGACGCCAAGTCATAAAGATAAAATGCAATTCGGTGCGGCTCATTTGAACGGGCGGCAATTTCAATCAATCGTGGAAATTCTGCCAATTTTGCGGCTAATGTCATCTCGGCGGGATCTGTCAATACTGTAAGATCCGCAGCCCGCAACTCTGCATCTTTGATCGGAACCTCTGCCAGCTGTGCTTTGCGCATTACCGAACAAATCCGAGCATGCGCATATTGCACATAGAACACGGGGTTTTCTTTGGTCTGCTCCATCACCTTATCGAAATCAAAATCTAACGGCGCGTCATTTTTGCGGGTGAGCATGACAAAACGGGTTGCATCAGCGCCGACTTGATCCACCAAATCACGCAGAGTTACAAATGTCCCCGAGCGCTTGGACATTTTGTACGGCTCACCATTCTTGAAGAGCTTCACCAATTGCGTCAGCTTGATATCGAGCGAGGTCTTGTCGTTTGACAGCGCTGAAACAGCCGCCTTCATCCGTTTGACATAGCCCCCGTGATCGGCACCGAACACGTCAATCAATTGGTCAAAACCGCGCTGCACCTTATCAAAGTGATAAGCAATATCCGGGGCAAAATAGGTCCAACTGCCATCGGATTTTTGCACCGGCCGGTCCACGTCATCCCCATGGTCTGTGGACCTAAGTAGAGTCTGCTCACGCGGCTCCCAATCTAGTGGTTTCTTTCCCTTTGGTGGCTCCAAAATCCCTTGATAAATCAATCCCTTTGACTTTAAATCCTCGATCGCCGCCTCGATACGGCCCGTGCCATAGAGCGATTTTTCGGAATAAAATACATCCATTTTGATGCCAAGTGCTAAAAGATCTTGGCGGATCAGATCCATCATTGCGCCGGTTGAGAATTCTCGCACCTCCTCCAGCCAGAACTGCTCACCTTTATCTAGATAGCTGTCCCCAACTTTTTCCTTCAACGCCTGCCCCACGGCAATCAGGTAATCGCCCGGATAGGTGCCATCTTCAAAGGCGACATCTTGGCCATGGGCCTCAAGGTAACGCAGATAGACCGAGCGGGCCAAAACATCGACCTGCGCGCCACCATCGTTGATATAATACTCGCGCGTCACCTCATAGCCGGCAAAATCCAGCATCGAGGCCAAAGCATCGCCGAATACCGCACCGCGGGTGTGGCCCACATGCAAAGGTCCGGTGGGGTTGGCAGAGACATATTCAACGTTCACTTTGATGCCTGCGCCAATTGTGGCGCGCCCATAGCCAACGGGATCTGTTAAAATTGCCCGCAAAACATCGGCCCAAAGCTGTGACGAAAGGTGCAGATTCAAAAACCCGGGACCTGCGACCTCTACAGAGGCCAACCGCGGATCGGCAGATAAAAGCGTCGCCAATCTCTCGGCAATATCGCGTGGCTTGCACTTAGCGGGCTTGGCAAAAACCATTGCGGCATTGGTTGCCATATCGCCATGGGCGGCATCGCGTGGTGGCTCAACGGTGACTGCTTCAAAGCTCAAACCAACAGGCAAGTCGCCTTGCGCCTGCATCTGCTGCAAGCTGTCGATTAGAAGGCTACGGATTTCGGCAAATAGGTTCATATCATCATCCCAAAGTGAAGCCGACGTTTAGCAAATTTTACCGCAAGGTCAACGCGCGGCGAACAGCCGGTCATACTCTTGTTGTGCATAGCGGTCCGTCATGCCGGCAATGTAATCGGACACCAGCCGCGCACGGGCCTGTGTATCGGGCAAATTTGCAATTTGCTCCCCCCAATCCCCAGGCATTTCGCTGGGATTGCTCATTAATACTTCGAACAAGTCCTGCACCACCTTCGCGGCATGTTCGCGCTGCACCACCACACGGGGCGCGCGGTACATGTTTTGAAACAAAAACCCGCGTATGACTTTCAGATCTTTCCACAGCTCTGGGGAGAATTGCACAACCGCACAGTCGAGATCGCGTATATCCTGCGCCGTTACGGCGCCCGATTGAGCCAATAGCGCGGCACTGGTCCGCATGACATCATCGACCATCACCCCAAAGACCCGACGCAGAGCCTCATGGCGCCGTCGGTGGACGTCCAACCCGTTGTAGAGCCGATCGACCGCCGCATAGGCCGGGCCCACAATTGGCAGTTGCTCTGCCTGTGCATCCGAAAACACTCCAGCGCGCAGGCCATCGTGAAGATCATGGTTGTTATAGGCCACATCATCCGCCAATGCCGCAACCTGCGCCTCTGCGCTCGCATAGCTATGCAACTCAAGATCATGCTGCCGGTTGTAGTCGCGCAAGGCAGGCGGATGGGGCAAAGGCACGGGGCCATTGTGCTTTGCAATCCCTTCAAGGCACTCCCAAGTAAGATTCAGCCCGTCAAACTGCGCATAATGCTGCTCCAGCGAAGTAACGATGCGTATCGCCTGGGCATTGTGGTCAAAGCCGCCATAGGCTTTCATTTCTGCGTCCAACGCCTCTTCGCCCGTGTGGCCAAATGGCGGGTGCCCTAGGTCATGGGCCAGTGACACGGCTTCGACCAATTCCTGATTGAGCCCCAAAGCCCCAGCGATTGTACGCGCCACTTGCGCTACTTCAATGGAATGGGTCAAACGCGTGCGGAAATAATCTCCCTCATGTTCGACAAAGACTTGCGTCTTATGTTTGAGCCGCCGAAAGGCGCTGGAATGAATGATCCGATCCCTATCTCTTTGGAAACAGGATCGAAAGTCGCTTCCCGGCTCCTCAAACAAACGGCCGCGGCTATCATGCGGGTTGGATGCGAAACTTGCTGTCATGATTGCCCATCTTGTCGCCTGCTCTTGCAGCGCTTATATGGGAGTTAACCGACAATGTCATGTGAGCTTTTATAAATGTTGACCCTGCCTCCCAAAGTGACCGACCGCGCCTTTGAGCGGCTTGCCGAAATTGGCGCTCAGGCGCAGGGAAAATCGCTGCGCGTGGCGGTTGAGGGTGGCGGCTGTTCCGGCTTTCAATATGAGATCCAGCTTGATGAGCCAAAGCCTGATGATTTGATCTTGTCAGGCCATGGTGAGACCGTGGTGATTGATGCGATTTCCTTGCCGTTTTTGGCCTCTGCAACGATTGATTTCAGCGAAGAGTTGATTGGTGCGCGCTTTATCATCGACAACCCCAACGCCTCCTCTAGCTGCGGCTGCGGTGTTTCTTTTTCGATGTAATCGCACATCGATTGCTCTTAGACCGCTCAAACCTCAACGACTACGATGGATCTCATGAAAATAGCAATTTTTAATATCAATGGGATCAAAGCCCGCATTCAAGCCCTGACCGATTGGCTCAATGAAGCGCAGCCAGATGTGGCTCTGCTGCAAGAAATCAAGTCTGTTGATGAGAATTTCCCACGCGCGCACTTCGAGGATATGGGCTATCAGGTGGAAACCCATGGCCAAAAGAGCTTCAACGGGGTGGCAATCTTGTCGAAATTACCTATTGAGGATGTCACGCGTGGTTTGCCCGGAGATGAGACTGATGAACAGGCCCGCTGGATTGAGGCCACGGTTATGGGCAAGCAAGCCATTCGGGTTTGCGGGCTTTATCTGCCGAATGGGAATCCAACGCCCGGTCCGAAATATGACTATAAGCTTGACTGGATGCGGCGGTTAAAAATTCGCGCTGAAGCCTTGATGGCGGCTGAAGAGCCCGCTTTGATGGCGGGGGATTATAATATAATTCCTCAGCCCGAAGATGCCGCAAAGCCCGAGGCTTGGGCGCAAGACGCACTGTTTTTGCCGCAATCGCGCGCGGCTTTTCGCGATGTTCTAAATCTAGGTTTCACCGAAGCCTTCCGAAGTTTGCACCCGGCACCGGGCCATTATTCTTTTTGGGACTATCAGGCAGGAAGTTGGCAGCGCAATAATGGCATCAGAATTGACCATTTCTTACTGACGCCGAGCTGCGCCGATCTATTGCAAGCATGCGAAATCGATTCGGTCATTCGCGGCAGAGAAAAACCATCAGATCATGTGCCAGTGTGGATCACGCTCGACGCTTAGGCCGCTCCTTAAATATAGGCACCATCGCAGACCATACCCCATCGCCCAAAACACGGTGGTAAACAGCTGCAGCAACATGTAGGGTTATCAGACCGTAGCTGCCGGCTATGCTGGCCTCATGCGCCTCTATAAATAAGTAGATGAGCGCCCCGTCGCGCATCCCAAGCGTGAAAACTACCCCGATGGCCAGCCCTGTGACAGCAATGGCCATCAAAGCCATATACATGCCGTAATGCACCAGTTTTGCCGCGACCCGTTGCCAAGTTGGGGTGGATAGCGGCAATGCAGAGGTCTGCCCGCGCATGATCCAAAGCCTCAGCGCCAAGATCAAAAGATAAGCACAGGCGAAAATAAATTCAAACCGCAGGAATGCGGGATCATCTAATTGTCTTAAATCATCAACTTGTTTGAAAATTCCATAAGCAAAAACTCCGATAAAGCCCCAGTGAAGAAGTTTACCAGTGGTCGAATAACTTTGCCCTATATCCGTTGGATACACTTTCGAGCCCCTCCGCATACTTTGGATACAGACAAATCTAGATCCATACCAAAAAGAATACACTCAATAATTTACCAAAATATGACCACGCGGGCGAATGACCGCAAACCGCCTCAATCGTCGCGGTGGACCCTTTCGCGCCGCTCATGCCGCTCTTGCGCCTCAAGGCTCATGGTCGCAATGGGGCGGGCGTCTAGGCGCCGCAGCGAAATCGGATCACCCGTCTCTTCGCAATAGCCGTATTCCCCCTCTTCAATCCGGCGCAGGGCCGCATCAATTTTTGACACCAATTTACGCTGCCTGTCCCGCGTGCGCAATTCAAGCGCCCGGTCTGTCTCCTCGCTCGCCCGATCTGATATGTCCGGTATAGCGCGGGTATTGTCCTGTAGCGTTTCGATCGTCTCTTTGCTATCGGACATCAGCTCGCTTTTCCAGGCCAGTAACTTGCGGCGGAAATAAGCAAGCTGCGTGTCGTTCATAAACGGCTCATCGTCAGCAGGGCGATAATTATCGGGCACAATAACCTCGGCTTTCATACAGCAAACCTCTTATTCTTAACGAAGCGGCGCACCATAATGCAGCCTTTGAGCCGGATGTATCCAAGGTTAATACATTTGTCACGCAGAAAACCGCGATTGGAAGAGCGTCAAGAGCATGTTAGGTTCGAAAAAAACAAGTAGAGAGTCGTACTTTGAAATTTACCTCCACAGATACCTATATTGCCGCGGATGATTTAGCGGTCGCTGTGAACGCCGCCGTGACTTTGGAACGGCCGCTTTTGGTCAAGGGTGAACCGGGGACCGGTAAAACCGAATTGGCCCGGCAAGTGGCATCCGCGCTTGGCATGGACATGATAGAGTGGAACATCAAATCCACCACCCGCGCCCAACAGGGTCTTTACGAATACGATGCGGTCAGCCGGCTGCGCGACAGTCAGCTGGGCGATGAACGGGTGCGCAATGTTTCAAACTATATTAAGAAAGGCAAAATTTGGCAGGCCTTTGAGAGCGACAAAAAAGTCGTCTTGCTCATTGATGAGATTGACAAAGCTGATATCGAATTTCCAAATGATCTGCTGCAAGAACTCGACCGAATGGCCTTTTATGTCTATGAAACCAGCGAAACCGTAAAAGCGCGCCATCGCCCAGTGGTGATTATCACCTCCAACAATGAAAAAGAGCTGCCCGATGCCTTCCTGCGCCGGTGTTTTTTCCATTACATAAGTTTTCCTGAGCCAGATACTTTGCGCCAAATTATCGAAGTGCACCACCCCGGGCTGAAACCTCAGCTTTTGGAAGCTGCTCTGACGCAGTTTTTCGAAGTGCGCGAGACGCCGGGTTTGAAGAAAAAACCCTCTACCAGCGAAGTGCTCGATTGGCTCAAGCTGCTGTTGGCCGAAGATCTCACCGCTGAAGATCTGCGGCGGGATGGCGTCAATGCCCTACCCCGGTTGCACGGTGCATTGCTTAAGAACGAGCAAGACGTACATCTGTTTGAGCGTTTGGCGTTTATGGCCCGTGCCCAAAGATAGCCCACACCTAACGGGACTTATACTCCTGCAATATTTTGAAGAATGGAACGAAAGATGACATATTTTGGTTTGGCTGTCGGTGCCATGTTTGGCGCTGCGCTTGCGGCAAAACGCAAGGGTAAACTGTTGGATATGCTCCAATATGGCGCCGCATGCGGCATTATCGGTGGGCTTTTGGCGTTGATTTCAAATATCGTTATTCTGCGCATGGGCTAACTGATGTTTTTGCCGTTCTTCGACCAGCTTAGGGCCCATAAAGTTCCCGTGTCCCTAAGGGAATTTTTGAGTTTTCTGGAGGCGATGAAAGCGGGCATAGCAACCTATGATATGGAGAATTTCTATCTGCTGGGACGGTCCATATTGGTCAAAGATGAGCGCAATCTTGACAAATATGACCGCGCTTTTGCAGCAAGTTTTGAAGGTCTTGAGCATATTAGCCCGCAAGAAATGCTCAACCAAGTGGATTTACCGGACGATTGGCTGCGCAAATTGGCCGAAAAAACGCTTTCTAAAGCCGATAAGGCAGAGATTGAAGCTCTGGGCGGATTTGATAAGCTCATGGAGACGCTACGCAAACGGCTGGAAGAGCAAAAAAGGCGCCACCAGGGCGGCAGCAAATGGGTTGGCACCGCCGGTACGTCACCCTTTGGTGCCTATGGTTACAACCCAGAAGGCGTGAGAATTGGACAAGCTGAAAGCCGCCACCAGCGGGCGGTCAAGGTTTGGGATAAACGCAGTTTCAAAAATCTGGATGGCGATGTGGAACTGGGCACCCGCAACATCAAGGTCGCTTTGAAACGCCTGCGAAAATGGGCACGCGATGGGGCGCAGGAAGAGTTAGACCTAGACGCCACAATCCGCAAGACCGCAGAAAATGGCTATATTGACGTCCAAACGCGACCAGAGCGGCGCAATGCGGTGAAGGTGCTTTTGTTTCTTGATATTGGCGGCTCAATGGATCCGCATGTCAAAATGGTTGAGGAGTTGTTTTCTGCGGCCCGATCAGAATTCAAGCATCTCGAAAGCTATTATTTCCACAACTGCCTTTACGAAGGGGTCTGGCGCGACAATGCGCGGCGTTGGGATGCACAAATCCCAACAGAAGACCTCTTTCGCACCTATGGAGCAGATTACAAATGTATTTTTGTGGGGGACGCCTCGATGTCTCCCTATGAAATTGCTTATGCAGGCGGAGCAAATGAGCATTGGAACGCCATATCAGGCGACGCGTGGCTGCGCCGTGCGCAGGACCACTGGCCCAATTCTGTTTGGCTCAACCCCGTACCCGAAAAATATTGGCCCTACACGCAATCCATTGGAATAATACAAAGAATTTTTGACAATCGCATGGCGCCCATGACCCTCGATGGCATATCTAATGGGATGAAGTTGTTAACTTAATCTTCTGTTTTTAAAAGCTTTAATCATATTAAACAGGTTTTAGGAAACACTGTTTTCCACAAATCTGAGAGGCATTGAAAGGCGGCCGCCACTGCGCCATATAAAGGGCATGTCAGTATTGATCCCAATAGGCCTGGCCGTGGTTGTAGGCGTATTTACCTATGTAACCTCGGCAAGCCAAACAAAGCGCACATTGGCGGCCCAATCCAGCCCTTTGCGCAACCCGGCGCTGGAAGCGCATTTCGCGAGGCTTGCTAATGCGCTGGATCTCAAACGCTTGCATGTGAACGTCTATGAAATTGATCCGATCAACGGCTTAGCCGCCCCCGATGGGCAAATCTATATCACACGCGGATTTTTGAAGAAATTTCTGTCAGGCGAGGTAAACGCCGCGGAAATCAGCTCTGTCATTGCCCATGAACTCGGGCATGTGGCCCTTGGGCATACCAAACGGCGGATGATTGATTTTTCCGGACAAAATGCTGTGCGCACGGCGCTGGCGGTCACTCTCAATCGCTTTATTCCCTTTATTGGCCCTTGGATCGCCAATTTAGCCGTGAACATGATCGCTGCCGGTATGTCGCGCAATGATGAGTTTGAAGCCGATGCCTATGCCACCGCCTTGATGATCAAAGCCGGGCTTGGCGCCGCGCCCCAAAAAAGCCTATTTGCCAAACTGGATAAATTGACCGGCAATGGCGGGGCGATGCCCGCCTGGTTTCTAAGCCATCCCAAGACGGCAGACCGCATCAAAGCAATCGAGGCCAATGAAAAACGCTGGACCGGACCCAAGTCATAGCCGATCAAATTTACGGCCAAATTGCGGCAACCACGCCTTGCGCCAAAGCTCCAGCGCCCGCATCTGCGGATGGGCAGCCTGAACATCGGCGAGAATCGGGCGCAAAGGATCGATCAAGGCGGAGCCATGACGGCGATAAAGCTGCATAAGCTGCGCGTCTGGATCTATTCGGCTTATGCCATATGGACTTAAGGCCTCTTGCGGGAAGTCTTTCTTATTATGGGTGACGATCACATCCGCGTGATGCTGGACCGCGAGGGCCAAAATGTGCAAGTCGCCCTGATCGGGCAACCAATAGGGTCGCAGATCCACGGGATCGGGGCGCATCGCCTCGGGAAAATCATTCACGAATTGCCGGATCGCATTTTCAGCTTCCAGCTTTTGCAGCGGTGTTTTAGCCGCTCGGCGCCACTCTTCTAAGATACGGGGTGTCGCCAGCGGCTCAATAAATTCCACATGCGCGCAGGTCAGCAAAACCTCTCTCAAAAAGCTGGGAACCAACACGCAGGTATCAAGGACAACCCGCATCACTGCAGACGAAACACAAGAGTTTTGAGATAACTCGATTCCGCAAGCGCCATGTGATGAGGGTGATCGGGGCCGGCTCCGCCGGTATAAATCAACTGTGCCTGCTGCCCGGCCCGGCCAATACCGCGGATGGAAGCGGCCCGAAAGCGATCTAGATCAGCAGCATGCGAGCAAGAGCACAGGGTCAAGTAGCCACCCTCGGCCACAAGCGCGCTGGCCAAACGCGCCACGCGTTCATAGGCGCGCAATCCCGCCTCGCGCGCAGCTTTCTGAGGGGCGAAGGCCGGGGGGTCGCAGATGACAAGCTCATAGGTTTTGCCCTGCCCAGCCAGTTCGCCCATCACATCAAACGCATCACCCTTGATCGCTTCAAAGGGTGTTTCAGCCCGCGTGGCCACTGCACCGCGACTTGCCAGACTCAAAGCGGGCTGAGAGCCGTCCACACAGGTAACAGAGGCCGCGCCATTGGCCATGGCCGCCAAACCAAACCCGCCGACATGGGAAAAGACATCCAAAACGGACTTGCCCTGTGCCAAATCCTGCACAAATTTATGGTTGGGCCGCTGATCGTAAAAAATTCCAGTTTTCTGACCCTCTGCCACATCGGCAAAATACACGGCGCCATTCATGGCCACTTCTATTGCCTCGGCAGGCATGTAGCCCAAGGCCATAAAGCGCGCGTCATCTAAACCTTCCAGAACCCGCGCCCGGCCTGCGCCATTCACCACAATGGATTTGGGCTTCAAAATATCGCACAAAGCCGCCACCAAAGACGACAAACGCTGATCAACCCAGACCGCATTGGGTTGAATCACCAATAGATCAGCAAAACGATCAATGATGAGCCCCGGCAGGTGATCGGCTTCTGCATGTATCAAACGATAATACGGTTTACCGTACAGAGCCTCACGCAGCGAGAGCGCCTTGGCGATTTTTTGCGCGAACCAGGCCTGATCGACCGTGCAGTTCAAATCATCCGAGATCTTGCGCGCGAAAATTTTCGACTTGGGGTTGACCGCAAAAAGCCCAAGAGTGTTATGCCGATGATCTTGCAGGATCGCCAGACTGCCAGGCTTTATGGCCTTTGTGCGGCGATCAGTGACCAATTCATTGTCATAGACCCAGGGAAACCCTTGCCGGAGGCGTTGGGCATTGGTTTTAGGCTTTAATCGGATCACCGGATGGTTACTGTGCATCTCTGCCCCCTTTATGGTTGAACATGGCCTAATTCAGTGAAACTTTAACAACAAGGGCAGATGTGTATTGATTTATGGCGTAAAGTGTGATGATAGCGCTAACATAATTATGGAGATACCTATGCCCCTGCATCCAAAACTGGCAGACGTAACGCAAAAGATTGTTGAGCGCTCAAAAGACAGCCGTGCCGCCTATTTGGCAAAAATAGCGCGTGCCGCACAAAACGGTCCCCGCCGCGCCCATCTCAGCTGCGGCAACCAGGCTCATGCCTACGCCGCTATGGGTGATGATAAATCAACGCTACTGCAAGAGCGCGCGCCAAATATTGGGATCATCACCGCCTATAACGACATGCTGTCCGCACACCAACCGTTTGAGACCTATCCAGAACAAATCAAGACGGCCGCCCGCGCGCTTGGCGCAACAGCACAGGTGGCCGCTGGGGTACCAGCCATGTGTGATGGGGTCACACAGGGGCAACCCGGGATGGAGCTCAGCCTGTTTTCACGCGATACAATCGCACTGGCCGCCGCCATCGGCCTGTCGCATAATACGTTTGACGCGGCTATTTTCTTGGGCGTTTGTGATAAAATCGTTCCTGGCCTGGTTATCGCAGCTGCCACCTTTGGGCATCTGCCTTCCATCTTTTTGCCAGCCGGCCCCATGCCATCGGGCATTAGCAACGACGAGAAAACCGAAGTGCGCAAACGCTTTGCGGACGGACTTTGCGACCGAAACGAGCTGATGGCAGCAGAAATGGCCAGCTATCACGGACCCGGCACCTGTACCTTCTATGGCACGGCCAATTCCAATCAGATGCTGATGGAATTCATGGGGCTGCATCTTCCCGGCGCCAGCTTCGTTCCGCCCATAAGTGAGCTGCGCTGCGCCCTCACCGAGCAGGGTACAGCGCAAGTCTTGTCCAATACCGCGCTTGGCGACAACTTCATTCCGACCGGGAAAATTCTGGACGAAAAGGCCTGGATCAACGGTATCGTTGGCCTGATGGCAACTGGGGGCTCGACCAATCTTGTGCTGCATATCCCAGCCATGGCCCGCGCTACTGGCGTAATCTTAGAACCACAGGATTTTGCCGATATTTCGCAGATCGTACCGCTTCTGGCCAAGGTCTACCCCAATGGGCTTGCGGATGTAAATCACTTCCATGCGGCCGGTGGCCTGCCCTATTTAATCGATCAACTGCTGAGCGCTGGCCTGCTGCATGAAGATGCGATGACCATCATGGGCCCAGGCCTTCATAATTTTGCTCGTCAAGCGGTTCTGAAAGAAGGCGCCGTGGGTTATACAGCGGCGCCAAAGCAAAGTCTCAATGACAAGATCCTGCGCCCGATCAACGATCCGTTCCAAGCCAGCGGTGGTTTGCAAAACCTTACTGGAAATCTCGGTACCGCCGTCGTTAAGATTTCGGCTGTGGCCGAAGATAAGCGCCTCATCGAGGCACCTGCAGCGGTCTTCGATAGTCAGGCCGCCGTGAAAAAAGCGTTCCAATCTGGCGCCTTGAAACGCGATGTGATTGTCGTTGTTCGCTACCAAGGCCCCTCAGCCAACGGAATGCCAGAACTGCACAACCTCACCCCGTTCCTCGCAATCCTACAGGACCGCGGGCATAAGGTCGCCTTGGTCACAGACGGCCGAATGTCCGGAGCGTCGGGCAAGGTCCCTGCGGCCATCCACCTTTCGCCTGAGGCTGCCGATGGTGGGCCAATTGCGCAGATCGAAGATGGCGACATGCTGCGCTTGGACGCAGTGGCCGGGACATTAGAGACATTGGCTGAGAATTGGCAGGCACGCACCCCCACCAAGCCTGACCTATCGGATAATGAGATTGGCATGGGACGCGAGTTGTTCTCAATGTTTCGGCGTACAGCAGGGGCCGCGTCACAAGGTGCCGGCGTAGTAATTTAGGAAAAAGACATGACACATTCAGATATGATCGCAAAAGTTTGCAATGCCGCCCCCGTCATTCCAGTTTTAACCATCGACCGGGTGGAGGATGCACAGCCCCTGGCCCGCGCCCTCGTGGCGGGAGGGTTACCTGCTTTGGAAATTACGCTGCGCACCGCAGCCGCGATGGAGGCGATTGCTGCCGTCGCTGAGGTTGAAGGCGCCATGGCTGGGGTTGGAACGCTGCTCACCGCCGCGCACATCCGCGATGCAAAGTCTGCCGGAGCAACCTTTGGCGTCTCGCCCGGCGCAACAGAAACTTTAGTTCAAGCTGCGCAGGACTATGATTTACCACTTATGCCCGGTGCGGCCACTGCAACGGAGGCGATACGGCTCTTGGAGCAAGGTTTCGTTTTTCAAAAATTCTTCCCGGCAGAAGCCGCTGGCGGCGCGCCAGCCCTTGGATCCATTGCCGGACCCTTGCCGCAAATTACCTTTTGCCCCACGGGCGGCGTGACACCCGAAAATGCGAAAACCTATCTCGCTCTGCCCAATACGCGTTGTGTCGGTGGCAGCTGGATTGCACCAAAGGCGTTGATTGACGCGGGAGATTGGGATCAAATTACACAGATCGCCCGTCGCGCCGCTGACCTTCTGGCGTGACACGACCCGCCCGTCCCCCGCGCCTGACTTTTTCAGGCGCTGGGGCCAATGCGGCCTGCAAGACCGCTGTCATCGGGTGATCGGGCTGCTCCGCGCCGTAATGGGAAATACAAAAGGCAATATGGGCCGCTGGATCTGCCGCCTGTGGTACTTGAACAGCCCAATCAAAGAAAATGGTCTTACACTCCGGAGGAGTTATTCCCTCAATCCGGTAACTTTCCAGGATCAAGCCTTTGGGATCCACATCTTCAACCTTCACTGCCCTGCCCTTCACTTTGTCCCAATACTTGGTCGATCACTTGCGCGCATCGCTGACGGTGTTCTGCGATCACCTGTTTGAAATCCACCTCTGGTCCCATCTGCATAATCCGGCGCACGCGGGCAAGGCCACCTTCGGCACTGGCCTCGGATTGAACATCGGTGCCACACATAAGATGATATAGAAGGCGTAAATCCGACAGCCAATCGTGTGATCGCGCCAAACAGGCGAAATCGGCGATCACAGGGGTTTGCCCATATTGTGCGCTGTGCAGTTGGGCAGCAGTAGCCCCGTCTGGGCAGTTTTGCATCAGCGCCATGCCTTGTGCCACCAACTCAATGTCTTGCAAGCCCCCAGACCCGCGCTTCAGATCCCAAAGCCCCATTTGCGGCTTTCCATCTGCCAGCCGGGCCCGCATGTCGCGCAGCCCTTTTAATATATTGGGCCAGTCAGCCTTTTCTTCCAAAATCTGTTGACGCAATCGCTCAACGGTTTCGCGAAATGCAGCGGCGCCTGTGATGACACGCCCGCGGGTGAGCGCCAAATGCTCCCAAGTCCAAGCCTCCGAGCGTTGGTAGCTCTCGAACCCAGCAAGGGAGGTCGCCACCGGCCCGGCTCTGCCCGAAGGGCGCAGGCGCATATCCACTTCGTAAAGCCGCCCATGGGCTGTCGGAGCCGTCAAGGCGGTGATTAGAGCTTGGGTCAAACGCGAAAAATATTGGCGGCACGACAGGGGTTTGGCGCCATTGGACTGGCAGTTCACATCCACATCAAAAATCAAAATAATGTCCAGATCTGACTGAGAATTCAATTGTCCCGCGCCCAGCGAGCCCATTGCCAATATGGCGCAATCAGACTCAGGAATATGCCCATATTTAAGGGCAAAGTTTTGGTGAACGAGATCAAAGACTGCAGTCAAAACCGCCTCTGCCAGCTGCGCATAATGGCTTGCGGCTTCATGGGGCAGGGTTAGGCCCTCCAGCAAATGCACGCCGATACGAAAATGCCACTCTTTGGTCCAAATGCGGGCCAAATCCAGAGCGGTTTCATAATCTGACGCCGCCGCAAGTCGCTTGGCCAGCTGCTCTGCCAAAACCTCCGGATCAGGCCAGGGCGCAAAAAAATCTCCGCTCAATACGGCATCCAGCACACCGGAATTGCGCGCCAAATATTGTGCCAAAGCCGGGGCACTCACCACAATATCCGTCAAGAGCTCAACCAGTTTTGGATTGGCCGCAAAGAGTGAAAATACTTGAATACCTGCCGGCAATCCTCGCAAAAAATTATCAAAATGAATGAGAGCTTCTTTTGGGTCTGGTGCCTTTTGCAATCGTGACAAGATGTCAGGGCGCAATGTATCAAACAACACAGTCGCCCGCTCTGAACGCATGGCCGCATAGCTTGGCCAATACTGGGTAATCTCGTGGTGGTCATCTAACGCGACCTCTGGTGCATGGGTTGGCGCGGACGCGAAGAATGACTCCGTGATGGCATGAACTGCATTCAAATGCGCTCCAGTCTGAGTCAGAAATTCAGGTACGGACAGTCCCAACAATCCCGCAACAGGTCCAATTCCCTCATCCGATGTAGGAACGCTTTGGGTTTGCGCATCGCGGACCATTTGAATGGCGTGTTCCGTGTGCCGCAAAATTCGATAGCTGCGCTGCAATTGGTTCTTGGTGGCCTCGGTGATCCAGTCTTTTGCTGCCAGTTGGTCCAATGCCACGAGAGTTTGGCACGATCTCAACCCCGCATCCCGTCCCCCTGAAATGAGCTGCCGCGTTTGGGTGAAAAATTCGATCTCGCGAATACCGCCACGGCCCAATTTCACATCATGACCGGGCACGTGGATCGCTCCTCGCGCGCCGGTTTTCGTACGGATTTTCAACCGTAGCGCATGGGCTTCTTCGATCGCGGCAAAATCAAGATAACGGCGCCATACAAAGGGGACCATCTGATCTAGGAACTCCGCACCAGCCTTGCGATTCCCTGCACAAACCCGCGCTTTGATAAACGCCGCCCGCTCCCATGTGCGGCCCAGACTTTCATAATAGTCCAGTGCAGAGCTCATCGCAACGCAAATCGGCGTCACGGAGGGATCAGGCCGCAAGCGCAGATCCGTACGAAACACATAGCCATGCTCCGTAATGTCATTGAGCAATTTGGTTGCCGCCCGGGTGGCCCTAACTAAGATTTGCCGGCGTTGCGCTGCTTCAAAATGATCCATATCACGATCATCAAACATCACCACGAGATCAATATCTGAAGAATAATTCAGCTCTCCCGCCCCCATTTTGCCCATGGCTATGACGAATAAGCCAGACTCTTCAGGCAGCTTGCCCGAGGCTTGATAGGGAGCCAATGCAGCCTGAAAGGCCAAACTCACCGCTTGGTCAGCGAAATCTGTTAGGGCTTGCGTCGATTGCGTCAATGAGTAGGCGCCAGAGACTTCCGCCATAGCCAAGAAACCTGCAACCCGCCGCTTGGCGCGTCGCAGCCCTGCGGCGATATCATTGTCGCTGTCTTTAGGCAACACGTCTTGCAGCGGCGCCGCCAAAGTGACAGCCTCCGCGAGCCAGTCTTGCTCTTTGCGCAGCAGCTCGCAAAGATAGGGGCTGCAACCGCCAATACCCGTCAGAATTTCCGCCAAAGCGCCACGTGCACCCCAA